>Ga0208373_1003538_pt1 | contig 15195 bp, 16 predicted proteins | sample RifOxyC2_FD_184036 | JGI IMG/M metagenome (GOLD analysis project Ga0208373, IMG submission 184036) | Soil microbial communities from Rifle, Colorado - Rifle Oxygen_injection C2 (SPAdes) | ecosystem: Environmental > Terrestrial > Deep subsurface > Rock core/Sediment | place: Rifle, Colorado...
TGGCAGTTCGATGAAAGCTCCAGTATTTTTTATTTTTATAATCTTGGCTTTTAGCTTTTGGCCAACTACATACTTCTCTTCAACTTTTAGCCATGGATCTTCTTTAAGTGCTTTTAGAGATAGCGACACTCTGCCGCCATCTAGATTTATAATTTTAGCTTTTATTTTTTCTCCGGAGTGTAGTATCTCTCTTGGATCTTCGATGAATTTCCAATCTATTTCAGAAGAGTGGATTAGGCCATCGAGCGTATCGCTAAGCTTAACGAATGCTCCAAAATCAGTGACTTCGGTGACTGTGCCTTCGGCCAAATCTCCTACATTAAGTTTGGATACCTCTTCTTTTACGGCTTCCTCTTGGATAGCTTTTTCTGAAACGATTAGCTTATTCTCTAGCTCATTAAAGTCTAAGATCTTAACTTTAAATTCTTGACCCTTAAACTTTTGAAGAGCTTGTACGATTTTAGTCGTGTCTCCGCCCTCTACCTTTGGGTAGTGCTCGCCAGAGAGCTGGGACAATGGTAAGAACCCTTGGACGCCACTGACTTCAACGATAAGGCCGCCCTTATTTATGTTCATTATTCTTGTGGATATGACTTCGCCTTTCTCCTTGATTTCTTTTATGTCCTGCCAAGCAGTCGTTATCTGGGCAGCTTTCAGCGATAACTCTCTGTAGCCATCGTCGTTCTCCAACTCGATTAGCATGGCGGATACCTTGTCGCCAACTTTTAAAACCTTCATTCTGTCCGGATTGTCGTAGAATTCTCCAGGGTAGACTATCCCAACTCCCACAGAGCCAAGATCTAGCACGACATTGCTTTTAGAGATACCGATAATCTCGCCGGTGAGGATACTGCCTGGTTTAGGTAAATAAAACTCCTCCTTTGACAGGAGCTCCTTCATAGATTTAATCGATGAATTCGATATATTCAATTTATTTATCGAACATTAATTATGGCCGTCGCTTTTCAGCAAGAGACGAAATTAATCCTCGATGTTATAGCTTTTTAATTGCCGTATAAGGGTACAACAAAATCAGCTAAGGCGCAAGGGTGGCGTCGTGGTATGGACATGGCTCTCTCGAGTACGGGCTGTATTTTTCTGCTGAAAAATCACCCTCTCGCTACAGAGACTTGGAAGATGGGCTAAAGCACCATCCCTCCGAGACGGCGCCGTCGCGCCTGCGCGGGCCTCTCGAAATCCATGCCCATACCACGACATATCTCGTGGCCAACTTAGTTCTTCTGGTATTGAATTTAAATGGATTTTTGATACAATTTATGCAATGAATCCCGTTAGAAATTAACGTGACGGGATTATAGGACGATGTATTAAAATAATTATCGTGTCTATATTGTGGGGTATGTATCCATAATTATAGAATCGATGATTTCTAACGGGATGAATATCAACTGGTTTGGTCATAGTTGCTTCAGAATTGAAGCGAAAGAAGGCAGCATCCTAATCGATCCTTTCTCCAAGGATATTGGTATTAAGCCGCCGAAGATAAAAGATGATGTGGTTTTGATTTCTCATAACCACTATGATCACAGCTCGACAGAAAATGCCAACGAGGACGCTTTTGTGATATCAACCCCAGGTGAATACGAGAAGAACGGCATAGCCGTACAAGGCATTCAATCCTTTCACGATCAATCTGAAGGCAAAGAGAGGGGATATAATACTATATATGTAATTAAGGCCGAAGACTTAACCTTGTGCCATATGGGTGATTATGGCGAGCTTAAGCTCTCAGACAAACAAATCGAACAAATAGGAGATGTAGATATACTAATGATACCTGTCGGAGGTAAATACACTCTAAACGCCAGGGAGGCAGTTGAAGCGATAAGCCAGATCGGCCCAAAAGTCATCATTCCAATGCATTACAAAGTTAAGGACTTAAACATAGATATAGAAGGGCCAGAGAAATTTGTTAAAGAGCTGGGGCTTAGTCCAGAGAAGGTCGATAAGTATAAAATAACTAAAAAGACATTGCCCGCCGAAGAAATGAAGTTGGTGATGTTCGAATTAGCATGAAGTTGCTCGAAGAAATAAGAAGACAGCCTGAGCATATAAGGGGCACGATGTTTGCCTTATCTGTCATATCTGTTTTTTCTATCGTTGGGTTGATCTGGTACCAATCACTGGAGAAGAATTTATATACGATGCTAAATCCAGTCGATCAAGCCAATCCAGACCAAAATAAATATGCTCAAAATAATGATAGTTCCCTATTGGGGGATATAGGCGGCTCATTGAAGGGCTTTGGCGCCAACATAATTGGTCTTATCGGTATAGACGAAGAGGAGGCTAGCAGCATTGTCGATGTGCGCAGTGATGCTGATGGGCGGGCCTATCTATTGCCATTATCCGAGGATAAGTAAATAATTGGAGCTGTGAACTTTTAATGGACAAGATGGTCCAGTGAAAGTTCTTGGCCCATAATTATATGAATAAGGAAGAGACAAAGAATATAAAACACAGAGAGATAGTAGACGAAGTCAAGAAGTCATACTTAGAATATGCAATGAGCGTTATTGTTTCTCGCGCTCTGCCAGACGTCAGAGACGGCTTAAAGCCAGTTCATCGCAGAATCTTATATGGTATGCACGAGATGGGCCTAAGAGCTACCTCTAAAGTAGTTAAGTCGGCTAAGATCGTAGGGCAGGTCATGGCAAATTTCCATCCTCATGGTGACTCCGCCATCTATGACTCGGTGGCTAGGATGGCCCAGGATTTCTCTCTTAGATATCCACTGGTCCATGGGCAAGGTAATTGGGGATCGATTGATGGCGATTCACCAGCCGCCATGCGTTACACGGAAGCTAAGCTTACGCCCATTACCGAGCAACTACTTTCGGACATAGACAAGGAAACAGTTAATTTTAGCGACAACTTCGACGGATCAACTAAGGAGCCAGATGTTTTACCGACACGCATCCCGAATCTTTTAATCAATGGTTCAATGGGTATCGCCGTGGGTATGGCCACAAATATTCCGCCGCACAACTTAACTGAGATAGTGGACGCCCTAGTTTACGTTATGGACAACAATGATGCCGACGTTAAGGACTTGGTTCAGCTAGTCAAGGGTCCAGACTTTCCAACGGGAGGAATCATATATAACGAGAACGACATTATTAATGCCTATGCCACTGGTCGTGGGCCAATTATGATACGAGGCAAGGCGGATATTGTCGAGAACAAAAAGGGATTCCAGATAATTGTTTCCGAGATACCTTATCAGGTCAACAAGTCTGAGCTAATAAAGAAGATAGCTGATCTGGTTAAAGATAAAAAAATTGAAGGCATAAGAGACCTAAGAGATGAGTCCGACAAAGATGGTTTAAGAATAGCCATAGATTTAAAACAAGATTCTTTCCCGCGCAAGGTCATGAATCAGCTATTTAAATATACTGAGCTACAGAAGGCTTTCCACTTTAATATGCTCGCTCTCGTCGACGGTATCCAGCCTCAAACTCTTAGCCTTAAGACTATGCTTGAAAAATTCATTGAGCATAGAAAAGAAGTGGTGGTGAGAAGAACCAGGTTTGAACTTAGAAAAGCGAAGGATCGAGCACATATCTTGGAGGGACTGAAAAAAGCCCTAGACCACATAGATGAAATTATTAAAATCATCAGAGCTTCGGCGTCTAAAGAAGAAGCCGCCACGAATTTAATTAAAAAGTTTAAGTTTTCGGATAAGCAGACCGCGGCTATATTGGAAATGAAACTGCAAGCTCTAGCTGGCCTCGAGAGAAAGAAGGTGGAGGATGAGCTAAAAGAAAAGAAGCTTCTTATAGCTTACCTCGAAGACTTGCTAGCTAGCCCAAAGAAAATAATGGCCGTTATAAAAGACGAGTTGAAGGAAGTTAGGGAGAAATTTGGCGATGAGAGAAGGACTAAGGTGGTCAAATCACCTCTTAGAGAGATCGGAGAAGATGAGCTTGTACCTGAAGAGGATTCTTTGTTTATAATAACTCATAGCGGATATATAAAGAGAATGGTGCCCGACAGCCTAAGAACCCAAAAGAGGGGAGGCAAGGGTACGATTGGCATGGCCACTAAAGATGAGGACGCCGTCTCGCAGTTTTTTATGGCTAACACTCATGACAGCGTTTTATTCTTTACTAATTCTGGCAAGGTTTTTCAGACTAAGGGCTACGAAGTTCCAGAGGCATCGAGGCAGTCCAAGGGCAGGGCTATCGCTAATTTTTTGCAAGTTTCTCCAAGTGACGTAATCTCGGCTGTTGTACCAGTGCCGAAGGATACTAAGGGCTTCTTGTTTATGACTACGGCCAAGGGTGTTATAAAAAAAGTAGACATTGATGCTTTCTCAGCCGTCAGAAAGAGCGGCATGATTGCCATCAAGCTGAAGAACGAAGATCAATTAAATTGGGTTCTAACGACATCTGGCAATGATCAGATAATATTGGTTACTAACAGCGGGAACGCCATAAGATTTAAAGAGAAGGATGTCCGACCGATGGGTCGCGGAGCTTCTGGCGTGATTGGTATTAGAGTTGAAAAGGGCGAGAAAGTGGTTGGTACCGACGTTATACCTGCAGGCGTTGAGAAGGGGTTGAAATTGTTAGCCGTCATGGAGAACGGCTATGGCAAGAGGACTGACTTAAGATTTTATAAAGTTCAGAACAGAGGCGGCAGGGGAATTATGACGGCCAAAATCACTCCTAAGACCGGGGATCTTGTCTCTGCCCATGTGACTAACGAAGAGAATAAGGAACTAATTGCTATGTCTAAAAAGGGGCAGAGCATCAGGACTTCTATTGATAGCGTATCTATCTTAGGGCGGGCCACTCAGGGCGTAAGAGTCATGAAGCTTGAAGCGGGAGACGTGGTGATGTCCACCGTGGTCGCGTAGAGAACGATCTATACTCTAGAAATATGTGTTATTATTGGCTCATATGAAGATTGTCTCGGAGGTAATGACCAGGGATGCCGTCTCGGTTGATCCAAACACTTCTTTGGTGGAGGCGGTTAATCTGCTAGTGGAAAAAGATTTTACGGCTCTGCCGGTTTCGCAGGGCGGTTATTTAGTCGGTTTACTGACTCAGCCGGATCTAATTATTAAAGGTACGTCAGTCCACTTGCCAACATTTATGAAGCTTTTTAAGAACCTAAAGCTTCATAAGAAAGACGCTTCGCTGATAAAGGGTGATTTTGCAAAAATTATGCAAGCCAAAGTAGGCGATGTCGTGGGAAGAAATTTTATATCTGTAAAAGAAACTGACTCTATGTTTGTGGCTACGGATTTATTTGCCCAGAACTACGGGGTGAATCCGATGCCGGTTGTCGACGATAACGGTATGCTGACTGGCTATATCGACAAATACCGTATGCTCAAATTTCTAGGCGAAAGAGAGGTGGACGCGAATTTAGTCCCTGACCAAAGACAGATAGAGCAGAGTATGAATAATTTTCTGAGTAATTTCTATAAGCGATTTATGCTTGTTAGTAAGAGGCGAGTGAGACTCTGGATTGTAGCTAGTATATTCTTCTCTATCGTGGGATTTTGCGTAGCTTTTCTTATAATTTTGAGAATTAATAGCCGATGATGAAATTCAGCTAAGCATTATTGCGGTCGATCTAATGCTTAGTTATGACGACAAAGATATATAAAATATTAAAAAAAAATGAGCAAAAACATGAAAAAGGCAGTGTGGGTAGTCCTAGTCTTGGCCATAGTTTATTTTGTGGGTGGGCTTATCTACATGGGGATGAATCTCAGCGACATTGAGTTGAGCAGATCAGATGCCAAGCTAGCTGGACCAGAAGAAGTCAATTCCGTGCAGAATGTTATTGGCGGTGGTGGTGGATGGGGATCGAGCTATTGGTGCTACGATTGGTTTGTGGACATGCTTGGAGACGGAACTTGTTATAGATAGGAGTATTAATACGCATACGCTAAATATAAAAAAGGCCGAATGGCCTTTTTTATATTCAGTGCATGCGTGGATAACTAAATTCTTTATCATTGTAGGGTGTGATAAAATTAAGGTAATGAGTGAACTAATATCTCCAGAGTCAATCGTGCCACAACTTGGAATAGGGGAAGGCATGCGTATCGCTGACTTTGGTTGCGGGTCTGGTCATATGACCATGGAACTGGCAAAGAGGGTCGGCAAGGATGGTCTGATCAGCGCTATTGATGTCCAAACTAGTGCTCTCGAAACGGTTAGGGAGAAGGCTCAAAGTCTTGGTTTGAAAAATGTGTCTTGCATCCATGCCGACCTAGAGGCTGTTGGCGGCACGGATATAGACGGAGAGACCCAAGATGTAATCTTCATATCTCAGGCACTTTTTCAATCAAAGAGCAAAGAAGCAATAATAACGGAGGGCCTAAGGATATTAAAGCCGATGGGCATGCTAGTTATGATTGAGTGGAAGAAGGGCAGCGGAGGCCTTGGTCCACCGGATGAGCTTCGGACTAGCGAAGAAGATCTAAAGAAGCTTACCGAGGCGGTTGGGTTTCATTTTGAAAGGAATATCGAAGCCGATAGATTTCATTCCGGGATGATCTTCAGGAAATAGTAAGACTAAGTGGAAAACAAAAAACTCCTACTGATATTAGTGGCTGGCCTATCTTTTATCGTTATCCTGACGATAGTCTTAGTTTTGATGAATATCGGGGGAGATAGTACTAAGGCAACCAACCTGGTATTCTGGGGAGTCTTCGATGATAAAAATGCATACGACGCCGTAATAAAAGATTTCGAGAAAGCCAATCCTGGCGTGAAGGTTTACTATCGCTCCTTCTCTACCTACGAAGAATACGAGTCTGGACTCTTGGATGCGTTGGCTGCTGGGACTGGTCCGGATATGTACATGATCCATCACACCTGGCTTCCGAAGCATGGCAACAAGCTTGCAGCTTTGCCGTCTAAAATAGAAGGGGAGAAAGAGCCGCTCATGACTCTTAAGACATTTAATGATCAATTCGTTGAAGTGGCCTATGATGATTTCGTTTATAATGGACAAATATATGCTTTGCCATTATACGTAGATACGCTAGCGCTATACTATAATCGAGACATGTTTAACTCTGCTGGGATAACTAGGCCGCCTGAGAACTGGGATGAATTTAATACTGACGTGGAACTGCTTACTAGGACCGACTCAAGCGGTAATATAACTCAGTCTGGTGCGGCCCTAGGTACGGCTAGGAATATTAATAGATCGACTGACATCTTAATGTCTTTGATGTTACAGAGCGGCGTTAAGATGGTAAATGAAGATAAGACTGAAGCTACATTCTCAAATTCAGTAAATGGCTTAGCCGTAGGGGAGAGGGCCCTTAAATTCTATACCGATTTTGCTAATCCAATGGTCAAGACATATTCATGGAGCGATAGTCAGCATTATTCGATAGACGCGTTTGCCGAAGGGAACGCGGCGATGATGTTGAACTATTCTCACCAAAGTGTCGCCTTGAGAGCTAAGTCCGCTAGGCTGAATTTTGCAGTTGCGCCAATGCCTCAGATAGCCGGAGCGACTGACAAAAAAAATTATGCTAATTATTGGGCCGTTGGCGTGGCTAACAAAAGTCTAAATATAAATACTGCCTGGAAGTTTGTAGTGTCCCTGACCTCAAAGAATGGCGCTAACAAATATTTGACCACTACTAATAGGCCATCGGCGAGGCGCGATCTAATTGAAGCACAGAAGAGTGATGCCGATCTCGGGATATTCGCTGAGCAGGCTCTTACCGCTAAATCTTGGTTTCAGGCTGACGGCGTAGCCATAGAAGGAATATTTGCCGATATGATAGACGACGTTAACTTCCGTAGAAGATCAATCAAGGAAGCTTTAAATAATGCTGAATCTAGGGTAAGTGTGTTGTTAAGGCAGATACCAAGATAAATGAAGAAGAACAAGGTAAAAATTATAATAGGGATTGCAATAGTGCTCTTTATTTGCACGTCTAACGTAGCCCTAGCCGTGGATTGGTGGCCGATTGTTCCTTGTGGGTTGAATGTTGCTCCAGATGGCACAACGTTGAAAGACGGAAACGGCAATCTACATGATTATACTAAGAAGTGCACTCAGTGCGATTTGTTTTTACTGGCTCATAACGTAATGAATTTTATAGTTCTTGGAGTTATGCCGCCTTTAGCGGTTCTATTCTTTGTTTGGGCCGGGTTTCTAATTTTAACGAGTGCAGGCGATGCCAGTAAAGTAACCAGTGGGCAGAAAATATTGACTGGCACTATTTACTCAATTGCACTCATGCTTTTATCGTGGGTGATTGCTAACACCATTATCAAGAGCTTAGTCGAGGAACCCTATGCTGCCGGGTGGTTTGAGTTCCAATGCACCGAAACTGTTGAGCCAACATCTAGGTTGGACGTACAAAGATTGGGGCAAGCAGGGATATCGGCTGGATTAGCGGCCCTACCGGCCGATGGCCTAGGAGCTAGCCCTACACCTGAGCCCATCCAAGATCGAGATCTTTTTTATAATTTATATTTATATTACGACAACGGAAATATAGTTGCAGATAGAGACCACGCTATAAGCTACGATATATCTGAAGGTAGCCTCTCGAGCAATAGCGACGGGGGAGACAACCCCTACAGAATAGACGTCGTCAGTATCCGCAATGTTGTGTTGGGCAGCTTAGATTTTTCGCCGACGCAGTTGCTTTCTGGCCAGCAAAAAGGGAAAATAGTAGTAAGGGCGCCTTATTTTGCCAATGCCAAGGAAGTGGCTATCTATAACAATGTAACGCAATTGGTTATAAAAATTCCAGTTATAGAGTCGTCGTTTTGCAACGAAGATAATATTTGCGATATCGATGTAGGCGAAAATTATAAAAATTGTTTAAATGATTGCAAGGAGTCTGTGACGCCAGCACCGACGCCCACGCCTACACCGGTACCCGCAGATAATAAATCGTCCTTCGGTGAGGCATTCTTATACATTTTTGGCGGCCTAGCTATTGTCGGAGCTTGGCTCGGATTTAAGTGGTGGCAAAGAAATCACGCAAGATGATAATTAAAAGTTTTTAATATGAGAAAATATTTATTAGTATCAGCGCTGGTGATGATGATGGTATGTCTATTCGTATTCCCATTCAATATTGCGAACGTTTCTGCCGCGGCGTGCACCTTAACAAATGTAACCTGGGCTAAGGCTAATGCCAAAATTGGTGACGACGTTGGCTATAAAATCGATGCTAAAGATTGTCCCCTTGAGACGGTTAAAGTTGAGGTGTGGAGAGACATAGCTGGGGGGGCAGACGCCAAAGAGGCTGAGTTCTCAGTGTATCTACCGCAGGGAGGCGCTTATTTCAGTTCTAGCTGGCGCGTGGTCAGCTCGAGCGTGTTCTCTGAGGCTAATTTTTATCTGGTTGCTAAAAATAGTTCGGCTGGGACTGGTGCATCCGTAAGCTCCGTAGATACTGGAACGATAAAATATCTAACCGTGACACGAATAGCAAGCCTGAATCCAGATATTACAATAACTACATTCGATATAACGCCAAAGAGCATCCCCCAAAATGGAGTCTCTAAATTATCAGTTACTTTTAAAGCTAAGGCCGACAGTCCAGCATATTTAATTACTAGGTGTCCAGCGGTACAGGCTCTCATGATAGATGACGCCGGCAAGGCGATTTATTCACAGGATCCTAAGTCTGTTAGCGTCACAAATCCGAATTATTCCTTTGATTTTGATTACAATTATAGCGCTGGCGGACCTGGCGTCGTGAATCTGCGCGGTAAGTTGGTGTGTGCGGGCGGCGTTTTCTCTACTCTTCCAATCTCATCTCCTGTGGCCATTACTATCGGCACTGGCGGAACTGGTAGCGCGACATGTGGAGTTCCAGGAAAGCCGGCTTGTGCAGCTGGAACAGATAAGTCGTATCCATTCAGGGTGCCGAATTGGCTGTCCGGTGAGCCGCAGAGTCTAACTGATTTGCTGGATACTCTCGCTCGTTGGCTTATGAACATTGCTATCCCTATCGCCGTATTGCTAATCATATACTCGGGATTAATCTATGTGACTTCTAGGGGTGATCCAAAGAAAGTTACGCAAGCCCAAGGCATATTAAGGGCCGTCGTAATCGGACTAGTGATAATATTCATCGGAAAGGGCTTCATCAGCTTAATAAGGAGTATCCTGGAATTAGGAGTCAGCTCGTAATTATATAATGAAAATGTTCAAATTCGCAGATAAAATAAAGGTCGTGTTATTCGTAGCCTTGGCTTGGCTTCCAGTAGGAACATCTTTAGCCGCAACAACGAATACTGGATCTCCGGGTATTGATTTAACAATCCAGAATTTACTTGGTATACTTAATGGGCTAGTATGTATTGTCTCTGAGGCAGCAGTAGTTATAATAGTCTTGGCCCTCATCTTTTATGGGCTTCAGTTCTTGTTTAGCAAAGGAGATGCCAAGAAATATGAAGATGCCAAAACAGCATTCAAGTATGGTCTAATTGGTATAATTATTGTAATCGGAACGTATACCATTATCGCTACAATCCAGGCGGCCATTGGCGGTGATGATTATGAAAATATGCCTTCCCTTTGTTCTTAAATTTTAAATAAATATGAAAAAAATATTAAAAATGGTCAGCGCAAATTTACTTTGGATGGGATTATCAGTCTCACCAATAATTGCGAAAGCTGATATTATACCGTCGGGGAGGGCTATAACCTTATATGATATTGTTTTTTGGATAGAATTGCTGGCTACCATATTCATGTCTCTGGCAACAGTATTCATGGTCGTATATTTCGTGTGGGCTGGAATAACTTACATGAGAGCTGGTAGTGGCGATGGCAAGAAAGTTACCGAAGCTAAGTCTATGTTCTGGACCGGCGTAGTTGGAGCCCTGATAATCATGGGCGTCGGTGTGATCCTGAATACCATAGGAGGAATCGTTACTAGGAGATTTTTCTTTTACTAGGTTATAAATTAAGCGAATTAAATTTTTATTTAATTTATTGAAAGGAGGTGGGTTATGAATAAAAAAATCGTAGTTGTTGGATTTATGGCTCTAGCGATGTTGCTACCGTTGTTTGCTTTTGCATTGCCAGTTCCAACCAACCCAATAGACAGTGGTAGCGGTGGAGGCGCAATTACTATGGCAGAGATTACCAATCTAATACAGGCTTTCGCAAGATGGCTGATCGTGATCTCAGTCGTTATAGCAGTAATTATGATCATCTGGGGTGGAATAATGTACATGTGGGCGAAAGGCGACGATAAGAAAGTCGCTGATGCGCAGGCTAGAATTAAGAATGGTATCATAGGCGCGGCTATAGTTTTAGCAGTAGGCGTTATTCTGCAGACAGTGGCTGCTCTTGTTAATAGATCGTTCTTTAGCGGTTTATAGAAAACAATCTAAAAGGCCCCCTGGGGGGCCTTTTAGATTGAAAAGATACTAGAAAAGATGTAATATACAAGCTAGTTTAATGGGCAAGTGGCGGAATTTGGTATACCTGCCTGCCGGCAGGCAGGCGCGCTAATCTACAATGTGTATTATGTTTATGCTATCAAGAGTCTTCTGAAAAATTACATATATGTCGGTATGACCAATGACGCTAGCAAAAGGATTAATTGTCATCAGAGCGGCGCTAATGCTACGACTCGAGCTTACCGGCCATTTGAGATATTAATCGTCGAAGAATATTATACGAGAATCGAGGCTAGGAAAAAGGAGAAATACCTTAAGTCGGGATATGGTAAAGAATATCTTAGAAGTTTAATATAGATTATGCCCTCGTGGCGGAATTGGTATACGCGCGGCGCTTAGGACGCCGTTCCCGTAAGGGATTAGAGGTTCAAATCCTCTCGAGGGCACAACATTCAAAGGGCATCGGGCTTGATTCGATGCTCTTTGACTTAGATAAATTACTCTAGGGGATTCTTTTCTAGGGGATAAAGAGCTGGAGATTTATACGTAGAATTAAAGCGCTCACTTTTGATCGCGCCATCGACTTGGGTTATTCTTCTTTCGAAATAAGCCTTCATCGAGCCATCACTTTGTTGGTCGTATTGAAATGGCCCGATCACCTCTACTTTTCGTCCATCGCTAGCGCCATATATTTCAAAAGACAACTTCGTCCCTACTATTTTAAATTGAACTAGAGCGTGACCGCCGGAGTTGTTCAGGAACTTTAAATCTGTCACTCCTGGGTATATCGTAGCATCGAAACCCTGAGGGTTGTAATATTGGACAGCAAAGGCGTGTGGGCGCCTCTCTATTATCGGAAGTCCTGCGTAGATAGCGGCCCTGAATAGGGTAGATGAGACCTGGCAAACACCGCCACCGAATTCGTAAACCATTTTGTGGTTTTTGATGACCTTCTCTTCGGCGTAGCCGTTTTTCCCGTCAACTTCTCCCAGGATCTTGTTAAATGATATCTCCTCGTTGGGTTTGATAATCAGGCCATTAAATCTAGCTGAGGCTACTTTTATATTTTGTATTCTAGCCGAGCTTGACCCCGAGAAGTTGGATTCACCCCTACCGATCAAAGTATCTATGCCAAGCGAGCTAATCTTCTCTAGCGTAATATCCGGCTCAATGCCATCTATAATTAGAACGGTTTCGGCTTGGCCATTCAAGATAGATTTTTTTATAATCTCAGCAGAGCTATCTATATTTAATCTTTGGCCGGGTAGTGACGGTACTAAGATCTCGGCCATCCCATTCTTGAACTGGAACCGAGCGTCCACAGGCTCTTTGTGTATGTTTGGTGCAATTGTTTTCAGGTATTCAGATATTTTCTCGTCGGATAGGCGGATGTCCTCTGTCTTTCCGCAATCCCGTACATAGGTTTCAGAGAAGTCTTTTATATCTTCACCTTTAAGCTTAATCACCTTGTCGCCGACGTTGATCTTGAGGCCAGTTAAAATCGCTTGCTCAATGATGGGCTTAAATATCTTAGCTTGGCAGTTGTTGGATATTGAGACATTCTGGTAGGAGAAGAACAATATCCCAGCTTCAAAGCTTAAGATTACAAAAATACCGGCTAAGATTAACCGGTAAGCAAGACTCGTAAATTTAATTTTTGTTTGCAAGGCCACCAATTTAATCTGATATTTTTATCTTTTTTGTCTTGGCTCGATCCATTCTTGGCAGTCTAACGGTTAAAACTCCATTTTTTATGGCCGCCTTAGCTCTATCTGGGTCGACTTCTACTGGTAGTATTATGGATCTTGAGAATGGTCCCCAGTAGAGTTCTTGATGGAAGTAGTCTCTGGAGTCCACGTCCTCTTCTGGCAATCTTTTGCCTCTAATAGTAACCATATCATTAGTAACTGATATATCGATGTCATCTAGTAGAGCTCCGGCTACGGCCGATTGGATAACGATAAACTCGTTGGTTTGGTATACGTCAACAGTTAGCTGTCCCTCGGCCCGGGATTCTTTCTTTGGCGAAGTGATTCTCTTAGCGACCAAATCTGCTTTTAAATTATTTTCTGAGAGGTAGTCTTCCATATAGTTATTTTACCAAAAAAATTGGTTGGCGGCCAATGGCCATGGCTAATCGTGCGGCCTTGGCTTTCTCGTGACGGTCTCGAACCTTATTAAAGAGTATATAGACCAAGAAAGACATAAAAACTAGGAGTCCCAACGACAAGCCAAGGCCAGCCAGAGCCTCCTGATTAGATATGAAGATATTAAAGGCGAAGTGGAACATTGTCCCGATGACTATTCCCATGATTATTAATTTCTTCTTATGGTGTTGATAGAACCAGGCCATAGCTAGAAAGTACCCTATTATGGCAGAGGAGAGGGCGTGAAGGATGGTCGCGCCGAGAGATCTTAGCCCTATAGTCTCGAGAGCTATTAATGCTTGACTGCTACTGGCATTAAATACATCGCCTCCGGGGATTATTTTGAACATGAAAAGAATGTTCTCTATGGCTGCGAATCCAAGTGCCGCCGTGATCATGTAGATCATGCCGTCCATGGGTTCGTCAAACTCCGGACTTTTCAATACTATAATGACTATCGCATAGAACTTAACAAGCTCTTCGACTAGCGCTGCCCAGAGTACGAATCCGGCGTTTGATGCTCCAATAAGGCAATTGGACCCAATCATTTGACAGAAGCCGTATTGGAGTAAGATCGCTAGCGGAGCTATAACGATTCCCATTAAGAATGTTTTTATTACCAGGTATTTAGGTTCAGGGTGGCAATCTTCGCGCATAAAAAAAGACATCCAGATTAGACTTGGAAGTAGGCCAATCGCTATCAAGATAGCGCTACTGACAACGGGAGTTAATTCCATTAATTATAAGTATACCTTAAGTGAGGCTAATTAAGCAGGCCAGTTTTCCACTAGCAGAAGCTTTTTGTTGGTTATAGGAAGGCTTGAGTATATCTCCTCTGTGATAAATGGCATAAAAGGATGAAGAAGCTTGAGAAGATTGGCTAGGCAGTAAATCAAAATCTTTTGAGTATTGGTCTTTGTTTGACTGTCTAAAATCTGAGTCTTGCTAGCCTCAATGTAGATGTCGGCCAGTTTGTACCAGGCGAATTGATATATCTCTTGAGCAGCTTGATGGAGCATGAGCCGCTCAAGGCTATCACTAACGCTCTTCGTAGTCGCATTGAGGGACTCTAAGATAGCCGCATCGGGGGCTGTTGTTGGTTTTGGTTGCTCATCGGTTATCAGGAGCTCAGAATCAGTATTGGTCAGTATAAATCTAGATATGTTCCAGATCTTATTGGCGAAATGTTTCATACCTTTAATTTTATCCTCGGCTAAGGGGATGTCGTTGCCTGCGGCTGTTGAAAAGATTAAAGCGAATCTTAGCGCATCGGTGCCGTACCTATCGGCCATCTCGATCGGATCGATAGCATTGCCTTTAGATTTGGACATTTTCTGCCTATCTTTGTCTCTAATTAATCCATGAAGGTAAATCGTTTTGAAGGGGATCTCTCCTAAGCAGTATCCGGTCATGAGAATCATTCTAGCTACCCAGAAGAATAGAATGTCGTAGCCGGTTTCGAGTACGTCGGTCGGATGAAACTTAGATAGATCCTCGGTCTTATTGGGCCAGCCTAGGGTGGAGAATGTCCATAGGCCGGAAGAGAACCAGGTGTCGAGCGTGTCGGAGTCTTGCTGCCAATCTTGGCTGGCTGGTGCGTCGACGCCTACATAGATCTCATGATCACGATACCAAACAGGAATACGATGACCGTACCAAATTTG
>Ga0208373_1003540_pt1 | contig 15190 bp, 19 predicted proteins | sample RifOxyC2_FD_184036 | JGI IMG/M metagenome (GOLD analysis project Ga0208373, IMG submission 184036) | Soil microbial communities from Rifle, Colorado - Rifle Oxygen_injection C2 (SPAdes) | ecosystem: Environmental > Terrestrial > Deep subsurface > Rock core/Sediment | place: Rifle, Colorado...
CAAAGTGTTTTTACTGTCTTTTGTATATATCTGGTTTAACGGTATCAGCCAACTTCCGTCACCTTCCGACCTTATCTGGGTTAACAGTGAAAAACCGTCTTTGACGCTTAAAATAATATAAGAGTTAATCAAAGGATCAACCGAATTTGACTGTAAGATCTTACCAAAGGCCGGACTAATATTCTGCAGGCTCCCCGTGTTGTTCTGGGGGGTGGAAAAACTAAAAGAGCTCCCATTTGGCTGAACAATGATCTGATTATCGTCGGTTATTATCTTAAAAAAATATTTTTTATCAGGCATAAGTTCTTTCAATGTAGCCAAATGTGTCACATATCTACCTTTTTGTTCACCTAAATTATTTGAGTCCTTTTCGTCCAGAACGATCTTATTTTCTTTGTTTTCTGTTTCTCCATAGATGACCCAGCCTGATTCTTGTTTGTCTGTTTGCCAAAAAATACTCGCCTGGGTCGGTGATAAATTGACTATTTCAACTCTTTTGGCAACTTTTAAGGAAGCTTTTGACGTTCCGGTCAAACCAAAAAATAACTTTGAAAAAAGGACCGTGATCAAAATGACAAATAAAAAACCGATCATCGTTGGCAATTTATTACCTTTATTTAAATATAGGTCTGAATAGATCATAGTTATTCTGTTTTATTTTTTAATTTTTCCAAAAGGTCCTTGCTGATCTTATATTGTCTTACTTGCGGCAAAGTTATCTTTGATTTTATTTTATCTTCAGTTGAAGCATGATAAATATCGGCTATCAACCAATAAATAACCGTCAAAAACACTCCAATGGAAAGCAACAGCACTTCCTTCTTTTTCATAAAAAATATCCGTCAATTATTAAATTAACTTTCAGTTCGCCGGAACCGCTTGTTTCCTTATCGCGACTAATGGTCAAGGTGTCGATCGACTTTAGTCTCCTCTGGGATAACATATCAGTTATAAATCTCTTTAAATTTTCAAAGCTGACGGTCGCTTCCATCTTTAATTTTATATCCTGTTTTTCCTGGTTGGTTTGAGAAAGGTTGATATCAACTATGCTTGCCTTATTGATCGTAAGAAAATTTTTGTCGGCAATTTTTTTTATGTCTTCAACTATTTTATTTACTTCGGGCTGCTCTGAAATCGATTGATTAAGCAAGGGTAGGTTGTCTCTATTCTCCTCCATTTGAGATTGGATCAAACTAATGCTCATTATTTTTTCTTCATAAACCTTGTCAATTTTTGTTAAGTCCAGCTCTTCCTTTTTTAATGAATATGCTGTCATCAAAGAAGGTTTTATCGCAAACATAATAAAAACAGAAAAAATAAGGAGAAAAAACACAACAAAAATATATTCACCACTTTTATTTTCAAAAACTGATTTTAGTGTAATCTTTAAGTCCATGATATTTAGATATTGGTAAATTTTTCTAAAAACATTATAAAATTGTAACCCGTTTCGGTCTTTTTTATATTTTGCAAACTGACTGATTTAAATTTATTGTCCCTTTTTAACAATGTATAGAAAGTTTGTAAATGTTGAGCGTTTGCCGCGTCACCGGAAATTTTTATAGACCCACCCTTTATTTCCATGTTAGATAATATGATCGTCTCGGGAAACATGGCGATAAAATAATTTAACATTTCATTAAAATCTTTTTGTTTTACAATGATCTCATCAATGATCAAAGTCTTTTTGTCAATTTTGGCTACTTCATTCAAAAGAGGCAAAACGATTTTAACTATCTCTTTTTTCTGCTCAACCCCCTCCTTTAGATCAATGATCCTTTGATCGATCTGAAACCTATAAAAAAAGACGCCTATCACAACCAATTGAGTGATAACTATGATGTATCGTAAATAATTAAGACTAAAAAAAATAAATCTATCCAACAAGCTGGGATCTTTTTTTTCAAGTAAATTTATTTTGTATCTCATTTCTTTTTGGCGGCTAATTTTCGACCGACCCTGGATTTTAACCTAAGTGCTTTATTTTTATGAATTACATGGTGCTTGACTGCTTTATCGATCTGGGAATAAAACAAATTAATTAATTTTTTTACGTTTGAGCCTCCTTTTCTGATCTTTTTTAAAGTTGCTTGATAGGCTTTAACGTAGGCATTGTTTACTTTTGTTCTTTTTTTGTCTTTTCTGACTTTTTTTATTGCTGATTTTATTATTGGCATAGTATGCGAGAACACCTCCCCTCAAATATATTAAATATTAAATTTCGTACTCTTTCGTAAAATATTTATCTTGACCATTGCCTTTAAAAATTAATTCCACTTTTATTTTGTCCTTGATATTATGATAGACGCATGTTCCCGACGAACAGGTTCCTAGGGTTATTTTCTTTTCAAAGTTTTGTTCAGTTATTTCAGCCGTGCTGTTGACCCCCTGCAATCCTCCTTCGATCGTTTCGTACGATAAAATATATTCCAACTCGGTGGTGTTTGAAGGAATATTTTCTATTGAAAGCAGAACTTCTTTTTTTCCCGTTAATGCCGTTAGACTAATCTTTACTGAGCTATCGATCGTCGGTATCACGCCATCCAGAGGAGCTGTTTGCTCGTTTTTTTTGTTGGCCGAAGATTTTCTTCCAATAAGCAACCAATAACCGGACAAAATAAAAAGTACTAAAAAAACTACGCCCAAAATCATCATCGTCTTGTTATTTAGTTTCATATTTTAATTAAATTTTTAACCATGAACCAGATCAAAGATCGGTTCATGGCCCTGTACCGAACAATAGTTCTGGTACACGGGTTTTTAGTTAATTTATAATCTCTTACTCAGATATTCTTTTAATTTGCCTATTCCAATCCTCTCCTGTTTCATCGTATCCCTATCCCTCACTGTGACCGTTTTGTCCTCGATCGTTTTATAATCAATTGTAACACAAAACGGCGTACCAATTTCATCCTGGCGTCGATACATTTGACCGATATTTCCCGAGTCGTCAAACTCGCATACATAAGTTTTTTTTAAATCGTTCAAAAGCTCCAAAGCCTTTATTTTCAAACTGTCATCTTTCTGCAAGGGAAATATCGCCACCTTAACGGGAGATAAGCTCGGTTTTAATTTTAAAACGGTTCTTTTCTTGCCATTGACCTCTTCTTCATGATAGGCGTTGATGAGGATTGTGATCAATAATCTGGATAGCCCGAAGGTCGGTTCGATCACATGGGGGACAAATTTTTCATTGGTTTTTGGGTCGCGGTAGTTTAGGTCAACCCCGGAGTTTTTCATATGATTTTTCAGGTCATAGTCGGTCCGGTATGCAAGCCCCCACATTTCCTTCCATCCGAATGGAAACTTATACTCAACATCCATGGTTTTTTTTGAATAATGAGACCTTTCAAAGTCTTCGTGTTCCCGCCAACGGAGATTTTCCTTTGATAATCCCAGTTCCAGGGCAAAACTCCACATCTCTTTTTTCCAAGTTTCAAAAGCAGCTTCCCAATTTTCAGAACGGATGAAATATTCAAACTCCATCAAGTCAAACTGAAGGGTCCGGAAGACTCCTTGCCCTAAGGTGATCTCATTTCGGAAACAAATTCCGGTCGACGCGATTCCAAAAGGCATCCTGACCCTCATCGTATCAACGACATTTTTGAAGTTCATAAATATTCCCTGAGCCAATTCTCCGCGTAAATACGCAGTCGATTTGCTGTCTTCAACCATGCCTATCTTTGTTTCAAAAAGCAGATTGAACTTCCGGACATCGGTCAGATCAGTTGACCCGCAGTGCGGACACTTCAATTTGTTGGTTTTGATTATCTCGGTTAGTTTTTCCACCGGCAGCCCCTCGACTTTAGTATCTTTAAGCTTGGCCTCGATCAAATGATCGGCTCGAGTTCGGTATTTGCAGTTCTTGCAATCAACTAAGGCATCATTAAAACCGGTCACATGGCCGGAAGCTTCCCAGACCTTTGGGTTCAAGATCACTGAAGCATCGACCATAATGATATCTTTCCTATCCAAGACAAACCTTTTGACCCACAGATCACGGAGATTATTCTTAAGCAACACCCCATAATGACCAAAGTCCCAAGTATTGGCCAGTCCCCCGTAAATTTCCGACGAAGGGTAAAAAAATCCCCGCCTTTTTGCTAACGCGATAATGTTATCCATAAATTATTTTTTTTACTAAAGTTTAAAGCGTGACACTAAATTTTATTTCTCCGCGGGAACCCTCCCCTTTTCGGGGACTCCCAAGTCGAAAAAAATTAAGTGTCCCGCTTTTGCTGTTGGTTTTTAATCGGTAAATGAAAATTTATGAGAACAACTTGGCTAAAAAAGGGACTTAAATTTTGTTCGAATAAATTTTTGTTTACCGATTATTATCGTTTGTTTACATTATAACGTAAGCAAGGGAATTTTTTCATTAATAATTTCCTCAATTAACGATTTTAACTCGGCCTGGCTTACCTTTTTATCTAGATAGCCCATCATCTTCATCGCTTCGGTCAAATATCTGATAATTATTGTTTCTGACTTAGGAGATTTAGACAGGTCGATGAAAAAATTTTTAGTCAGATTATAGATCTTTGTTTCTTTTTGCAGCTCCGGCAATAATCGGTCTAAAACAAACAAAAATGAGTACAGTTGACTGACCTTATTTTCATCTCTTTTGAGCTCGGAAAAACCGGAGATCATCTGGCTTTCCTGAAGATAATAATGGTCGTTTTTATGACTCAGTAAAACGTTGACCAGATTACCCGTCTGCAGATGGGGAGAACGGCGGCTGGTGATTTTTTTAACCCCTTTAGCGAAAACTATCAACCTACCTAAGTCTTGGGTGAAAAGACTGATCAAAACATCCTTGTTCAAAAGGCTTTTTTTCTTTAAAATAAGCGCCTCTGTCTTTACGCTTCTGGAATTAAAGCTCATTATTTAATTGCTTTATCTGTTCTCAACGCACCATCAAATAAAGTTCTGCCGTTACGACTTACTTTTAATTTTTGCTCCTCTACACCGGCCTGCTTTTGAATCAGGAGGGAATAATTATCGGTATCAATATTTGAGGGTAAGGTATATTCGACCACTACCGTACCCTGTCCCTGCGTCGGCACTTCCAAAAATCCCTCAAAGACAGTTTTACCTAGCTCATCATATGTTTGAACTTTTTTTGTCGATCCTTTAAGGCTAACCAGCTTTGAGCCCAACGGTACGTAAAATCTTATCCAATTGCGTAAAGTAGCGTTTAGACATAGTCCTCCCCGTTCCAAATTACAATCCGAATGAGGATACGGGTTTTTAAAAACTATCGTGACATTTCTTTGTCTGTCTTTTGTTTCCGATGTGATCGATTCGTTGACAAACATATTGGACTTGGCTCCGGCGAAATTGACGTTATTTATATGTAAATAGTCGCCTTTATAATCCTTTATCTTTCCAGCAAAATTAATTTGCTCCACTGACTTCTGAATTTCACTGTCAACAAAATAAAGCAATATATGCTTCTCTTGCAAATTCTGGTACATTGTCTGCATTAAGGTACCCCAATATTTAGATGGGGAGAAACCGATGGCTTTATAAAAGAGGGCATACATCAAGTCCCCCAAAATACCTTTCCTGTTTTCCTTAAAATAGCCTACCGGCCTGTCCACGATGTCAAAGAGGGTATAAATCGCCTCTGGACAATCACATCTTTTATCTTCCTTAGCGGAAAAATTAACTCCTGATACCTGGGTATCGCCAAAGATCGTCAGCATATCGACTAATATTTTTGAATCCATAGCGATTATCCCATCATATTTGACCTTAGATCCGCTTTTTTGATAAAGGGATTCAAATAATTTTACCGACTCAACAAAGTCAGGCGATAGATTGCTGTCGCGAATATTGAACACACTAACACCTTTATGATAGGTAATTATTTCCTGAGGCGCCTTTGGATGGTCTGAAATTGATGCATCCAAGGAATAGATATCGTTAGATTGACCGATCGTCATCTTTCCGTCCTTAATTTTGAAGACGGCATAAAAAGTCATGAAACCTCCGGTCGCCCGTCTTTCTTTATCGTTCTGGTACAAAATCAGGTATGTTTTTTCTTCTTTGCTTCCTAAAATCGCCGGAAGTTTTTTGATCAAAGGCTTAGCATCAACAAACAATGAGGCAATTCCTTCGAACTGTTCCTTGATATTGACTATTTTCTCTCTGACCAGGATCTTTCCAAGTTTTTTTGGGTAGCGGTTGGGGTTGATCTTGGCTATTTTGGAATTGGCCATATCAATATCCAAAGAGATCGGATCGACCTTTGCCACTAGTTTATCCAGGGTCAAAACAGCGGTCTGGAGTCTGTCTTCAGACGATTTTTCCAAGAAAGACGATTCTCCTTTTTTAAAACCGATGAGATCTGCATATGGTTCAATCGTTACTACTGTTTCTTTAGCTGCTTTAAGCAGATAGCTACCGGCATTTAATCCGTTTTTCAAATCAGAGACATATGGAATAAAAGAAGCCCAGTAAATTGGTTTCGCTGCTTTTTCAAGATTTTGGTATTTATTGGAAAAATCGTCCATTTTTGTTTTTAAAAGTTCAATGTCATTTTTAGAAAAAATCGATTTCATTTCTTTGGCAGAGGCAAGGACGATGTTTGCTTTTGATTTGATATTAATAATCGGCCTAACAAGAAAAAAATACCCTAGAACTAACAAGATGATTAAAAAAACCAATCCATTTTTGTTTTTCATATTTTCATTATAATTGATAATTTTGATATTTGATATTTAATTTTTGATATTTTTAAACCGCACCCTTTCCACTTACCATCACAACTGGGGTAAAAAACATAATTTTTAAATCATTCCACAAAGACATATGTTTGACATAATCGGCATCGATCATAATTCTCTTATCAAAATTTATTTCGGATCTTCCGGTTACCTGCCAAAGGCCGGTCACTCCCGGTTTTACGGACAAAACTTGATTGACCAATTTTTTGGTGTGGGGATACTTTCTTAGTTGGTTTTCCAATTCATCGGGATAATATGCCCTTGGCCCAACAATGCTCATTTCTCCTTTTAATACATTGAGCAACTGGGGAATTTCATCAATTGAATGGCGTCTTATAAACTTACCAATATTGGTCACCCGAGGATCTTTTAACAGTTTATAACTGCTTCTTTTATATTCATCAAATAATTTTTTAAAACGGGGATCGGTTCGAAGCAGATAATGAGCGTTATTGATCATCGACCTAAATTTGTACATTTTAAATTTTTTTCCTTTTTCGCCGATTCTTTCCGGAACGTCGGCAAGAATTGGGCCTTTTGAATCAAGCTTTATCAATAAAGATATGATTAAAGCCAATGGTAGAAATAATATTAATAAAAAAATTGCCCCGATAATATCAACAACTCTTTTTAAGCTTTTTTGATATCCTTTGTTCGTTAAATAATTATCCATAATTGTTAAATAAGACTTTCGTGTTTGGTTCCCGGGAAACTTTCCACAATTTTTTTAACCTTTCCCATCGAATTTTTTTTAGTAATTAATATTGCGTCTTGAGTATTAATGATAATGAGCTCATCTAAATCAACTCCCACGATCATTTTATCTTCGTCATAGTTATAAATCAAAGAGTCGGAAACATTGTCTAAATAAACTTTTCCGTTGATGACGTTTTCTTCGGTTTTTAATTGTAATGCTTCTTTTAATGCTTCCCAACTGCCAACGTCGCTCCAACCGATATCTTCAAAGATCACGCAGGCGTCTTTTTTATCTAAATTTTCCAAGATGGCATTGTCAAAATTAATGCTTTCAACCTTTCCATAATTTTGTTTTAAAAATGATTGATAGTTTGCTTTACCGTAATTCTTTAATATCGACTCAGTGTTATTGTAGATATTAGGGGCCAATCTCTGAAAATATTTATAAATAAAACTAGCGCTTGATACAAAATATCCTAAGTTCCAACCGTATTTTTTTGATTCAAAAAAAATTTTTGCGCTTTCTTCGCTTGGTTTATACTTCAATCCCTCAAATTTAAACATGCTTATGTCGTCTTCTTTTTTTATCTGCTCACCGATATGAATGTATCCCAAATTAGTGCTGGGAAAACGGGGCTTATTGGCTATAAAAACTATCTTATTGGGATTTTTTTTAATTTCCGATCCGGCTATTTTTAATATTTTTTTAAACAATGATACTTGTTTGACCATATGGTCGCTCCAAAGGATCGCTACCGGCTCTTTTGGGTTAAGCTTTGAAATAATACCCATTGCCAATGCAATAGCGGGAGCGACATCTTTTTTTTCCGGTTCAAAAAGAAAATTGGAGGCAGGAATTTTAGAAAGCTGTTTTTTAACAATATCCGCATAAAGTATGTTTGTAGAAATATAGATATCGGAGTAATTAAAATCGGGGATTAGTCTTTCCACCGCCAACTGTAAGGTTGATTTGTTGCCGATTATTTTTTCAAATTGTTTTGGGGATTTTCGGCGAGATAACGGCCAAAGTCTTATACCCGTACCGCCGGCAAAAATAATTGCTTTCATGTTGGTAAAATAAAAAATTAAATATTAAAAATTAAAATGACATCTCAAAATGTAAAACAAATTTCTTTATCTTTGATCTTTAATATGTCATTTTGATCTTTGATTTTTGATCTTTGATTTTTGATCTTTGATTTTTGATCTTTGATTTATTAAATCAAAAAATCTTTTCTCAAATACTTCCTTATCAAATCTCACTATATTCCTTAACCCAAACTTAGACATTCCGTTCCTCAAATTGTACTTAATTTTACCGAATCTTTCAATCGCTCTCCTTAGGCTTCGTTCATTTTGTATGTCAAAAAATATTCCGGTTTTTCCGTCAACTACAGTTTCTAAAACTCCCCCTTTTTTATACGAGATTACCGGACAACCGAAAAACTGAGCTTCTAAGGAAACATAGCCGAAATCTTCTTCCTGCGGTAAGATCAAAGCTTGCGCGTTTAAATAAAAATTTCCTAACTCAACGTCAGATAGTTTGGATAGAAAAATAATATTTTTAGCAGATATTTGTTTTAATTTATTTTCCTGACTCCCCTCTCCGATAATAACCAGCGGTTTATTCAACTTATTGAATACTTTAATAACCAAATCAACTTTTTTATACTGTTCCAATCTCGACACAGTTAAGAAATAATTTTTGATTTTTACTTGCCCCGCGAAGCTCGAAGAGCGAAGTGGGGATATCTGATTTTTGATATTTTTCCAATAATTAATATCGAATCCAGGATAAACTACTTCCGAATCCCGTTTATAATATTTTTTACAGCGTTTTCTTACCGTTTCCGATATTGAAATAATTTTATCGGGTCTTTGCGCCGCCACACAGTCCCACCTCTTTATCATTTCTAAGTAACCAATGGCTAGGCTTCTAAGTAACTTATTACTAAAATAATTTTTCTCATGGCTCCACAAATATCTTGTTGGGGTCAATAAATAACAAATATGACGTGTCCCTGGTTTAGTAATGATCGACTTTGCAAACGAAGAGGTTACGGAAATAACCAAGTCATATTCCGAAAAATTAAATGATTCAAAAGCAAAAGGATAAAAAATAAAGGAAAGGATCCGGTTTTTTTTTATAAAATCAGGAAAATTTTGCAAAAAAGACGTTTTTATTTTCAAGTTTTTTGCCCAACCGGCTTTTTCTTTATCAAAATATGAGGTATAAAAAGTTGCTTCCGGAAACATTTCATGAAGATTTAAAAGGACTCTTTCCACCCCTCCCCACTTATCGATCCAGTCATAAACAATAGCAATTCTTTTTGACTTTAACATAGTCTCTATTATAGCAATCTCCCTTGTGATATTATTTTATTAATGAAGTTCACAAAACAAAACATTAAGGATATCCCTGTTGAAGCCGCCCATGGAGGTTCGGGTTCAAGACAGTTACTGGTAACGCCTGACAAACTGACTTCTCCCTGCTTTGAGGCATTTACCAAAGGATTTTTAGAGGTAGGAAAAATATTCGACTGGCATCAACATACAGATATTGATGAAATATATATAGTCTTAAAAGGTAACGGAAAGTTTTACTGTGAAAACGAAATCGTTGATTACAATGTTGGAGACATTATCACGGTACCGGCTAATACTCAGCATAAGATTGAAGCATTAGGTAACGAAACCAATGAATATTATTTCTTCCGAATAAAATGTAAATAAAAATGTTTAGTATATTACTAAAAATAGTTTTTCTTTTTTTAATTTTAATAATTGCCAATATCGCATATAAGGGTAAAACTTTTGACAAAACAAGTTGGGTCAGGGTTTTTTTTCTATCATTAATATTTGTTGCCTCATCATTTTTTCTTTTAATCGGCAAAGGCCAAAAAATATTAATAACAGTTAATTACTTCACTATTGGAATTTTTTTTGCAACAACATTACTATGGTTTATTTTCCCTAAAATAATACGTTTTTTTGGAAAATATCCGAGTTGGTATTTAAAAAATAAGAAAAACAATGTTCGTTTTATGGTAAAGTTTGAGTCACCATCAATGACGATTAAATATTTTGAAGTTGTTTTTCAACAATCAACCTTTTTATATTTATTGTTCGTTGCTTTAATAGACTTGCCTAAGAATACCAATATATTTTTATTTACTGTTGTTATTACAGCAATTCATCTAGGCAACTTACTTTTTATGGATAAAAAATGGGCTCTATTTTACACAGTATTAAGTATTCCGATGGCAATAATTTTTGGAAATATGATTTTACAGGGTTTTGTATTATTAACAACCAGTATACATTTACTATTTTATCTTATTTTTAATGCCACTTATTGGTTCCCCGTAAATATAAAAGAATTTAAATAAAAATTACTATAAATTAATACTTCGATGTATCGATACATCGAAGTATTATTATCTATCCATTGGTTGTTGACGTTTACGTTGGTGTTGATAAAAAACCCTTTTGTCTTCTAACCAGTTAGAACCTTTCTTTAATGTTCCATAGAATATATCTACAAAAATATCTTCTATCAAATGTTTGAATTTCTCATTTTTTAAGTTATTTGAAAAGTAATCTTTTATTACTATCGAACGATCAAGGTAATGCTTAAAGTATGTTGCTGTCGATGTTGATATTTTTAATGTATCTTCGATTTCATAAATCGGCACTTTCTTGATTAATAAATAAAAACAGGCTACTCTTTTCGCAATCATTGTCTTTTCCGTATAGGTTAATAGTTCATTCAAAACGCTTTCTATTTCTTGCTTATCTGTCATATTCAGAAATAAATCATATAATATTTCGTTTATACGAAATAGCAATGCTTTATCTATGTTTCTTTTTGATATTTGCGCCATGGTAAAAAGATATTATTAGCTATAAAGTTTGTCAACCTCTTATAACCTACAAAAGTGTCTTTTTGGACTATTGGAATAACTTTTTTTCTTTAATAGATGTATTGATACATCTGAGACTAGTTTTTATTTGTAAAATAACAATAAATGGAGGGTCAATCTTTATTAAGAATGTTTATATATATTTCCAAAGTTTTCTCAGTCATTTTTGAGAAGGAGTAATTTCCCATTATATTTACATAATCAAACACAGGTTTTTTTTCAATAAAGTTGCTTATTTTTTTAGCAATGTCGTCTACGTTATTTGGATTAAAAGACACGTAATTATTTCTGAGCAATTCTTTGAATACTTTTATATTTGAAGCAATAATTGGTGTATTAAAGTAAGCCGCTTCAATTAATGGTAATCCAAATCCTTCTGAGAATGATGGATGAATCAAAGCTTGGGCATTTTTATAAAAAAATACTAGATCTGATAACGTTGGATTTTTTAATAAAATAATGTTTTTATTAAGTTTTAATGTATCAATACATTGAAGTATTTTATTTGCAAAATAGTCGTCGGGACCAAGAAGAATGAGTTGATATTTTTTGTCAATTTTTTCAAAGGCTTTTATTAAACTTTCAACATTTTTGTGGGGATAAAAATTACCGACATAGATAAAAAAGTTTGTAAATTTTTTACTAAGCTCTTTATTTTCTTTTGATACAATTATTTGATAGTTGACACCTTCATAAATCGCCGATATTTTCTTTGATATTTTTTGTCCATATATTTCTATTAATTGTTCTTTAACGGTATTCGTTGGTGTAATAATCTTTATCGCCCGATTTACCTGACACCAAAGAATTATTCTAAAAAATAGGTGTTTAATATTGTAAATTAATTGATTTTTTGTGGAAGCTTTTCCGGTTTTAAAAAGTAGCGGCGTTGCGTCATGAACCGTGGCAACAAATTTTCTTAAATATAAAACTGGATAACTGAAATATGTAAAATGCATCAGATCCAAACCGTCTTGATAAAGTTTTATGGCAAAACCAGCTTGTTCGCCAAAAGTGTGCCAACGATAATCGACCTTTCGTTTGACAATGTTCTTATTTTTGAATGAAAGCTGATCATAATCTTTTGGCATCAAATATATATAAAACAACTGGTCTTTAAGGTTTTTTTTCTCTAAATAATAAATAAGGTTTCTCAAGTAAGTTCCTACTCCTGTCTGAGAATATAACCTGGCATCGATACCAATTTTTTTCATTGATTAAAATTTCTTTTAATATCTATCACTAAAAAAACTAATTTATTTGTCAACCAATTGTGATCTTTTTCATAATGCTTTTTATAAAAAATCTTCATTGAATCATAAAAGTAATTATTGGTTCTTTTTCTAATATTATTATCTTTCTTCCTTAATCCCGATACCGACTTCAAATGAAGAACCTTCCACAAAGGATAATAAATGATCTTATATCCTAATTTTTTTATTTGGAAAGCCATTTCTATATCCTCTCCGTAGGCAAAATAATCTTTATCAAATCCGCCAAATTTATCAAGTATCTCGCGCTTGGTAAATAAAAAGGCGCCGGTAGGAACATCAATTTCGTGGATATTATCTAAATTTAGATTTACCAAATGATATCCTCCAAATAATTTATTTAATACCGGGATATTGATAAATGCTTTTTCTAATCCGGAAAAATAGGTAAATGACCTCCAAAGGGTCGGAAAACCCCGATGCGAAGCAGGGTCTATTTCACCTGTCGAAAGAACCACTTTAACAGTCAAAGCCCCAATATTTTTTTGTCTTTCCATTAAATTCATCAGATCCCGAAAGTCGATATCGGTTACAATTGCATCGGAATTAAGATATAAAACATACCTTCCTCTACTCTTTTCCAGCCCTAGATTGTTCCCTTTACCAAAACCGAGATTTTTTTTGCTCAGAAATACATGCAGATTGCCCCATTGTTTTTCAAAATCTAAAAGATATTCGACGGTTCCATCGATTGAATTATTATCCACGACAATTATTTCGTGCTCCAGCGGATATTTGATAAAACTCTTTTTTAACGAAAGAAGACATTTTTTAGTTATTTCTTTTGTATTAAAAGAAACAATGATAATTGAAAGAGAGATCATAAATAAAAATAAATTATCGCTTGGGTGATTGTTTCATTCTTCTGGCCTTGCCTCCCGTACCAACTTTTCTTGTTTCTTTTTTCCTTGGATCTCTCGTTAATAATCCCTCGGCCTTTAAAATCGGTCGGTAGGTATCATTATCAACAATGAGAAGAGCTCTCGATATTCCATGAACCATTGCATCAAGCTGGCCGGTCGTTCCTCCACCATTTACAATTATAGAAACTCCAAATCGCTTTTCATTTTTTGTCAAAATCAACGGATGTGATAAAAACTTCTTCTTATAATTTTTAAAAGAAGTTTCATCAATCGACTTACCGTTAATAAAGATCTCACCTTCTTTAATTTTCGACTTGCCAACCACCACCTCAGCCCCTTTTTTGATTAAATAAAGTCGTACGCGGGCAACAGACTGTTTTCTTCGCCCAATTGCTTCATAGTAGGTCAAGTTTTTTATTTTTTTAACCATATTATTTACTTAAAAATTTATCTTTATAACTATGTTCCGCATTTGGAAACACATTAACCCGATTTAGCCTGTCACTGCGAAATTTATTTTTAGCCAACATTCCGGATACGGCTCTTTTTATGATTTCCCGCGAATCTTTTTTCAATAGGTCAGAAAAGTTAATCGTTTTCAAACCACCTGGATATCCTGAATAATTTGTATATTTCTTGGACAAGGTTTTTTTTCCGCTGACGACAACCTTGGAAGCATTAATAACAACGACATAATCCCCTATATCCATATTAGGAACATAATTTATTTTATGTTTTCCCTGAACCAGCTTGACGATCTGAGGAATTAAACGGCCAAGAATTTTCCCGGATGCATCGATTAAGTGCCACTTTCTATCAATTTGTTTTGCCTTAGTGGGTTTTGTTGATTGAGTTAATCTATTCATATTTATTTTTGTTTTATAATTGGATAAACCCATTCTATACGAGCTGTTTCTGCTCCGTCAGATTCCCTTCTTCCCAATTTGATTATCCTTATATATCCCCCATTTATTTTTAAAATAACCGGACTTATATCTCTGTATGCAATCTTCAGGACTTCTTTGTCATCCAGTTTTTGCTTTAAATAATTAAGATTAGATTCTGTCTTTACTTTCATTTTTTCTATCAGTTTTTCGATGACAGGTTTCATCGCCTTCGCCCTTGATAAGGTTGTTGATAATTTTCCTTTTAAAAAGAAATTAACTGCCAATTTTCTGACCAACGCTCGATTGGCATCAACACCATTACTAAATTTTATTTTTTTTACTCTATGTCTCATACTTTATAAACTTTATTAACTAAGCTCTATTTCCATTTTTTTTAATTCTTCTTCTATCAACTCAATTGATTTCTTTCCAACGCCTTTCATTCCGGTCAATTTTTCCTTTCCAGTTTTAACTAGATCGGCAACCGTTTCAATTTTTTCTCTGAGCAACGCATTAATCACTCTCGAAGGCAAATTCAATTCATCAATAATGATGTCAAACAATTTTTTATCAATTGCCTCCCGTTTTTCGTCGGCCAAACTCGTTTGTTTTTTTAATTCTGGGGCGTCTTTCCCGGAAAGAAGATAACTAAAGTATTCTGTTAATAATTTTGAGGCTTCTTTGATGGCTGTTTCGGATTTAATACTACCATCGGTCTCCAATTCAATAATCAATCGGTCCGAATTACCTTTTCTTCCAATTCTGGCATCTTCGACTTTGACATTAACTTTCTTGATTGGGGAAAAAAATGCATCTACT
>Ga0208373_1003541_pt1 | contig 15187 bp, 18 predicted proteins | sample RifOxyC2_FD_184036 | JGI IMG/M metagenome (GOLD analysis project Ga0208373, IMG submission 184036) | Soil microbial communities from Rifle, Colorado - Rifle Oxygen_injection C2 (SPAdes) | ecosystem: Environmental > Terrestrial > Deep subsurface > Rock core/Sediment | place: Rifle, Colorado...
GAGCATGTTATCAAATTAGCCAGCTGATAAATATTATGAGTGAAAAATTATCAAAAGATGAACAGTCAGATAATTTAGAAAAATCGGTTGATATTCAGAAAAAGACAGAACCACAAGAAGGGCAACAAAATATTCCCAATCTTAGTCAAGAAGCTAACAAAAAAGACGACACCCAACAGGCATCAGAGATAAGAGAAGATATTAGAAATCTGGAAAGAAAACAAAAGCCAGATGCTAATTATATTGCCAGTTTTTTGGAAAGAGCCACTGAAATTGTAGAAGATATTAATGGCTTACCCTTGAGTGTCGATCCAGCGTTTGAAGGAGTTGGAGAAACAGTCACTAAAAATTTGGATGATTGGGGAGAGGTCTTATTTAACCAAGCCCGATCCACCGAAGGGAGAAACAAGAGTCGTTATGCTCAAGCTTTATTAAAAATGAATTATTTTGTTTCCCCCGAACGTTATGCCGAAATGTTGCAAGGCTTGTTAACCAACATTGAGGCTGTTAATGAGTTGTATGAGCAAGGTTTAAGAGAAATGGGTATTGATCCAGAAAAAGAAAGAGAAAGATTGGATAAAGAGCAATTTAGGCAAGACCTTGAGGGTATTTTGCCTAGACCCTTGGTACCAGTTTTTATGACTATTAGAAAAGTATCTAGTGTCATAGGGGTTGTAAAAAACTTTTTTGTTGGCAAAAAATAAGACTATCTTAAGCTTTGAACTAAAAGAGATTGACACTGGCTGTCCCTAGGCGGGAGCTCATTCTTTTTGTATAATTGAGACAGTGCTGAAAAAATATTTTACTTATCAGGTCAATAGCTTTATCGCTCGCACTTTGGGTGGAGTCTTGGTCCTAGTGGCGATGTTTCGGGCTTTGTTTTCGCCTGGGCCTTTTGATCAAGTCGTCAATGGGCTTTTGTTAGTCCTTGCCATTTCGACGATGGTGGTCATCTGGTGGGTGCTATCCTGGCTCGATCGACAGCGAGTGAGAATGGCTGATATTTTGCGCTTGCGGTCAGAGTTCATTGATTTCGCTTCTTTTCAGTTGCGTACCCCATCCTCGGCGATTATGAGCGGTTTATCTTTGATGAAAGAAGGTTTGGTGGAAAAGATGCCACCGGAAACCAAAACTCAATTTATCGACAATCTTTATCGGCGGGCTGAGCAGATGGGGCAAGTTATTCGTGACATTTTGCAGGCTTCGGAATTTGATACCAAGAAATTTGATTTTGCCGATAAACATCTCACCTCGATCAATGCAGTCGAGATGGTCGAAAAAATCAAGAAAGATTTTGAAGAAGCGGCTCGCGACAAGGGTTTGGAATTGATAATTAAAAATGAGGCTACGATCACAACGGTCAAAACTTTTGCTGACTATCTGGAAGAGGCCGTGTCTAATATTGTGGATAATGCTGTCACTTTTACCAAGCAGGGTGGGGTGATAATTTCTCTTCGTAACGAAGATAAAAATCTACTTATCGAAGTGATTGATACCGGTATCGGTATTCCGTCGGAAGACTTGCAAACGATTTTTGAGCGTTATGGTCGAGCTGGCAATGCTAATCTGGTGAATTCTGATGGGACCGGTTTAGGTCTGTTTATTGCCAAAGAAGTGATCGAAGCCCACAAGGGTGGTAGTATTGCTTGCAAAAGTGTTGTCGGTCGTGGTTCGACTTTTATTATTAAGTTGCCAGTGGCAAAATAAAAAATGGCTAAAATTTTAATAATTGACGATGATGTTGATTTTGTTTTTACCCACCAGGTTCAATATGAAGCCGAGGGCTTTGAAGTTGTCTCTGCTCTTGACGGTGCCACGGGGATTAAAATGGCAGAGGAGGAAAAGCCCGATCTCATTACTCTCGACCTGATGATGGAGCCGATGAACGGTTTTGTGACTTTTGATAAATTAAAACTTAATCCGGCAACCGCTGATATTCCAGTCGTTATTCTCACCAACGTCACCAGAGTTGGCATCTATGATGAGTTTATGGACAAGGGGGCAACTGCTTTTTGTGAAAAGTCCGACTATAGTCCAAAACAATTAGCCGAAAAGATTAAGGAAATACTACAATAAATCAAATGCGTATATTTTTAGGCACCGACCACGCCGGCTACGAATTAAAAAATCAGATTAAAATCTATCTGCGCGAGCTTGGCTATGAGGTCAATGACGAGGGGGCTTTTGAGTTGGATCAGCAAGATGACTACCCAGATTTTGTGGAAATCGTGGCCAAACAAGTAGCCAGCGATCCAGTCAATCATCGGGGGGTAATTTTTGGGGCTTCTGGTCAGGGTGAGGCGATGGTGGCCAATCGTCTGCCGAAAGTGCGAGCGGCGGTTTACTATCATCACAATCTAGATATTATTAAAATGAGCCGTCGGCACAATGATGCCAATGTTTTATCAATTGGAGCCAGTTATCTTTCCGAAGACGAAGCCAAAGAAGCGATTAAAGTTTGGTTGGCGACAGAATTTTCCAATGAAGAACGACATGTTCGTCGCTTGAAAAAAATCGAGGGCGAAATTACTAGAGAATTAAGTTTTTAATCCCGTTAGAAGTCGCGACCGCGAAAATAAAAAAACAGAAAATATGAGAAAAATCTTATTAGAATTAAATAAACTAGAGCATGTCTATTCTGTCGCGGCCTACTTCTAACGGGATCGAAATAATCCCTTCCATTGTCAGCCGAGATTTTGCTGATTTAGAAAAGAAAATAAAAATTTTAGATAGCCACGTCACTTGGGCCGAAATCGATGTGGCCGACGGGGTTTTTGCCAGCAACATTACTTTTCAAGAACCCGCTCTCTTAAATGAACTCGATGATAAATTAAAATTATCTGTTCACTTGATGGTGGAGTTGCCGGAAACGGTGATCGAGGAGTGGCTGGCCGTGGCCGATCGGGTGGTGGTTCATTACGAATCGACCGAGGAGCTGGCAGATATTTTAGAAAAATATCCCAAAAAGCACCAAGAGATTATCGTGGCTCTGGCCTTAGACACGCCAGTGTCAGTAATTGATTCTATTGCCGACACCATCAAAACTGTTCAACTGATGAGTATTCGTCGCCTCGGTTTTCAGGGCGAAGATTTTTGTCCAGAGGTGATTGAAAAAATCAAAACGATTAAAACTAAATGGCCTCATTTGAAAGTAGTGGTAGATGGTGGCGTTGGAATCGATGAAGCCAAAGATTTAATTTCGGCTGGTGCTGACGCTCTCGTCGTTGGCTCGGCGATCTGGGGCGCGATTGATCCACTTAAAGCTTTGACAGAACTAAAAAGTTTGTAGTGTGATATTATAGTAGTATAAGTGCGATGCCAATCTACGAATGCATGCGAATATGACGAATGGATGCAATTTCGTAAGCAGTATTTGTAGATTCGTGCATTTTATTCGTATCATTCGCATCGTGTATGTCTTTGACCGATAGCAAAATAGAATTATTAGCGGAACGGGCCCGCGCTATTCGCAAGGAGGTGATTGGTATGTTGGTGGTCGCTCGTTCTGGTCATACCGCTAGCCCCCTCGGCACGGCGGATATTTTGGCTTTGCTATATTTTCATACGCTTAAACATGATCCGACCAATCCGACCTGGCCGGAGCGCGACCGCTTTGTATTATCCAGTGGTCACATCTGTCCCGTTCTCTACGCCACGATGGCTCTAGCTGGTTATTTTTCTGAGAAAGATTTATTGACTTTACGTCGCTACGGTTCGCCTCTGCAGGGCCATCCGCATCGGGAATGGCTGCCGGGTCTGGAGACTTCCTCTGGCCCACTCGGCGAGGGTTTGTCCCAAGCTGTCGGTATGGCTCTCGGTTTACGACTCGACAATCCGCACACTAGTCAACATGTTTTTTGTTTGATGTCTGATGCTGAGATGGAATGTGGTAACACCTGGGAGGCAGCGCTCTTGGCCGGGAAAGAAAAACTTCATAATCTGATCGTGATCGTCGATCGTAATATGATTCAGATCGGTGGGACGACAGAGGAGGTGATGCCCCTGGAGCCGGTGCTAGAAAAATGGCAATCTTTCGGCTGGCAGGTGATCGAAGTCGATGGACACAATTTCTCAGATTTGGATGATGCTATTAATCTGGCCAAATCGGCTTGGTATCGACCAGCGGTGATTATTGCTCACACTATTCCCGGCAAAGGAGTGACTGATTTCGAAGGTCGCTATGAGTGGCATGGCAAAGCCCCGACCGAAGAGGAAGGGAAAAAAGCTTTGGAAGAAATTAGTTTAAATTAATTAATAATTTTTAATAATAAAAAAATGTTTTACTTTTACTATTTATTAATGTTTCTATTTTCGATTGCGTTTTCAATGTTTGTCTATAAAATTAATAAGAGAAAAAATTTTTCATTTGTTACCCTACTTTCTTTTATTTTTGTAGTATCCTCATTTTGGTTATTATTTTTGTTTTCCAATGCAGATATTTTTGGTCTCTTACTTCTTTTTTGTGCTTTATTTTTTCTTGCTACAGTCAACATCATTTCTCATTGGTCTCTTAAAAAAATTTCTTCCAACCGTACCTATAGTATGGTAAAATTTCTGACCCTATATATTAATATTTGTAGCATTATATTAAGTATCTTTTTAATTTATGATGTAATAAATAGACTTTATCGAGTTTGATTTGTCTGTATTAAAAAATGAATTTTGACAACGAACAAAAACTTAATCCCAAACTTTACGATATCAGTATCGAGCAGAAAACTTTGCGCGAAGGTTTTGGCGAGGGTTTAGTCCGAGCGGGTGAAATGAATAAAAATATTGTGGCGGTGTCGGCAGATTTGAAAAACTCCACCCGCTTGGATTTGTTTGCGGAGAAATTTCCTGATCGCTTTTTTGAAGTGGGAGTAGCCGAGCAAAACTTGGCTGCTATGGCCTCTGGCCTGGCGGCTACTGGCAAGATTCCTTTTATCGCTTCCTACGCTACATTTTCGCCTGGACGGAATTGGGAACAAATTCGAACCACGATTTGTTTCAACAATCAGCCAGTGAAAATTATCGGTTCCCACGCCGGCCTCGGCACTGGTCCGGATGGCGGTTCACACCAAGCGCTTGAAGATATTGCACTGATGAGAGTTTTGCCCAGGATGACGGTGGTAGTACCGGCGGACTATTGGGAAGCCAAAAAAGCCACCATGGCGATTGCTGATATCGCTGGCCCGGTCTATTTGCGATTGGTACGAGAAAAATATCCGTTGATTACTACGCCTGATTCGCCGTTTGTGATTGGCAAAGCTAATATTTTAATTGACCAGGAAAAACCAGTGGTAGCGATCGTGGCTTGCGGGCCACTGGTTTATCAGGCCCTCATGGCGGAGAAAAAACTGGCCAAAGAGGGGATTTCGGCCATGGTCGTCAACAGTCACACCATCAAACCCCTCGACCACGAGACGATTTTGGCGGTGGCCAGAAAGGCGGGGGCGATAGTGACAGTAGAGGATCATCAGCAGGCTGGGGGACTAGGTAGTGTCATCGCCGAACTCTTGGCGGAAGAATTACCGACGCCCATGAAATTTATGGGTGTCGATGATCGCTTTGGTCAATCTGGCTCACCCGCGGAATTGGTGGAACACTATGGTCTAGGGGTGGAGGGGATTGTTGAAGCGGTCAATGAAGTTATAAAAAACAAAAATGGAAATTAAGACCGGTATTTATCAACATTATAAGGGAGAAAAATATCGAGTTTTGGGTATGGCTAAACATAGCGAAACACTTGAAGATCTAGTAATCTATGAGGCACTTTACAATAATCAATTATCAAAACTTTGGGCTCGTCCAGCGATTATGTTTGCCGAGGAGGTTATGGTCGATGGTCAACAAATTCCTCGATTTAAATTTTTGGAAGATTAACGAACAACCTAAGAAAATTTAAATTAAAACTAATTAGTATCAAATAACAAACGGTCGCACCTTATTTGATACTTTTTTAACAGAATATAATGAATTGCGAAGTAGGACCAGAACAAATTTTTATGAGTAGAAAAACTGATATTACCAAATTAGTTTTAACCGCTGTCGGTGTGGCGGGAATTATGGCCGTTGCTGTTGTGGCTCCCAATGTTATTGGTGCTTTTGCTAAATTACAGAAACGTCATCGTAAGTATAGGCAAAGATATTATGTGAACCGGGTTGTTAAGAAATTGATTGAGCAAAAAAAGGTTGAGTATGTAAAAAATAATCGAGGAATGATTTGTCTGCGTCTAACAAAGATTGGTAAGGATGAGTTAAAAAAGTATGCTCTCGATAGCTTAACTATTAAAAAGCCTTGGCGTTGGGATGGTCGTTTTCGGGTGATTATTTTTGATATTAAGGAATTTAAGAAGCACACCAGAAATGCCTTAAGAAAGTGGCTAGAGCATTTGGGCTTTGTCCGTCTTCAAAATAGCGTTTGGGTTTATCCTTATGATTGCCGAGAAGTGATAGTATTATTGAAATCACATTTTCATGTGGGTAAAGAGGTTTTATATATGACTGTCGATTCGATAGAGAACGACAAATGGTTGAGGAAAGAGTTTGATTTGAGACAAAATTAGAAATTTATTACAGATCATCTAATAATATCTGTATCAAATAGGGTGCGACCGCACCTTATTTGATACAGACAACAATAGGAAAAGAGGAACAAATTATTAAAAATAAAATAAGTCGTGTGTCCCTATCCTCGCGTCAAAGTACCGAGGTATTCAAACGGCGCACTTCAATAAAATTAAATTGGAAAAAAATCGGCGGGCAGTCTGGATAGACTGTCCGCCGATGTTCTTCTCGTGGCTATCTCCAAAAGGAGGTTTGAAGCGAAAAGATGGCGAGTAGGCATTCTCTTGCCGTTTGGTCACGACGCCGGTTTGCCAAATATTCTCTGGTGATGATGACAGCAGGCTGGTCATTCTCCTGATAAGTCTGCCAGCCTTCTATGCCTTCATGTCTGAAGGCGTCTATTTGCTGATAGATCGGTGGGACGATCGATCGGCCGTCTGGCAGACAGAGACCCCATCTGCCGTCTATTCCCTGATAACGACACAGACCGGCCCGATCGGGTTCTGTTCTTTCTGACTGAACAAGTGACATGGCGCAACCCTCCTCCTCGTTAGGAATAACTCCAAACTCTAAAGGTATTCAATTTTCAAAGACCTAAGCCTCAAATCAACGAAAAAGCCCCGCTGATGGCGGAGCTTTGTTTGCGAAGTTAGTCTGTCAAATCTGAATTTACTGGAGCAAAGCAAAACCGCCACCAGAGGTGGTTTGTTGGTTTTGGTTGTTGGTTCTGACGAACATATTGATAGGTTAGCACTTTCTTAAAAAGAGGCAAGGGGATATCTTTTCCCCATGTTCCCCATGTCCGACGTGGGGGAAGGTTAGATTTTTTTAGGTTGATAATTAATGGGGGCTTCGGCGAGATATGCTTTTAGTTTAGGTAGTGAGAGGAGACCAGCTTGAGCGCCGATTTGTTGGATGACGGACATCGAGTTGATTGGTCCGAAGCGTAGAGCTTCGGTTAGAGTCTGACCCATAATCAGCGCTGAGATAACGGTGGCGGAAAAAGAATCGCCAGCCCCGGTGCGTTCGATGGGCGGTTTAGGATCAGGAAAAATGGGCATAAAATAATTTTGACCATCATTATCTTGGGCATAAGCGCCTTGCTTGCCGTCAGTAATGATTGCGACGCGTGGGCCGAGCTGACGTAAACCAGAGAGTAACTTTTTAATATTAGTAATTTTTGTTTTGAGAATTTTCTGAGCTTCCTGTCGATTGCAGAACAAAACTTCGGTTCGACAATAAAGCGGGGCTAGTTTGTTGGTCCCCATTTTTATTTGATAGGTACCAGGCTGAAAAGCCAGTTTGACTTCCGGATTATTTTTAAGATATTTAGCAATCTGTTGATGAAAGTCTAACGAATCTTCACCGAGAGAACTCAAATAAATCCACTTCGGAACTTTGAATTTTGGTAGCTGGTAGGGAAATCGCTCATGCTTAATCAAAATTGTCCGGTCATCACCGTGCCAGAGAACAAAATGGTAATTGGAAGGGATTTTTTTGTGAGTAGTGATGAGGTTAGTTTTAACGTCATTTTTTTTCAAAGTAGCTAGACAATCGCGACCAAGCTGGTCTCGACCGACATTACTAATCAGAGCTGTTTTTAGACCGAGTCGAGCGGTGGCGGTAGCGGCGTTGCCACTGTTGCCTACTGCCAGCACAATCGTCAGTGACTCGTAGGGGAGCTTATCGCCAAAACGCAGACAAAGTTCCGGTCCGTCTTTTTGATCACGAACTTGGCCTTCATCGATTTTAATGAAAGCGTCAGTGACGATATCGCCGATAGCGAGAAAATCGAGCATGATAATAATGGAAAATTAAAAAATTCTGTGTCGCGATACTAATGATACGAATTTTACCCTATGAAATAGCGAAGCTAAATTTGCTTTGCAAATTTATTTCACTGGGCAAGTACGAATTCTACGAATGAAATACAGATACTCAGCTCTCAATTCGTAGCATTCGTATTATTCGCATATTCGTATGCCGAATGGTATCATTATATCATGCGTACCCTAAGACAAGTAATCGCCGAGGCGCGTCAAAATGGCGTAGCGATTGGCCAGTTCAATATTTCAACCATTGAAGCTTTTTGGGCAGTGGTCAAAGCGTCTGAAACGACCAGTCGGCCAGTGATCATTGGTCTGTCAGCCGGAGAACGAAAGTTTTTTGGCACTAAGCAGGCTCGGGTTTTGGTTGATAGTGTCCGAACCGAAAAAGGATTAGAAATTTTTCTTAACGCTGACCATGTCCACGATCTTGATGAAGTACGGGAAGTGATCGAGGCTGGTTATGATTCTCTGACTTTTGACGCTAGTGCTTTAAACTTGGAAGAAAATATTAAGTTAACTAGAAAGTGCGGTGCCTTGGTCAAAGAATTAAAATCACCTATTATTTTTGAGGGAGAGATTGGTTTTATTGGGACTTCTTCTGGTCTTTTGACCAAAATGCCGACCGGAGTCGCCTTAGGAAATACTCTAACTACGGCCGAAGAAGCTGGCCCTTTTATCCGCGAAACCGGAGTAGAGCTCCTGGCCCCCGCGATTGGTAATATCCATGGTCTGGTGGCCTCTGGTGAGCCCAGGCTCGATGTGGAACGGGCGGGAGAAATATATTCTATGGGCGGAGCCCCTCTGGTGCTCCATGGTGGCTCAGGCATAGCGACAGAAGATTTGAAAGCGGTAATTAAAGCGGGGGTGGTCATTGTCCACGTTAATACCGAGATTCGGCTGGCTTGGAAAAACGGTCTAGTCAAAAGTCTGAGTGCCCAGCCCAATGAAATCTCACCCTATAAACTGCTGGCCGAATCGGTGACGGAGATGCAAAAAGTAGTGGAGGAAAAGATTAAGATTTTTGGTTTTATGTCGTAGCTGTTATAAAACAAAAACCCTAGATTATTTTATAAAATGAAAACTACTTTTAGCAAAAAACAATTAGAAATATTATCGGATCTTGGGCTGAATAACATTCAAGCCACTTTGTATCTGACTTCGTTGCAGCGTGGCATATTATCTGTTTTAGAATTATCTAAAATTACTAAGATAAATAGGCAACAGATTTATACCGAAGCAGAAAAGTTAGTCGATCTTGGAATTTACGAACTGACCAGAAAACAAGGAAGGAAATATATTCCCGCAGACCCAGAGAGGTTGGTAAAAGTTGGTAAGAAAAAAATTGACGAGACGGAAGAAATTTTAACAAAGTTATCGGCAATCTTGCCTGAATTTGAGGCTCTTTCAAAACCAAAGAAAAATAAAGTCATCGTGAAATATTTTGAGGGTTTGCTAAAAATTAAAGAAGCGTACGAGCAAGAATTGGAGGTGTCAAAAAATACAGAGATTCTATCTTTTGCTGGTTCAATTGATAATGTCTTTGAATTTTTTCCAGAATCATATTGGAATAAATGGAATAAAAAATTTATAAAACATGACTCAAAAAGTCGGATGCTCGTCCACAATTCTGATATTGCTCGCAAGACCGCAGAGGATGACAAACAATACAAACGAGAAACTCGATGGCTTCAAGATTTTCCCCTTAAAGTAAATATTGATGTTTTCAACAATACCGTTCTTGTTGTCTCTTTTCACGATGAAATTGCTATTTGGATCGAAAGTCATGTGTTGGCACAATCTTATCGCATAATGTTCAATACTCTTTGGGAAGTCGCAAAACTTTTCAAATCATAAAAGTGTTGTAAAGAAACTTACAACTTTTATACCTTAAATTTCCTTGTATTTACTTGCTTTTTCAGCGTCTTCACGGCGTTTTTTCGTTTTTTATTACTCGAATTGGCTAATCGTGAAAAAATACTCGTGGGTAGTACAAACATCGCAAAAGGCCAGAAAAGGAGATTGTTATGCCACCAAGTGGATTTAGCCCAAAGGCCGTGGAAGGCTCCCTTCTTTTTATCAAGACCTGCTACGAGGACTTACTCGCGGAGGTTCGTTCCGGCAAGCACGAGAGCTTCGAGAAGGCAATTGAGTATGAGATATCCCAGATTGGTCGGGCTCTCTCCCTGCTCCATATCAATGACGATGGAAAACTCGTCGAGCGATGACAACTCAAGCCTAGGGCACAAGTGTGCTCTGGGCTTGTTTTTTGTTTGGGATTGAAAATTCTCTTTTGAAATGCAATTCCTGTAACATGGAATTGTATGAAAAACCCAAGACAATTTAAGCAATTAGACCAATTAGGCCGGGATCGAATTCATGCCCTGTATGGCAATGGTCACAATCAGAAGGAGGTAGCTCTAGTATTAGGCGTCGATCCGTCCACCATCTCTCGCGAGCTGGCCAGGTATGGTCGGTCCACCTGGCGCTACAGCGCCGTTCGCGCTCAAGCGGACGCCGATTTGAAACGATCCCAAAGCAAACGGCCAGGGATGAAAATTGAGACCAACCCAGAACTCAAACGATACATCATTACTCAATTAAAACGTTTGCGGGCCCCCGATGAAATTGCCGGTCGAATGAAAAAAGCGGGAGCAATCCCTCGAATTGGCACCAATGCCATCTACAAATGGTTGTACAGCCCACCCGGGCAACCATACTGCCAATATTTGTGTACTAAAAACAAACACAAAAAGAAACAAGGCCGGCTGGGAAAACGGATACTCATTCCAGACAGAATATCCCTAAGACAAAGGCCAAATGAGCCTGGGCTAGTGCATGGTGAAGGTGATCTGTTTGTGTCACCAACCAAGACTCATGACAAGACTAGTGGTCTGGTCGTCGTGATTCCTGAGACTCATTTGTTGACCGGAAATCTAATTCCCAACAAAACCAAATTGGTCATCGTCCCGGCTGTGCAAAAAATTACCAGCTCCCTTTTTCTCGATGATTGCACTTTCGACAATGGCATTGAAAATATTCACCATCGCGAGTTCGGGGTGCCATCTTACTTCTGCGACCGAGGAGCGCCTTGGCAGAAACCGCATATTGAATCTTCAATCGGTTTAATCCGTCGCTGGTTTCTGCCCAAGGGGACTAAATTGGGCACCGTGACCGACGAAATCTTCCAATCCCAGCTTCATTTGTTCAATGGCAAGTGGCGGAAGTCGCTAGGTTATCGGAGCGCCTATGAAGCTAGTCTGGAAAGAGGTATCATTAGCCGAGTGCCGAGAATATCATTAAAAAAAGCAATTGCATTTCGCTAGAGAATTTACCGATTGAAGATTTTGACAATCGGCAGTTTTCTGTTAAAATGCCGGCTATGATTACATTAATGGCCGAAGCCAGAGAAACCTTGGGAAAAGAACTAGTTGCCGATCGGGCCGCTGGCCGTTTGCCAGTGGTGATCTATGGTGGCAAAGAAGTGAATCGTTCTCTTTTTGTTAATACTAAAGAATTTAATAAAGTTTTAAATAAAGCTGGTGAATCGACTCTCGTCACGGTGGTAATTGGTGATGAGAAAAAAGAGGTTTTGATTCACGAAGTGTCTCGTCACCCAATCTCGGGTGAAGTCGTCCATGCTGATCTTTTGGTTGTGGACGTCAAGAAGCCGATTCAGGTTAGTGTACCGCTCGTCTTCGAAGGGGTGGCGCCAGCGATCAAAGACCTTGGTGGGGCTTTAGTCAAGGTGATGCACGAACTGGAAGTCGAAGCTTTGCCTAAAGATTTACCTCACGATATAACTGTGGATATCTCTGTCTTGACCACACTCGATTCTCAAATCCATGTTTCAGATCTAAAATTGCCTCATGGCGTGACGACTGAGGCTGAGCCCGAAGAAGTAGTGGCTTCGATCGCTGTCGCCGGTGAAGAAGTAATAGAAGAAGAAGGTCCAGCCGATTTGTCCTCGATTGAAGTAGAAAAGAAGGGTAAGGATGAGGAAGAAGGGGAGGGAGAAGGTAGTAAGTAGTAAAAACAAAAAAACCCGGAGCGGCCTTTGGTCGCTCCGGGTTTTTAGTTTTTACTTTTTCGGCTATAATTCACCCTATCTAAGTAAGATTTTAAATTTTTTGCTATAATATGCTTTGTCTAGACGTATTATAGTTTTATGGGTAGATAATTGTGCGTTGGTTTTGCAAAAAATTTAAAATCTAGATTTGACCAATCTCGTTAATATCTGGGTTAGCTGGCTGAAATCTAGTAATAAATTATGGTAAAAATTTTAAAAAATAACGGTCAAATCTTACTTAATAGGGTAAATATGATTCAAAACGGCTCTGGTCGTCATTTTTTTCTGCCACTCTCTCTCGCGGTTATCTTTTTTCTATCCTGGCCGGTTTTGACGTGGGCGGAAACTGCTCAGGAAAAAGCGGCCCGTGAAGTCCAATTGCGAGCGGAATTATCGGTGGTGGAAAAACAAATTGCCGAGCAGACTAGTCTCCTACGTTCCAAACAAAAAGAAACTGCTTCAGTTCAGCGGGATATTGATATTTTAAATTTTAAGATCAAGACTTCTCAGCTCAATATTCAAGCTAAAAAGATCGAGATTGCTCGACTGGGAACGGACATTGGTAAAAAAGTTAAAACTATTAGTGTTCTCAATACCAAGATTGAAGACGGTAAAGTCTCTCTGGCAAAACTGTTACGTCAGACCAGGGAACTGGATAATAACGGCGCGATTGATATTGCTCTCGGGGCTACCACCATGTCTAATTTTTTTGCCGACCTAACAGCTTTTCAATTTATCCAAGAAGCCATGGCTAACTCTTTCGCTATTATTCGGGGGACAAAAGTCCAGACTGAGAAACAAAAAGTGGTTCTCGAGGATCGTCGTGATGCTGAGACGACCGCCAAGATTGCTATTGAAGCCGAAAAAGCCAAGATTGAGGAATTAAATAAGCAAAAAAATGTTTTGTTAAAAATGAACAAGGCTCAAGAAGGGGCTTATAAATCAGTCATTGCCAACAAGCAAAAAGAACGCAGTCGTATTCTGAGCGCTCTTTTTAAGTTGCGTGATGCCAAGGGGATTTCTTTTGGTCAGGCCTTGGATTATGCCAATGTCGTGTCGAAAAAAATCGGTATTCGTCCGGCTTTTCTGCTGGCCATTATTACTCAGGAATCTGATATTAGTAGTGGCACATTGGGGGTCAATGTCGGGACTTGTAACCGCCCTCAGGATACCAAAAAATGGCGTGACGTGATGAAACCGACACGAGATTATGAGCCATTTTTGGCGATTACCAAGTCGCTCGGTATCGATCCGGAGACGGTGCCGGTGTCTTGTCCTTATGGCGGAGGCTACGGTGGAGCCATGGGGCCGGCTCAGTTTATTCCTTCGACTTGGGTGCTTTATATTGATCGGATTGCCAGAATTACCGGCAACAATCCGCCGAATCCATGGAATGCCGAAGATGCTTTTGCGGCCTCTGGTCTGCTTTTGTTGGATAATGGGGCCATTGGCGGTAATTATGCCTCGGAACGCAAAGCGGCCCTAAAATACTATGCTGGTGGCAATTGGGCTAGTCCTAAAAATGCCTTTTATGGTGATCAAGTGATGGCCAAAGCGACTAAATACCAGACGATGATTGACTCCTTGCAAGGTGGCTAGTTTTCTGCTATACTTGCCCAGTTGAGTAAGGTTTTAAATTTTCAAAATTTAAAACCTAGATTTGGCCATTTGATCAAATCTATGATTACTCACTCTTTAATCTTAACTTTGTAGGGTTTCTACCAATTAGGCCAAATCTTACTCAATAAGGGTAAATTATGAAAAAAGATATTCATCCGGAATTTTTTGATCAGGCGACTGTCACCTGTGTCTGCGGGAACTCTTTTACTGTGGGCGCCACCAAAGAAAAAATCAATGTTGAAATTTGTAGCGACTGCCATCCTTTCTATACTGGTAATGACAAGGTCCTCGATACCGCCGGTCGGGTTGAGAAATTCAAGACTCGCGCTTCCAAGGCTACTACTACCACCAAGAAAAAGCCGGCCACCAAGAAAATCGCCAAATCTGATAATTAGCTAAAAAACGAAAGCGCTACTGACTCTCGGAGCGCTTTTTTGTTGCTCAAATTTGCGGTAAAATAACAGGAAGTTGTCTTTTGTGGCTAAATTAATTAATTTTTATTTTTGCATTGCAATTTTACATTTTGAATTTTGTATTTTGCACTAGAAATCTATGAACGAATCAGAACTCGAAAAATTTAAGAATAACCCCAAGACAGTTTATTTGGCCAATTACTATGCCGAACTAGCCAGTAAATTAGTCGAGGCTCAAACTCTGGCCACTGATCCGGCCATGGTTGATTTGGCGTTGGAAGAAATCTCTGGTTTGGAAAAACAGTTGGCTGATCTCGCTCAGCAAATGATAGAAATCGTGGCTAAAGATAAAGAAGAAGCCGAAGCTCCGAAGGGTATCATTATCGAAATTCGGGCGGGAGCCGGCGGTGATGAAGCCTCACTTTTTGCCTTTGAGATGTCAGAAATGTATCAAATTTATGCCAGTAAACATGGTTGGACTTTTACTCTACTCGATGAATCGAAAAATGAGCTGGGTGGTTACAAGGACGTGTCGTTTGAAGTGATGGGCAAGGGGGCCTATGATGATTTCCATTTTGAGACGGGGGTCCATCGAGTCCAGCGTGTGCCGGCCACCGAAAAGCAGGGGCGGATTCATACCTCTACCGTGTCGGTAGCCATTATGCCGATCCGCACTTTTGAATCTATTACTATCAATCCTTCCGATTTAG
>Ga0208373_1003542_pt1 | contig 15187 bp, 18 predicted proteins | sample RifOxyC2_FD_184036 | JGI IMG/M metagenome (GOLD analysis project Ga0208373, IMG submission 184036) | Soil microbial communities from Rifle, Colorado - Rifle Oxygen_injection C2 (SPAdes) | ecosystem: Environmental > Terrestrial > Deep subsurface > Rock core/Sediment | place: Rifle, Colorado...
GAGGAAATCCTTATGGCTAATACTATCGCTGATTCAACTCTCATTGCCAGCGGACAGTCAATTCTAATACCTGATAAACATAGAGCGCTTTCTCTTGATGCCTCGACTTTGCTCAGCTTCAATGGTGAACCGCGTAGTCGAACCATGGATTCATTGAATACCGGTGTGTCTGAAGATTTTATCTGGCCGGTGAAGGGTAAAATTGTCAGTGGTTTTGGGGATAAAATCGGGAATTCACCCAGTAAGGGGATTACCCTGCGCCTCTACGCGCAATCCGATATTGTGGCTTCAGCTTCAGGAAGGGTTGTTTTCGCGGAAGAGAAATTCAGGGGTTACGGAAAGACTATAATTATCTCTCATCCTGAAGGCCTGATGAGTGTGTACGCTTCATTGTCGCGCATATTAGTCAAGCCGGGTGATTATATAACCCGCGGGATGGCTATTGCTCAATGCGGCGGATTAATGCATTTTCAGATAAGGAAAGGCTGCATCTCGCAAAATCCTTATTATTATTTATCGCGCTAGACACACAATATTATGGAATTTTACGGACGCCAGGATTTGTTAGAGCTTTTGAATAAGCGCTCTGATGCCTTAAGCAAGGGTTATAGGCAGAATATGGCCATAATCGGCGCGGAGCTGATTGGAAAAACCTCTCTGCTTAAACACTGGCTTTCTCAATACTGCGATACGCGCATCGTTACGGTATATATAGAGATCAGGCATGAGGAGGCAAATTCTTTCGGGGAGAGATTTATCGGGAACCTGTTTTTTTCTTTTCTCAAGAACAGCCATAACGGCCTGAAGGATGATATAGTTTTTCTTTTGGAAAGGTGCGCTAAATACATCCCTAAGACGACAACTTTCGCCAGAAAGATCCTTTCTGAAAGATACGCCAGAAGAACTGAAGTAGTATTCGCGAAACTACTTGAGCTGGTAGAACAATTTAACGCTGAGAGCGGAAAATACTGCGTTTTGATCCTTGATGAATTCCATCTTTTGGCATTGACGCCGCCTAAAGATATTTACGCTTCCTGGCGTAAGCATATCATGCTTAATAAAAATACAATGTATGTCCTGCTCAGTTCTAAGAAAGATCTCGCCCGGAAGATTTTGGCTGAGGACCTGGCTCTCCTGTTTGGGAATTTCGAGAAAATAGATTTGCAGCCGTTTGATAATAAGACAAGTAGTGCTTTTATCCGCGACAAACTTAAATCCCTGAGTGTTTCAGAGCAGATTCTATCCTTTATCGTAAATTTGAGCTCAGGAAAACCTTTTTATCTTAATGCCATTTGTGATGCTCTTATGAACTATCATCTTAAAAGCGCGCGCGAGGCAAATCTCACCTTCGACTTTTTTGTCAGGTCGCAGGAGGATATTTTTATCGGCGAGTGGGGTATTTTGAACAGGCGCTTCTTAATCCTGACCCAGCAAGTGGACGCGGTGTTTAAAGACGCGGCTGTCTTTAACGTCTTAACCGCCCTGGCCTCGGGCAAAAATAGTATTTCCGATATTGCCCATAGATGCGCCCGCCCGAAAAAATATGTCTCTTCGATTTTGAATAAGCTTTACGAAGAGGATTTTATATCCAGGAATGCCGATGTGTATATTTTAGATGACGCTTTATTCGCTCTTTGGCTTAGGTGCGTGTACGCGAAGAAAACAGGCGTCTTTACCGCGGAGCCTGAAAAAGAGAGAGAGCTTTTTAAGCGTGAGTTAGAGTCTCTGTTTACGGATTTTCGCGATGCCCAGACCAAGGAAATCTCCCAGCGGCTGATGGAATTATTCGGTAAGTTTAACAATGAATCAATTGAAGTCCATAAAAAACGTCTGCGTCTGAATCTCTTTAAGGAAATAAAGCTGTTGGATCTTGGCGCGGCGAAACAGCCCGGTAAAGGAATAATCGCCAGGTGCCCCGGAGCGGTCTGGATAGCCGGTTTTAAAGAAGACAGGGCCAGGGAAGAAGATATGATTGAGTTCGTCGAATTCTGTAAGAGATTTAAATACGGTAAAACTCAAAGCCAAAAAAGGATATTTATCGCCCTTAATGAAATAGACGCTAATGCCAGCCTGATTGCCAAGGAAGAAAAGATTTCTACCTGGGATGCGGCCCTGGTTAATTCTTTATTTGATATTTACGGTAAACCCAGGATTGTGTAGTTAGCAACAGTTCAGTCTTTGGAAGTAATTGTGTCACTCAGACTGTGCCGCAATCTCTTAAAGTGACCATTTTGTCATTCTGAGGGAGCAGAGCGACCGAAGAATCTTGTCGGTAATTTAAAAGACGAGATCCTTCGCTAACGCTCAGGATGACATTATGACGAAAAAAACGCCCGCAATGATACGTCCGTCGGAACACTTCCGAACACTGAACGGTTACTGTAGTTAATACTCTACGCAAGCGCGTAATCTATAATGAAAATCATAGTTTTAGCTGATACCCATATACCGGAAAGAGCCCAGGATTTACCGCAGCAGATCTATGATGATTTAAAGGATGCCGATCTCATACTTCATGCCGGCGATATTATTTCTTTGGATTTCTTAAAAAAATTAGAGAAAATCGGTAAAATAAAAGCAGTCCAGGGAAATATGGATGAACCCGCTTTAAAAAATAGACTGCCCTTAAGGGAAGTTATCAAAATTGGTAAATATGTGATCTGCCTCACCCATGGCCGGGGGAGCCCTTTTAACCTTATGGAACAGGTGCATAATGAATTTTTGAAAGAAAAACCGAGCATTATAATTTTCGGGCATTCTCATAAACCTTTAAATACGCGCAAAGACGATATATTATTTTTTAATCCCGGCAGTCCCACGGATAAAATCTTCAGCGATACTAATTCTTACGGGATAATTACCATCGGCGACAGCCTTGAGGCGAAAATAGTAAGGTTATAGCTATAGAATAAATGAAGAGGTTAAGGTTGAGGTTAAGGTTATCTCAGCCTCAGCCTTGACCTAAACCTTTAGTTTTTATGGATAGACTCTGGGCTCCCTGGCGCATAGGTTATATTAATAATTCCAAGAGAATAAAAGGGTGTCTTTTTTGCGTGGTTTCCAAGGAAAAGACCGATAAGAAGAATCTGGTAATTTTTCGTTCCAGGCATGTCTTTTCTATTCTGAATAAATTCCCTTATAATAATGGCCACCTCATGGTCTGTCCTTATAGGCATATAAAAGACCCGGGTCAGCTTAATGCCGATGAAATATTGGATTTATTCGCTGTTTTGAATAAAATGCGGCTTTTGCTTAAACGCGCGCTTTCACCGGATGGTTTTAATATAGGAATGAATATCGGCAGGGTTGCCGGAGCGGGCATACCCAATCATCTTCACCTGCATATCGTTCCCCGCTGGAAGGAAGATACTAATTTTATGCCGGCATTATTTTCCACTAAGGTAATATCTCAATCTCTGGAAGAACTGTATGACAATCTGCGCGAAAGAATTCGAGAATAAGTATCTGGCTGACTATGCCATGAAAAGCTGTGTATCCCGGGGGAGGACGCATAAAGAAAAAGAGCATCCTTACCGCGGCTGTTATCAGCGGGATAGGGATAGGATAATACATTCCGCGGCTTTTCGCAGATTAGAATACAAAACCCAAGTATTTGTAAACCATGAAGGCGATTATTACCGCACCCGGCTTACCCACACCTTAGAAGTCTCTCAGATAGCCAGAACCATCGCTTCAATACTGCGTTTAAATACCGATTTGGTTGAGGCGATTGCCCTGGCTCATGACTTAGGCCATACCCCTTTCGGCCACTCCGGGGAGGAAGTATTGGATGATTTGATGGCGGATTCGGGAGGGTTTAATCATAATCTGCAGGGTTTAAGGATAGTGGATGTTTTAGAAGAGAGATATCCCGACTTCTCCGGGTTAAACTTAAGCTGGGAGGTAAGAGAGGGCATAGTCAAGCATTCCTCTTTTCACGACCGAAGCCCTGAGGGGGGAGATTTTGATTATAGGATGCCTAGCTTAGAAACCCAGGTGGTAGACATTGCCGATGAAATAGCGTATAATAACCATGACCTTGACGATGGTTTGACCTCCGGCCTGCTTGAGGAATCCGGGTTAAGAAAGAAAAAACTGTGGAAGCTGGCTGAGCGCGGGGTGAGGCAGCAGTACGGAAAGTTGAAACCCCAGATAAGAAAATATCAGATAATCCGCGCGATGATTGATACGCAGGTAACGGACCTGATAGAAGAAACTAAAAGCAGGATAATGAAGGCCGGGGTAAAATCCGTGGAGGACTGCCGCGGCCTTGAGTATAAGCTGGTCTCCTTCAGTAAGGAGATGGAATCCGTAAGGCTTCCTCTCAAGGATTATCTGATGGATAGTTTGTATCATCATTACCGGGTGGTGCGGATGTCTATTAAAGCCAAACGTTTTATCCGGGAACTTTTTGAGGTATATCTGAATAACCCCCGGCAGCTGCCGCGAGAGCAGGCCGATAAGATTTCCGCCGCGGGCGGATCCGCCTCCGGCGGAAAATACGGCGAAGATAAAAAAAGGGTCATCTGCGATTATATCGCCGGGATGACCGATAGGTACGCTTTAGATGAGTATAAAAAATTATTCGATCCTTACGAAAAAGTATAAAGCGGCTCTTTCCACGATTCATACGGTATACCGCCTGATAAATTCAACGTATGACCTGAAGAATCTGATTTTGCGTTTAGCCAGGCTTACCTGCCAAACCTTATCCGCGCGTAATTGCACGATTGTTATTCTTGATCCCGCCAACAAAAAAGTTATCGTGAAATGCGCTATCCGCCACAACGCCAAATGCGTAGTCAGTAAAAACTCGAGGGTGTTTAATTCACTGGAGAGGAGGGTCATCCGCAAGTCTCAGGCCTGCCGCAGCGGTTTTAAATTAGCCGTTCCTTTAATAGCCGACGATTTAATGGGAATGATTATTCTGGATAATAGAAAAGATAATAAGCCGTTTGATTCCTATGACCAGGAAATATTAATGACTTTGGGCGAGCAGGCAGTCATCGGTATCCGTAACTTACAGCTTTATGAAGAGCAGCAGAAGATAATTCTGGGCAGTATTAAATCCCTGGTAACTTTATTTGACACCCGGGTGCCCTGCGCTTATACCCACAGCCCGTATTTCAGCCGTTTGGTGTGCGCTATCGGAAGGGAGATGCATCTGGATGAGAAAAGAATTCAGAGCCTGAAATTCGCCAGCCTGCTTCACGACGCCGGAAAGGTGGATATACCCATAGAGATTCTCACCAAATCCAGCGAACTTACCGAGAAAGAGCTTTCTATCATCAGAGGCCATCCGGTAAGAGGGGTTAAAATTCTCAGGCACCTTGAAGCCATCAGGCCGGCTATACCGATAATTCTGCATCATCATGAAAAATTTAACGGCACCGGATATCCCTCCAGGCTTAAAAAGGGACAGATTCCTTTAGGGGCAAGGATTATGGCCGTGGCTGATGCCTTTGAGGCCATGGTCTACGGCAGGCCTTATCGGGAAAGGGTGGGAATAAGTGATGCCCTCAAAGAGATAAAACATAAATCCGGAACGCAATTTGACCCCAACGCGGTTGACGCTTTTTTAAGGGCGATAAAGAAATTTGATTTAAGAAAATACTTGCAGAGCGGATAAGTTTGGAGGTATAATATTAAATTACCAATAACCAAAGGTTAAGGCCAAGGCTGAGGTTAAGCTTGTCTCAACCTTGACCTCAGCCTTGGCCTTTATAATTACTTTTGATACCTGAATTTTTTATTTTTAGAGGGGGAATATGCTAAGAAATAATTCTGTGCAATTGGAAATGTTCAAGGCGGATGACGAGGCTTCTGGCAGTCAAGGCGTCTCAGGAAGAAATCCTTTACATCTTAAGAAAATACGCGGTTATCAAAAATTCATATATACCTTCGTGGCATTTATTTTTGTTTCTTTGGTTTCATTTTCTTTCGGGGTTGAAAAAGGAAAGAAGCAGATTGCCGGGATTATGCCAATGGGGATGGATCCGGCTTCTTTGCCCAAGGTGGAGCCGGCAAGCTCTCTTGCCGTGGAAACAGGCCCGCTTCCCTCCAAACAAGGGCCGGTCCTGTTGGTGAATAGAAATACAGCCTTTCCTCAAGGGACGGATGGTTCGACTACGCTCACCACGAGAAAGTCCGCCTCTCTGGACAAAAAAACAGAAAAAGTTAATCTTCAAGCCAAGCCGGATAGTAAAGAACTTGTCCAGAAAAATTACACTATTCAGGTAGCCAGTATTTCTAACGCTAAGTATGTGAGTAAAGAGTTGTCAAAGCTAAGAAATAAAGGTTATACCGCTTTTAGCTTAACTAAAGGAAAGTATACTGTGATTTGCGTGGGAAGGTTTAATGCCAGGAAAGACGCTCAAATTAATCTTGTTAAGATGAAAAATAGTTATCCGGATTGTCAGATAAGGAAATTGTAAGCGTATCCCTCGCGTAAGCGCTCGTAAATTTCTGCGAAATTTACTTCGCGCGCCCCGTTAGAAAACTTTAATAAAGTTAAAAGAATTTTTCTAACGGGGCACGCTTCGGGATTAATTCACCCCGCCATCGGCGGGGCTCATTGAGGAGATTATAGAATGTCAATACACCCTTCGTTAGCTTTATCCTTGAAAGGAAGAAAGCAAAGGTCGGTCTTAAAGCGGGTCGAAAGAATAAAGTATTTTATGGATAAGGGTTCTTTTAACCAGGAGAGCTCTGTTTTTGGCCTGCCCAAGATAAAGGTTTTGAAGATAAAGGTGGTAAAGAAAGAAAAAGCTGAAGTAGCGGCCGCCCCTGGAGCCGCGGGAGCAGCAGCGGGGACAGCTTCCGCTAAAACCGCCAAATCCGCCAAGACCGCAAGCCCCGCGGCCAAGACGGCTAAGTAGTTACCAACAAAAAGTCAGAAGGCCCACTTTTAATTTGTAAATAATTTTTGATGCGAAATCTCCGGAGCACTGGTAATATAACCATAGTCTGGAGTAGATAAACTATAGGTTGTATTGTTTCTGTGGGGCTTAATTGACCCCGCGAAGGAGGAATTATGCAAAAAATATGCTGCTTCGTGCTGAGTATTTTATTCTTATCTGGTTGTTCAACCGCTGGCTCTCATCTTAAATCAGTGCAATCAGATAAAGGCGACAGAGTGACAGTCGGGAAGGTTCAACGTGAAATTCGTATTGGAATGGTATCTGCCCAAGTTATTGAAGTATTGGGGTCGCCCAATATTGTATCTACCGATGAGAATAGATTAGAGGTTTGGGTTTACGATAAGATTGCTACTGATGTGGCTTATTCAAATAGCAACGGCGGGGTCTGGCTGATACTCGGAACAGTTGGCGGAAATTCAGGGGCTAAATCAATATCACAAAGAACGCTAACTATAGTTATTAAATTTGACGCGGATAAAAAAGTCCGCGACTTTGCTTATCATTCCTCTAGTTTTTAGGGGAGAGTAATATGAAGAAAAAACATCTGTTTTTAAAGTTGTTTTTTACATTTTTATGTTTAGGTATAATTGGCTGTGCTAGTATTCCGAAAGGCTTCCTAAAGCCCAATGAAGCTTCCTTAGAAAAAAGACAGCTACAGATGAGACAATATGAAACAACCGATGAGGAACAGATTCTAACTGCTGTTGCTGGTGTCTTGCAAGATTTAGGTTTTAATTTGGACGATAGCGAGACTAAATTAGGATTTGTGGCTGCTTCCAAAAAAGCTGATGCAACGAACACAGGTCAAGTTTTTCTTTTAGCTTTTTTGGGTGGTGCTAATGCTGTTGCAAACGCTGATTCGTCTCAAGTTGTTAAAGCCTCAGTGATTACGAAACCAAGTATTGATGGAAAAAAGATAGCTGTTCGTGTTACGTTTCAGCGAATTGTTTGGAATATGAACGGTCAAATTAATAGAGTAGAAAGTATTAATGACGCAGAGATATATCAGAAGTTTTACGATAGTTTATCAAAAGCAATATTTTTGGAGGCTCATAAAATATGAAAAAACTGATAAAGTATTGCGGTATCTCTGTGATTTTATTTTATATTGCTGTATTGTCTGGGTGTGCTACTACAGCTGTGAAGGTTTTTGAGACCAATGAAAGTCAGGTTAAATTAAGAAGCATGCAGACAAGAGCTTTTGATACAATTGATAAGCAGAAAATGATGCAAACTGTGATAAGTACGATGCAAGACTTAGAATTTGTAATTGATAAGGCTGATTTAACACTTGGTTCTATTAGCGGCTCTAAGTTCCTTGGGTATGCAGTTGTTACGATGACGGTAAATGTTAGGCCTAGGAGCGAAAAGCAATTATTGGTAAGAGCAAATGCTCAATATGGGATTGAATCTGTTGAAGATGTGGCAACATATCAAGATTTTTTTACTGCTTTGGAAAAAGCAATATTTTTGACAGCTCAGCAGGTTGATTAGTTTAAATATCCGTTTGTTTAACTGCTAAAACAATGTTATATTATCTGTAATATGGGAATATACGCGGATTACCTGAATCAAAATTTTGATGGCAACCAATTAATTCAAGAGCGTAAGCGGCAATTAAAGAGAATATCTGAATTAAGAGGCGATAGAGCTATTTTAGTTTTCGCTAGTGCTTTAACTAAAGCGAGAGCTCCTATTGCCATTGATTATGATGATATTGTTCCCGTAAATGACCAATTAAGTAATCTTTCGGGAGATAAAATCGATATAATTCTCGAAACTCCCGGCGGTTATGCGGAAATAGCTGAACAAATTATTGAATATATAAGAGGAAAATTTAACGATGTTGCATTTATAATCCCGGGTGTTGCTATGAGTGCGGGTACTATTATGGCTATGGCTGGAGATGATATTCTAATGTCACCGCTCTCCTCATTAGGTCCCATAGATGCCCAAATTTCCCAGCAGGGCAAGAGATTTTCAGCAGATGCTTTCTTAGAAGGTCTAAATAAAATAAAAGAAGAGGTTACCAATACAGGCGTCTTAAATAAAGCTTACATACCAATTTTACAGAATGTGTCACCGGGGGAAATCCAATCAGCCCAAAATGCGCTAGAATTTTCTAAAACTCTTGTTACGGGGTGGCTTCCTAAATATAAATTTAGAAATTGGCATACTCATTCTACTTCTGGTAAGTCAGTAACCGATGTTGATAAGAAAAAACTGGCTGGAGAAATAGCAAAACAACTATGCAATCATAGTGTTTGGAAAACACACGGTAGGTCAATTACCATGAAACATCTTAGAGGTATGAAATTAAAGATAACCGATTATACCGAGAATAAGGATTTGTCGGATGCTATCCAAAGATATTTTACTTTGTTAAAGATATTTTTTGATTCAACAAACATATTCAAGATTTATGAAACTATAGGATCACAGATTTATAGGAATATTCCTATTCAAGGGGTTCCCCAGCAAGAAATACCTTCGCAAGATATTAATCAAGCGGAGGTAGGCATTCAGTGTTCTCAATGTAAAAATGAGATAAAATTACAAGCTAATTTTAAAGAAAATATTCCCTTGAAACCTGGGTTAATTAGTATGCCTCGAGAAGATAAAATAGAGTGTCCAAATTGTAAAAAAGAGATTGATTTAGTAAATCTGAAGAAAACTATTGAGGGCCAGGTTAGAAGGAGGATAGTCTATGGCCACGGATAAAGAGAAGTATAATTTTGGCGTAATCTTTCAAAAATTGTCAGAAATGAAGAAATCAAAAGAAGATACTTGCTTTTCTCAGGAATTAGAGGCTTCCGTAGAAATCAGTAAACTGCGAGAAATCGTTCTTGATATTTCTGAAGGAAACGAGCAGTATTTTTCTACTACTTGACCGCTATTTATAATCCTTTCAAACATTCTACTGTTTATTGGCTATAACGTACGCGGAAAGCCTCCTTACGCATAAGGTCAAGCATAATATTGAGCGTTCCTGCGAGCTAAAAACAGGCTTCAGTTTACTGGTTTGGTTATTATTTGTAGCTTGATTTTGTTATTTATAAAAATAGAGAACAATTGTGGCCTTTATTTTATCCCTGGCGGTATTTTTTTCCGCGGTAGTCATTCATGAGTTCGCGCACGGCCTGGTAGCTTTTTGGCTGGGGGATAAAACCGCTAAATACGCCGGCCGTCTCACCTTAAACCCTCTTGCCCATATAGATCCTGTCGGGACACTGCTTTTGCCTATACTGCTTACTATTTCTAAATCGCCGGTAGTCTTTGGCTGGGCCAAGCCGGTACCGATAAATTACTGGGGCCTAAGAAATCCCAAGAGAGATATTCTTTGGGTGGGCCTGGCCGGCCCATTATCCAACATAGCAATAGCTCTTATTCTGAGCCTGGTAATAAAAAGTATCAGCCTGCCTTTAATTTTACTCTATTTGCTTAAACAGGCAATAGTAGTGAACCTGGTCCTGGCAGTGTTTAACCTTACGCCCATTCCGCCTTTAGACGGTTCACGCGTAGTAATTAGTTTGCTTCCGGCAAACGTTACCGGAAAATATGCCTCTATTGAGCGCCACGGTTTTATAATTTTATTCGTGCTTTTATATTTCGGTTTTTTTGAGCGCGCGATTTATCCTATAGTTAAGATAATCCTTAATTTTCTGAATCTTCCTCAATTATGAAAAAGATAACGGTTAATCTGGGTAAAGAAAGTTATTCTATAGTTATCGGCTATGATATTTTTAGGTTTCTGCCGCGGTATCTTAAGTCATTACACCTGCCGCGGGAAATATTTATTATAACCAATAATCGCGTTCAAAAGTACTACGCCAAAAAATTAAATCAGAGCCTTAAGCAAGGAGGATTTTCGACCAAGTTTTATCTGACCATAGACAGCGAAAAGGCCAAATCAATCAATAACGCGGTAAGGATTGCTGAAAACCTGGCCTTTTACGCGAAACAGAAAAAGATAACTATCCTGGCTTTAGGGGGAGGGGTGATTGGGGATTTGGCTGGTTTTATTGCCAGTATATACAAACGCGGCGTGCCCTTGGTCCAGGTTCCCACCACTCTTCTGGCCCAGATAGACTCGAGCATCGGAGGGAAAACAGCCATTGATTTGCGCATTGCTAAAAATTTGGTCGGGACATTTTATCAGCCCAAGCTGGTTTTCTGCGACTTGAGCGTGTTGGAAACCTTAGACAAGAGACAGGCGCGCGCCGGTTTATCCGAGGCCCTAAAATACGCGGCGATTAAGGATGAAAAATTATTTAATTTTCTGGAGCAGAATTATCACTCCGTATTTTCCGGGGACAGGCAGACCTTGGAGCATTTAGTCTATGGGTGCGCCAAAATCAAGGCTGAAATTGTTGAGTTTGATGAAAAAGAAGAAAAGGGATTAAGGACAATTTTAAATTTCGGGCATACAATCGGCCACGCGATAGAGGCGGCAGGTAATTATAACAGATATAACCATGGCGAAGCGATTGCTTTGGGGATGCTGGCAGCCTCCCGCATGAGCGAAAATTTAGGCCTGCTTTCGGCGTCAGCTTGTCAGCGAATATCCACCTTGGTCGCCCGCCTGGGACTTCCCTTGGAGATAAACGGAATCAAGGAGGAGGATGTCTTGCGGGCCTATAGGTTAGATAAAAAATTCATCGGTAAAGTAAACCGCTTTGTCCTGCTTAAGGGAATAGGCAAGGCGGTTGTTCTTAAAAATATCCCCGAAAAGATAATTTATAACGCGGTAAAAGAGCTTTTTGTGTCTTAAGCCCGGATTTTGCGTGCCTGCCCCGGTCTATCCCGCCAACGGCGGGGAAGGGTCAACTAGTCCCCAGATTTGCATCAGGATTATGTAACGAAACTAACGGTCTTTTCGCTCAAAGACGATTTTTTTCCCGCTCACGGGATCCCGCTATTTTTGCGGGAAACGCCAAAGGTCTTTCGCATTTTGGCGGCTGCGGAACTCGGGGTATTTGTTCTTACAAATACCCCTCACACATCCTCGCCGTCCCAGTGTTGTCGCTTCGCTCCACTGGGATTCCCAAAATACTCAAGCTGCTTTGGCTAAAATCGTCATTCGCTCAAAAACCATTAGTTTCGTTAACAGAGCACTCCGCAATAATTATGAAATAACCGATTTTAACAGGCCAGAAGGCCCTGCCTGTCTGTCGGTAGGCAGGGTTTGGCTTCAGATAGCCAGAGCCAAAACGCTAAGTTGGTTCAACGGTATTTAGGACATTCAGATGTGGCAACAACGTTGAGGTATTATGTGGATGTGTTTCCGGAAGATTTGGAAGAGGCAGCAGAGATGCTATCTGAGAGGTAAGGAGAGATAAAGAGTAAGGAGAATAAATGAGAAAAAACTTAACGTTGTTATTGTTTTTGGGGTTGGTTGGGTGTGCGAGTATGGTGTCGTTGTCTAAAGCGACAGCACCAACAAGAGAAAATTTAATAAAGATATCCATCGGCATGTCTAAACAAGAAGTAATTAATATTATGGGGACTAAAACAAAAGAGGCATATTATCACGGAGGATTAGATAAATGGGCGTTCTCTACAATAAACAATCCTTATCGTTCAGAGATTATTCAAGGTAAGGGCAAAACATTGGAAGTTATCTATTATGTAACTGATGATAAAAATAATGATGGTGCCATTTCGGATGACGAACTAACTCCTCTTGTCTTTGATGAGGGTAAACTCATAGGGTGGGGTTGGAGTTTTCTACAGGATAATGTCCAGAAGTATGAATTGAGGATGAGATAAACTTCGCTTTAGATACATAAAGCGAAGTTTAGGGAAGAGGCGGTAGTGTCCCGGGTCCAAAAGCAACAAACACAGGGTATATAATAATGTATGAAGACAAAATAAAAAAGGAACTATTTGAGAAACTTCGTGAACTTAATGAAGTTGTAGAAGAAAGAGATGCAATAGAAGAAAATACTGGCTTATCTTATATGGAATTAAGGTACAAGTGTAAAGACGCTGATTATGGAGGGTTATGTCATCGCGAAATGCAGCTCGAAGATGATATAAGAGTATTGTTGTCCGATAGTAAACGTACACCATTAACTCTCACCGATAATCAATTAAAGAAATTGAGTTTTTATGCAAAAACAATAGATCCAGAAGATCCGCTCTTGGGAGAGAAGATAGAAAAATCTGTAGATTGTGAGCTCTTAAATTTTGCAGATAACATGAAAGAAAGATTGAAACGAGTCAAGCCACTTCTTTTAACCGCATCTATTGATCCGAGAACCAACGGTCTTTATAAGCAAGTCATAGATTGTTATGGGAACGGCGCATTTGAGGCGAGTTGTGTTTTATGTCGTGCTATTGTAGAAGCTATAGCTAAAAGATATATTGAATATAAAGGATATGGAGATTTACTTGTTGGCGAAGAAAAACAACTCAAAAAGCTAACTGTACCAGGGGTCCTGAGGGAAAAGTTGTCAATCCCAATAGAAATAATTAAAATATATTCAAGAATTGCAAGAAAGGCCGACAGAATATTACACGAAAGAGATGAAAAAGCCGAAGAGAATGATGCTTTAGAGGCAATACAACTATTGCAATCTTTTATGGTGGAGTTTCCAAAGACGTTATAAATCAACAAATGATTGAAAAAGAGAAACCAGCAGAATTTATTCAGCAAAAGCAGGTTGAAGATTCTATTAAGCAAGAGGTCGAACAAACTTTATCAGACCGAGCCATTCGTTATTTACAAGTAAAGCCCCACTGGATCGTACCATACACGCATTTCTCAGCTGCATCGGCTGAGTGTAGCTTACTTTTTCGGGATGGACATTTCTATGGGTGTATAGCCATTACTCAGGCAGTAGCAGAGGCTCTCGTGCGATTCCTTTGCAAGACAAACTTTAAGAAACATGACAAGGTGTTCGAGAAGAATGTTGAGAGGCTTTCAAGGAGAGGTTTTATCTCTAATAAACTAAAAGAATCTTTCCTGGAGATATGGGAAATGCGAAATGATTACCATCATTTGAACCCTAATGTAGCAACTGATCGCCAAACATTGGAAGAACTGGCAAGGAAAAAGACTTGTCTTCTTCCGAAGATAGAAAGTGAGATATTTCACGCCGCCGCGGGTGTTGATGGCAAGATAATCCTGGGACAGCCGAAGTATTGGAAGGCAAACGGCAATCAAGCGAAAGTATTTCTTCGACTTAATACATAATTACACGGATAGCTCACACGGGCTACAGGAATGTTGTCCAACGTCGCAAAAGTAGACCTTTTGCGACGTTGGAGGAGTTGGGCGGAGAGTGGTGTCGTCGGTGGGCGGAGAGGGGAGGCCGGCCTTTTGCGACGTTTAAATTAGTTTTTGCGCCAGTAAATAATTAAATTCTTCTTGACAATACATTAAAAATAGTGTAAATTATAAATGAGGAACTAATGTATGTATGAAGTATTGTCTTATGAAGATAGCAGAGGGGATTGTCCCGCGGATGAGTTTTTAGATAATTTACCCATTAAGATACGCGCCAAGATAGAGAAGTGGATAGAAAAACTCGAGGAAGAAGGGCCGAATTTAACCAGGCCATTCGCGGATGTTGTTAGAGGGAAGATTCGGGAGCTTAGAGTTGTTTTTGGCTCAAATCAATATCGGTTTTTATATTTTTTCTTTGGTAAGAAGATTATTCTAACCCACGGCTTTTTAAAAAAAACCGATAAAGTTCCCGCGGGAGAGATTGAAAGGGCAGAACGAATAATGGGAGATTTTCTTCAAAGATATAAAGGGGGTGAAATTGAATTATGAGAGGCCTAAGAAGATTTAGAGACAAGCTAAAAAAAGATCTGAAAAACCCGGAATTTAAAAAAGCGTTTGACGAAGAAGAGACTTATGCTTCTTTAGCTATTCAAACCGCCAAGATTAGACAAAAGGAAGGATTAACTCAACAGGAATTAGCTAAACGCTTACACACTACTCAACAAACAGTGTCTCGGTTAGAGGATATTCACAACAGAAGTTATTCTTTAGGGACATTAATAAAGCTTGCGCAGGCTTTGAATAAGCATTTAAAGGTTGAATTTGTTTAGGGTCGTTTAGAGGTTAAGTTTCGGTGAAGAGATTGACACTCTGCGCGGGATTTTCATTGGTCGGCCCTGCGGGCTGATTTTGCTATTGCAAAATCCGGGTTTATTGGATTTTATCCGCAGACGCGGTTTTTGCCTTGGTGTTTAGCGCTGTAGAGGGCTTTATCGGCATGTTCGAGAAGTGAGTCCTTGGACGCGGCGTCATCAGG
>Ga0208373_1003544_pt1 | contig 15180 bp, 13 predicted proteins | sample RifOxyC2_FD_184036 | JGI IMG/M metagenome (GOLD analysis project Ga0208373, IMG submission 184036) | Soil microbial communities from Rifle, Colorado - Rifle Oxygen_injection C2 (SPAdes) | ecosystem: Environmental > Terrestrial > Deep subsurface > Rock core/Sediment | place: Rifle, Colorado...
AAAGTGAAGTCAAGTTGGCCCGCGATAATTTGCACGGCCGCACGGTGCTTGCAATGACGGACCCAATGAGTGTGGCGCAGTATTATGGTCACCGGACATTGTTGACTGATAAGGTTTTGGGCATTGACGAGACCTTGAAGGCACTCGACAAGGTGACATTGAGTGAGGTGAAGAGGGTTGCTAAGGAACTCCTGCGGAGCGAGCTTTGTAGGAGCGTGGTGGTAGGACCGAGTTTTGTCGGATAATTTTATATCCTATAGTTTGACTAAGTAGATATTTTTTGGTATAGTTTGACGGTTCTTTAACAACCGTACTAGCCTAATTCCTTTCTAGGTTTTGGGAGAACTGACGTCATCAGCGGCTTTGGAATTGGTTTGGTTGCGTCTGTTCTCTCAAAACAACCTATCTCCCGTTTTTTTGGTGGAAAAAGATCGTGGAGATAAAACCCTTATGAGCCTGTCGGCCTCGACAGGGGAGGGGATAAACTGGCCGAAAAGGCGGTCAGTAGAAAGGAGGAGATGATGATTGAAATTGCGCAACAAATACGCGCACTCCCCGTAGGGGAGTGGCTCGCTTTCTGCTTACTCCTGGCCATGACCAGCTTCGTGATGAACGTGCTGGCCTTCCTGGCCAAGAGTTGTGGCTTCATCGCCGCAATTTTCATCGGGGGATTATTTTTTTGGGCTCTCATCGACACCATGGCCGGAACTGGCCAATGGTGCACCGTCCTTTGGACGGTGGGGGGTGTAGCTCCCTTCGTGATGAAGGGAATAAAAACCCTCCAGGGATCCTCGGTCCCAAAGCCCTAAAATTTCCCTCTCATGGGTCCGGATACAAAAATCATAGTTCACTATGATAACGGATAGGATTGGCAAGGACTGCCGCCTTTTTTTCCACAAAAAAGTGACCCGCAAGGGAATCCCAAAAGACAAGCTCGGCTTGTCGCCCAGCGTCGGTGCACACATTTTGTGTGCACATGGGGTGTAAGGGTTAGTACGGTTAGATTACATCGAGACAAGGTTTGGTAGATATTCTATTGGCATTGTGTCTTTGAGAATTGTCTCAATGTTTAATGCGGGAGGAGCGTTGGCTGTCAAATTCCACTCATCTAATAATTGAGTGATTGTCCCTTCCCGCGAGAATCTAAACTTGATCAGTTCGCGGAGACGGTTGACTAGTCGGACAGGGCCAAACAGATTTAGCTTGTTGGCGAGCATTGTGTCGCTTTGTTCTATTAACAGATCAGCTAGGGCGGACCTAGTCAGACTTTTCTCTTCCATGATTTTTTGAAGTTGGGGAAACATAAGGTCGCCTAGGAGTCCTGTTTCGCAAAACAATGTTATGCTGTGTTCGTAATCGGTGAGAAGGCAGACTTGGAGCTGAGTGAATACCTCTGAGTTGTGCCAAAAATCTGGTGGGTAGGGGGAGTTGGCGATAAGTCGAGTTAGTTCGTGGCGCAAGTTTGTGAGTGTGGTTGCCTCAAAGAGTTGCTCTGGGGGAGGCGAGACGCGGAGATTCTTACTTTTCAGTTGCATCAACTTGGGGACCGCCATTCGGGTAACAGCATTTACCCAACTAAGTAGGGAGTCGTAATGAGGAGATTCGATAAAGGTGGGACGAAGTTCGGCAGTTCTCTTTTCTTCTAGGGCGAAGGGAGGGATAAACGAGGTTGGCTCACCGTCTGAGTTTAGTCCGAAATGAAAGTGAAGGCGTTGGAGGTTGCTCTGGTGGGGTCCGTGCCGGCTATCATGGGCGGTTATTGCGGCGGGGTCGGTGAAGATCAGGTAGCTTGTGAGAGTGGAGTTGGTTTGATCGGGCGGGTGTTTGTCGGTTGAGATTAAGGGGGTGAGACGTACGCGGAGGATACTTACTTGTTTTTGGAGACTATCTGGCTTGATAACATCAAAGACGATAGAGAGGTTTTGGGACGTGCCAGAGTTTACGAGACAGTTACGCGTTTTATCTATTGCCAATGGAGTGATTTGGCAGGTGTAGGGTTTGTCAAATTCGAGATTATCGTGATTGCAAGCACCACCCAAATTGAGAAGTAGTTGACGGGCGATCCTATTAATTGCGATCGAGTGAAGTTCGCTCGGAACAAGCGAATTAATGTCGATGTTGAGGTGGTAATCGGTGAAAATCTTGAGAAGGTCGAGAGTATCACTTTCTGGACATTCAAGCTGATCGAGGGCGGAGGCATATTTGTGAAAGAGATATTTGGTAGGAGGGGATCCTACTAGCAATCTAGCGGTGCGGCCAGCGAGAGTGGTGTAAGTTTTACCAATGTAGCCGTCAAAGCCGGTGTGGGATTGGCCGAGCGATAGGCTTTGATCGTGGGAGAGATCATCTAGTCCGCTGATCACGGCGCATAGCTCTTGCTCGAGGGCGGAGATGTACATTCTCATTGTGGGGTCATCCCATGTTTCGTCTTTTTCGTTGAAAAACCAGGCTAGATCATAGAGCGTAGTTCTGATTGGTGTCGTGCCGATGAGTGGATCTGGCGGGAGGGAGAGTTCGTCCTGATAAGTATGTTGTTGCGGGCGAGAAGGAAGTTTTTCTGCTTGAGAAGCGTTTGTGGGTTGAGGTTGACCGTTTATACTATTCTCAAACATTATTCCAGCGTTAATAAAACCCTGTTCTGCGTGAGGATATAGATTTTGAAGGATTTGTCTGACACTCGGGTGTACCCTATCTTCGTTGATTGGTGGCTGATCTTTTAGCGCATCAAGATCGGGTAATGGTGTGGGGAGGGTATCTGGGCGGGGCGAGTACTCGGCTAGGATAGTTCGGAAGCGTTCTTGTGGACTTAACATATCTTATCCTTTTTGACTCAGGTTAAGAACAAAGCCATGGCCATGCACAGTTTTGATGAGCGCAGGATTGATTTCAAGAGCCGCAAATTTGTGGCGCAAGCGGGAAACAGTCTTGTCGATTGACCAATCGGAGTAGGGGCCTTGATTTCCGAGGAGGGAGGCAATGTGGTCGCGTCTAACCAGCGAGCCTTTGTTTTGGACAAGTATTTTCAAAAGTTGCTTTTCGGCATTGGTGAGCTGGCCATCGATCGGGATGCCAGAGAGGGTGAGTTTGTGATTATCGTTGTATTCTAGCTCTACGTGGGAAGTAAGAGTATGAAGATATTTTTCTAGTAAAGGAATCGCGATCTTGGGACGACCACTAAAGTAATTGAGCCAACCGGTGCGAGTGAGGAAGTCGAGACTGTGTGTTTCTGTCGGATTCCCAAGCTTTTTTCGACAGATAATTTTCTTCATTACTTCTTGTTCTGAATGTAGTAATTGTTGCCAGATAGACTCGACCCTGAGGTGCATTTCACGACTACTAAAAATTGCTGGAATAGTAATGTTTGGTTCATCCCTAGATTGTCTCAGAGCTTCTTTGGGCAGGAGAAAATATCCGCCTTGTGTAAGATCGGCTAGTTCTTGGAGCCGGCTTGGGGTAAGGCGCATATGCCATAGAGAGGACTGGTGTTTGAGGTAGGCAAGGGTGTCCGCGTGAGTGTGGAGTGGTGTAAAGATGGTGCGACGGATCCAAGTGCTCGCCGAGTCGAAAACTGCCCGATAATTTGGATGGAGGAAATCGAGAGTGAAGACCATGAGGAAGGCAGAGTTGCCATACTCGATCTCTTTTTGCATGAGGTAGTGGAAGACCCAGGTATCTCCGCGTATTAGGTGATGATCCATACCAAGAATGACGATGAGAGTGTTCGGATTGTTGGTGATGGAACTAAGTCTGTCCTCCCAGCCCTCGGGATCTTCGATGTTTTCCGACTCGACGTCGATTACGTGAAGCATAGTTTCTTTGAGATATCTATTTTTGAGCCTAGAGTCTGTCCGGAGTTGGTGAATGCGGTATAACAAGTCCGACTTATTGTGGTAGTACATACTCCCAGATTCAGGGGTTTTGACCATCCTCTGCCATGCGCCATATAGCTCGTCATAGCTTGCGTAAGTAAGGGGAAGTGGGTGAACTGTTTGTTTTTTCATATTAGTCAGAAATTAGACCTGTAGTATACCAGAGGCGTCAAATTCTGACAATTATAGGTCAGAAATCAAGTCAAGCGATTTGGAGATAATACTTATAGGATGTGCGTAGTTTCTACATACTCATTGCACATTAAAATTTTTGTAGGAAGGAATGGGTTAGGTACTCCCACCCTTATTGCAAGGCTAGGGGAGGCCAACTCTAGTTAAGTCCCTAATCGATACTTCCTACAATTTATATCCCCAAATTAGTGTTCGTCACTTTGCTCCCCTCGCGGGGGTAGAGTGACGAACACTATGAGGAGTGTTTCCTCGGGCAAATAGTGTGGCCACAACGGGCCTAAATCGTCAAAAGTTCAAACAAAAGGCCCTTAGGAGGGGCCTTTCCATGAAGAAAATGCTTCGTATATTGTCGGTGCTGGTCGTCGCCAGCTTACTGCTAGCGGCCTGTGGGCCGGTGGCTTCGGCGGTCGTTGAGACCACCACCCAAAAGGTGGTGTTCATCGATCCCATCTTTCAGCGTGAGTTCGAGACGGCACTCGCAGAAAATCCCCAGATGACTTATACCGATGAAGAATACGCCCAGGTTTTCTGGGTGTGGTATGGTACTGATCACAAGGAGGTATTCGCCGCCCAGATCACGGAGCTAGAGTCTGGTGGTGATTACAGGTTCTCGGCCGCCCCAGCTATTCTAAAGATGACAAGCCCGATTGGTTGGGCATACGCCGCCGTAGCGGCCTTCGGGAGCTCAGCTGTGTTGGCATTCAATGCCACACAAGCTGCTAACGCCGAACTTCCGGTGATCACTTTCGATTTGCGCCCGGATACGAAAGTGGTCGTCCCAGCGTCATACGCCGCGACTACTGGGATTCTCATGAATAGGGTTGATTTCCCCGAGTTGCAACACGCGTCGAAATCGGTTGCTGGGGCAACCGCATATTGGGGTAGCCTGACCGATGGTTGCTTCTTTGGGATTCACTTCTCTAGTGGGGCGTGGAGTGCGTTTACAACCCCGAATCCGTGCCCCGAGGGGCCGGATGACGAGGCGGGCATTGCTAAGAAGATTAGTGAGCTGTGGGAGCACTATAAGTCAATTCCAGGCCAAACCTGGGGATGGCTGGCGAAGACGGGGGAAAGGGGCGCTTCCATGGTCGAGGAGGCGATTGCACTAGCCAAGGCCTATGGCCTTGATTTGGTGCCGTAGCCACCAACAATCAATGGGGGAAAATAATTAAATCGATTAAAAGGGACAATGGTTCCGGAGCTATGGGTTTTGCCCATCCAAAAGCTCCGGGACCATGTACGATTAGGAAATTTATTGACGCGAAATAGGTTGACAAAATATCCTAATTAACGTAATATAGGCGAATGTATATAACAAGGTCGCTAGAACAAACGATACTGAAGAGGTTGAATACGTCTGAGAAAGGCATTGTTTTGTATGGTGCCAGACAAGTAGGCAAGACGACATTAGTGGAAAAGATAATTGAGCGCTTGGGGTATCAAGCATTTAAGATAGATGGAGATCAGACAAGGTATGTTGATGTGATTTCATCGCGTAATTGGGACAAAATAAAGAGTTTAGTAGGCAAGCATAAGTTGCTTTTTATAGACGAGGCACAAAGAATCCCCGAAATTGGGATTAATCTGAAAATCATTTTGGACAACATGTCGGATCTTAAAGTAATTGTAACCGGCTCTTCTGCCCTTAATCTGGCTAGTGAAATTGCTGAACCACTAACAGGTAGAGTGTGGACCTACAAACTGTATCCAGTATCTCAGCTAGAGCTAGCGCAACAATCTAGTTGGGAGGAAGAAAAAGACAAGCTTGAAGAAAGACTAAGGTTTGGGACATATCCAGAGATGTTTAGTTACGAGTCCGACAAGGACCGCGAGGAATATGTAAGGGGGATTGCAGACCAATATTTGTACAAGGATATTTTGCAAGTGGCGGGGCTCAAAAATGCAGGGAAAATTCATAACATTCTCAAGTTATTAGCTTTTCAAATAGGAGCACAAGTTTCTATGAATGAGCTAGGGAGTAGTTTGGATATGAGTAAAGAGACAGTTGGGAAATATATTGAGTTACTTGAGAAATCGTTTATTATCTTCCGCCTGGGAGGGTTTTCGAGAAATTTACGGAAAGAAGTGGTAAAAAAGCCTAAGTTTTATTTTTATGACCTCGGTGTGCGCAATGTGTTTGCGGATAACTTTAACTACTTAACCAATAGGAACGACGTGGGACAGTTGTGGGAGAATTTTTTGATTGTGGAGAGATTAAAATCACTTGCTTACACAGAGCAATATGCAAGTAGATATTTTTGGAGGACATATACAGGGGCAGAGGTGGATTATGTAGAGGAAAAAAATGGTCAATTATCGGGTTATGAGATTAAATGGCAGAAAGATAAATCGAGAAATTTGGGTTTGTGGCAGGGATATTATCCGGCCAGCAAAGGTCTAGTTGTGAACAAGAATAATTATCGAGAATTTTTGAGTGTAGATCTGTAGGAGCCGAGACTTGATTGATGGAGTAGAATATAGCTATGCTTGAATCTTTTGATCGTCTAGATCGTGATCAGAGAGAACACCTACAACGAGTAATACAATCTAAGCTTAAGGAATTGTATCGTCGTGGTCGTGATCTAAAGGCAGTATTGGCGGATAAGTTAGGTGTTAAAAAAATGGCAGGGATGGGAGATGTATATCTTGTTCGCTCGAAGGCACAAACTCGATGGGAAAAGATATCGGCAGAGTGGCTGTATTTTGATTTAAATGGTGAACAAGTGGTAGCGACAGAGCATGGGATTGCGAGAGGTGTAAAAGAGCCGATATTTATTCCTGGCAATATTGATGGAAAAGTTTTAGCCAAAATTAGAGTGCCAATCCTGAGAGCAGGTGATAAGGGTGGAGTGGAATGTGTTAGGTTAGGACCAGAATTGAGTTTATTGCAGTATGATAGTTATAGTCAAGCTGACCCTGCGGCGGTCTTTCCAACCCTTTATAGTTTTGGAAAAATGGGTGACCACGATGGTATGGTGTATGGGCAGACATTGGTACATTCCTTGCATCCATACCACCTCGACTACGATAGGCCACAGCGACTTGTCGATAGGATGATCTGGAAGGGTCAAAGATGTGATCAGTTTGCGGCGGCGGAGCAGGTAGTTGCAGGGGCAGAGAGGATAGTGTCTGCGATCTGTTAGTAGGATTGCAAGATCGGTTATAATATAGGATATGTTGATAGAATTTGTTGAAAGGGGTAGGAGAGGAAAGGAGGGTTTGGACCGGCAAATCGAGAGGAATTTAAAAGTACTAAGGGCACAACATGAGGCTTTGATGGCGGTTGGGGGTCGGTTTATGCCAAGTAGCGTTCGTTTGGCGGAGATTTTTCTCGTGAGGGCGGGGGTAGTGACGGGGAGCGGGACCTTGCGAAGGAGTTTTTTGGTATTGTCGGGGGGCGGTGAAAATCAAGAATATCAGTGGGCAGTTGGAATGAATGAATTGAATTGTGTGTCTTGGAGACAGGAATTTTTAGAGGTAGAGACAGGGACAAATAGCTTAAAAGTTGCTCTGCCGGTAGTCGATGAAGTAATAGTATCTAGAGCAAGTTTACTAGACAAGTTATCCGGCAGGGGGGATCGAATTAGAGCAAACTTGCAAGGCTTGACTACGCCGATAACAGTAAGTCGTGTTCTACCCACACGTCATGACGAACAGGCGAGCGTAATGGCTACATGGAGGGGTGAAGGTGAGGTGAAGTTGGGAGGTGTTGGCGGGTATTTCCCGGTTGTTGTCGAGGTAGCTGATACTTATCCCCATGCCACGGTTCTAACCCTCGCAGAGTTAGGATTAACAGCGCTTGAGGTCTATCGGGGTAGGGATTCACAGAAAGCTATTAGGGGTGTGCCTTTTTTTGGCGACGAGCACACGGCGGGTTTGGCGGCGGCGGCCATGGTACAAGAGGAGGCAATTAGGATTTTTCAGGATCATGGGGTGTGGCCAGGAGATAGTAGAGCTGTAAGCCTTTAAACCTGGCTAGTGGTAGAGTCTAACGACTGTATTGGTATGAGTATATTTTTTGAGCGGATTGTGTTTGAATATAGTTGTGGGTCAAGTTGAAGAAGTAGCCTATCAACAAGAAGATACGATTCCCAATCGCACCGCGGTTGCTCCGCCAGAACCTTATCTAAACGGGGAATATACCAAGGATACGGTTGAGGCGTACCTCAACTTTATTAAGTTGCGGATGGCAAGTCTCAAGGAAATTATCCTGTCGGAAAGAGCAAAACCGTTACCTAGCTGGCATGCTCAAGCAGAATCGAGAGAGGGTCGGCGGAATCCAATCGTGGACTTTGTCAAAGTGGAGGATTTCGGTGTGGGGGCGGGGGCGATAGTATGGGGAGTGGGGATGGCGGAGGCAGGCAAGCTAGACGTTGAGAGACCTGTTTTCCCAGTTGCACCGGTAAAGTGGGGAATACGGATTAAGGATGAGGAAAAGCGCGAGTGGCAAACCGCGCTTTTGGCGGGGCAGGCGAGTGAGAGATTGAGAGAAAGATTGTATGAGGGATTGTTTGGAGGGGAGGGGAATCCAAAAAAGATTTTAATGGATATCCATGGATGGGGTGGGACGGTAGTTGGCAGAGAACATCATACGAAGGCGATGTTTGAAGGGATTGAGGAGGCTGGGGGAGAGACCGGTGACTATATAGCACTCTTGGTTTCGCCGATGGGGGCCATGGGAACAGCTGATAACGATCAAGTCTCTGACGGCCTCACCATTGAACCTGCAGTCACCCAATGTATCGGGGTAATTGAGGGAGCATATAGGGTGTTGTGGGAAGAGTTTGGAGCTAGCAATCGCGAGTTTGATCGTAACGACGCATGGCGGGCGGTTGGGGGTGTCGAGGGACATTCGATGGGAGCCTGGATTGCGGCAAATATGATACGTGAGCTTACCCCAAGATTGGACCGAGCAGGGAACAAGCAGGTGATGTGGTTTTTGGATAATCCAGTCATATATGGAGCTTTCCCAAGTGAGGAGATTTTAGGTGAGGCCAGAGAGATTTTGGAGACTAATGCATTTAATGAAGGGCATGTCCTATTACTTCGCCAATTTGTGACGGGATTTATGGTGAGAAAGTCGCCATTGTTAATGCGGTCGGGGATTATTAAGGAATTGGCGGGGGCGATGGTTGTACCCTTATTGGTCAAATCATATTTAGGGAATGCCGGAATTGATAATGGGAAGTGGGTATGGCTAAACCATAACTGGACGGCTGTACATGACTCTGAATTTATTAGGATTTGTAACATCATGTTGGCGAACGCGGGGTTTATCTTAAAGGACAAAGAACATCTTAAATTACTAAGGGAGTTGAATGAAGCGGGTCAGCTGGTGATCGGGGTTGGGAGTGGTGACAAGATTTTGACTCCTGAGGAGCAGATGAAATTTGCACTTAAAATAACTAACAATCCACGGGATACCGAGGATCATTATGATACCGTCTCAGGTTCGAGTGATCTGGGACGCAAGATCGTGATCCAGGCTAGTAAAAACGCTCGCCCTTGAACTAGTCGGGGTGCTGGGAATCGAACCCAGTCCTCGCGATCCCGAACCGCGCGGTCTGCCGGTGACCTACACCCCGTGTGTGTTTGCTTACAACTCTGTATAATACACTAATGTTTGAGAGAGTTAGAGAGCGAGTGCGACGTGAGTACTCGCATTTTGATAATTTGGGGGATGATCTTAAGAGATTGTTGTTTTCTTATGGTTTGTTGTTGATGGCGTGGCCCATGATTGTAACCTTCGTGAATGCTTATCTGTGGCAGTATGGCGAGGGGCCTAACAGACTCATTTTTTATAATCTAATGTTTTTCTTGGGTTTGCCCGTTGGTTTTTGGCTCAATACGCTATTTCTTGAAAAAGTGCATGTGCTTAAGCTATATGCGGCTGGGGCGGTGGTCCAGGGAATCTCTGCCTTTTTGGTAATTTTATATCCTGCGATCAATATTCCTACCTTGTCACTTTATGGTTTGTTTTTTGGGGTCGGGAGTGGGTTATATTGGGCGAACAAAAACTATCTTACTTTACGGCTTTCTCGGGGGAGAAATCGAATGTACTACAACAACATCGAGTATAGTATGGACTTGTTGGTATATACGATTGTGCCTGTTGTTGTTGGATGGCTGTTGGTACTAGGTGAAGTGTGGGGGATATATGTAAAGGAATCGGCATATAAATATATGCTGTTTGTGGCTCAAATCCTTCTAATGTTGAGTGGATATATTATTCAAAGAGTCAAGATTGCTGATTTTCGGGTAAAGCGGGTACTCCTTCGCGACAATAATCCGGAGTGGAACTGGGTACGGCTATACAATGTAGGCTCAAACGTGTTGACAGGGCTCCATTTTTTTCTACCCGGGGTGTTGGTGCTTTATCTGGTGGGCGAGGAGGGAATATTTGGGACGGTTGAGTCGGTCGCATGTCTCTTGTCGGCAATCGTCATGTATGTTGTTGGGCGGAAAGTAAATCTAGATCGGTCCTGGAAGATGGTGGCAATTGGGAGCTTGGTAGTTTTTGCGGGGACGTTAACTCTTTCTTTTTGGTATGGAGTGGTTGGAGTTTTGGCTAACTTGGTGCTTATGACAATTGGTCGGTCGCTAATTTGGACTTCGAGTTACTCGCAGACGATGGAGCTCATGGATCAAGGTAAGGGCGCGGAGATGCCGGAGCGGCAATATGCGTATGTATTTGATAACGAGTTATTCTTTAATGTAGGAAGAGTGATGGGAGTTGGGATTTTGCTTTATATGATTTATGTGGGAGGAATTAATTTTGCCTTACGGTATATTTTCCTTTTGGCCGCCGCCTTGCAGGTATTTATGATTTGGCCGCAGTACATGATAAGTAAACATCTGAGAAAGTGATCACTAGGTTGCGAAATTAGCTTTGGTGTGGTGAAATACAGCTATATGCAAAGAACGGTGATTTTGGTTAAACCAGATGGGTTACAGCGGGGACTTATTGGGGAGATTATGACCAGGTTTGAACGGAAAGGTTTGAAGCTAGTTGGTCTTAAAATGATGCGTTTGACGGACGAGATACTTGATACCTGGTACGTGCACCACAAGGACAAGCCATTTTTCAAGAGCTTAAAAGAATTTATGACATGGACGCCCATAGTTGCCATGGTTTGGCAGGGGCAGGAGGCAGTGTCGGCGGTACGCAAGATTGTGGGTGTGACAAAGGGATACGAGGCAGAGGCCGGTTCAATCCGAGGGGACTTTGGAATGAGTGGGAGCCAAAACTTGATTCATGCTAGCGACGAACCAGGGAATGCGGAGAAAGAGATTGGCTTGATATTTGAGCAAGATGAGCTTTTTGAGTATGAGAATCTGACGGAGTCACTCATTTACTCGGAGAGTGAGCGGGGATAGAGTTGGTTTGTGGATTCCCAAAAATTATTTCGCCGGCTTTTTTGAGGGTGGGTGTGTCCGAACTAGGTTCGTCTACTAATATTTGTTGAGCTAGTTTAAGGGAATTGAAGAGTGGATTTAGCTTGTTTATTTCGCTTGGAATTGGATGATGGGGATTGGTTAAAGAGCGGTTTAAGACCCCAGAAATAAGACTAAGGTCGTTTTTACAGGCAGGTGAACCGTTCTTCTCTACAATTCCTGCTGTCTCGTAGCTCAAGTATTCTTCCAGCTTAGTCAGTTCATCTTGCGAGTGCATAACTTCGCCTGTCACTTCTAGTAGGGTGGAAAAGTAATCTAAATCAGCAAAATTTCGATCGGGTAGGAATGCTTTGATGGCGGCGATTTGTTGGGAAGATCCCGTTTTTTCTCCCCATTTGTTCAAGAAGGAGATGTTGGCAAGGATAAAGCCTAAACTTTGGTAGCGTTTTACGATCGGGCTTACTTGGGTAAAGTCTTCGGGGTTGAGAGTTGAATTGCCAGAGATTTTCAGGATATATTCAATTCCTAGAATTCGATTTTCGTAGGAGGAGTGTATGGGTTCGATGATTGAGGCGACAAGATCGTGGATGATTCGATAATGACCTTCAATAAATGCGGTGAGAGTGTAGTCGTCTTTTTCAGCTTTTGCCTTGGAATTAATGTCGAGAGTAGTTAGATTTTGAACAAGAATGTCAGGAAGTGATCTGTGGTCCTCATAAGTATTATCCGTTTTGGGAGACTTTTGAAGCGAAGTGGCAAGTGGTTCGTATAGGAGGGCATTGTACAAGTCTTCGATGTCGCCCAGACTAAGAGCGAGCTTGTCGTGAATGGGAAGTAATTGGAGATTGAGTTGTGAACGCATGCTTTTGAGATCGATATTTTCTCCCTTCAGAGCGGATACGATTGCAAATAATGGGTGGACGGGTGTGGGGTCTAGTGAGGTCGGTTGGAGTGGATAGCGATTATATTTTCTGAGAACATCAAGGAGAACTTGAGTGACTAGGAGACGCGCAATATCGAGCCTTGTGTCTAATTTTTCTAGAAGAGCTTGGTTTGTTTCTGGGTTTTCGTACTTCAAGAAATCGTTCGGGAAGGCGTGAGCAAGGAGTGATCGGTGGGTTTGACCAAATGTAGTTTGTAATTGAGGCTTTGGGGAGGAAGCGAATGTTGATTCCTGTGTTAGATCTCTCATATTCATAAACTGTGTGTGCCCCCACCAAGAATTGAACTTGGATCGGAGGTTTAGGAAACCTCTGTTCTATCCGTTAAACTATGGGAGCCGGCTGGCACAATTATACCTTAGTTATGATCAATTAAGGTTGTGGTGGGGCCGGGATCCAGTCGCCAGTACTGGGATTCTATCGGCTCAGCAATGATAACTTTGCCAAGTCTGACGTAGGCGTCGAGGAGGGATTTGCCAGAGAATTGAACCAGGCCTTCGGGAATAACTATGATTTGATCTTTTTCTCCAACATAATATAGTACTTCGGCAAAACTTGGTAAAACTGTATAAACAGGGCCGTCACCGGCCTGCTTTGTCTCGTACATTTCGTTTACCGCCTCGCGCATGGTGCGGGGATACTGGGCAAAAATTTTGTGGTCGACGCGGATTTGCAAGTAGGCGATTGAGACGGCAAGACCAATAAGGAGCAGGTTGCGCAGACGATGCTTGATATCGAGGTCAAGGACTGTTTGCACAACCAAGATTGTGAGGGGGATGGCGGAGAAAATGAGATAGCGATAGAAAAACACCGGCATAAAGACGAAGGAAATCAGGCTAGGAATGAGGGTGGGAACGAGGAGCCAAGTGAGGAGGAACTTGTGTTGGGGCGCTAGTTTTTTACGCGATAGTTGGTAGAGGAACCCGAAGAGAACGGTAAGTCCGACGAGGTAGGCTAGTGGTTTTTGCCAATCGGTGGTGACGTCGCCGCCCGTGACCCGCAGGAAGAACTCTAGATGAGTCCTAGAGTTAATAGGACCGATCCAGTAACTACCCTTGACTGAGTTAGTTTGCCCGAAGAGAGTGGGAAACCAGGGTAGTTGGACAGCAAGAATTCCCAAGGCTGGTAGGAGAAGAGGGAGGATTTTCTTTCTTTCAAAAAGAAGGAGGTAGATAGCGTGTGAAGCGAGGATAAACCAGGCGTAATAGTGAGTATAAACCATTATTGCCCCTAGGAGGAAATAGAGGATTCTCCAGGTCCAACGGGGCTCATCCTTGGCTCGCCAGAAGATGTAAGCCGAGAGAATAGATTCGAATGCGAGAAGGGCATAAGAGCGAGCTTCGAAGGCGTAGGTAAAGAGAATGGGAGAAAGGAGGACTAGGACTGCGCTGACGAGCGAGGCGAGGCGGGAGGGGCGTGTCTTGGTGGCCCAGAACATTTGGGTAAAACAGTAAACAATGATCGGGATGAGGAGAAAGTAAAAGGTCGAGATTAGACGAACAGGTACTTCTTGAAAATCGAAAAGGCCGCCAAAAAAATGCACGAGGAAGTAGTAGAAGGGAGGGTGGAAATCCTGACCGGTAATGGTAATGATTTCCTTAATGGGGAGCCGGCTAATGCCAGCAGTCCAAGCTTCGTCACCCCAAAAACCGCGAGTCAGGTAGTTTTGGGTGAAAAGGTTCAGCATAGAACCATTATACATATTTTTACTTTAATTTTATTGTGTAGAGGTTTTCGGCGGTATCGGGGGAAAACTGGATGCGGGTAATGATCTTTGATCCATCTGGCCAAGGATATACGAAGGCGGGATCGAAGGGGCCGGCGTAAATCGTAGTCCGGTTTTGCTGGTCATATTCAATAATGTCGAGCCCGCGATCAGAAACAAGAATGAGGTGATAAGAATCGGGGAACCATTGGATGTTGGTGAGGGCGATGGGTGCGTATTGGGCGTTGAAGAGCGAGATTGATTCGGTAGGTGTGTGGTCGAGGGAAAGTTTTTTGAAGGCGGAGGGCGAGGTGCCTAGTTCGGCAGGAGTGATGGCGCCGATTTCGTCGACGAGGTTGATTTTGTTTAGGGACGAGGCTTGAGTTTTACTATCGGCAATTAGGAAATTTTTGTCTTCCTTGAGGTCGTAGACATACCAATTGGAAGCCATAACCTCGCGGGTTTCTTGTTGGGTGGAGGTTGAGGGGAGGGGGGGAATTAAATTCGCAGGGATGACAAAGTCTGCTTGGGCTTGGTATAAGATTTTTTCTCCGTCTGGGGAAAGGTATAGGTTGGTCGCTGACGAGGTTGCGACATTGACCATAAAGTCGGGGAGTTTGGCCAATTTGGTGCTTTCGGTGCGGGTTATTTCCTCCTCCCATTCAGAAAAGATTTGGGGAAGGCGGACGGTGACATCAATCAGGGTTGCTAGGTCGTTGAAGCGGTCGGCGTCGAGTATGACGTGGCGATCATTTTCAAACGAGACCAAGATTTGAGAACCATTGGGTGACCAGGTATAAGTGGCAGTTGTATAGTCGAAGTCGGCGTTGTTACGGGTGATTTGTCGGGCAGATTTGTTGAGGGCGATTGCAGAGGATGGGAGGTCTTGGACGTAGAGGCCGTTTTTGGCTGTGGCCGACGCTGAGGCGACGGCAAAGGCGATTTTGTTGCCGTCTGGGGAGGGAACGGGGTTTATTGCGCCGGTATAGGTTAGAGGTTGGAGGGCGGGGGAGGATGGGAAAAGGGTGGCGTTGGTTTGGGTCACTAGTTCTTCTTCGATAACTAGTCGTTTTGACCA
>Ga0208373_1003550_pt1 | contig 15163 bp, 10 predicted proteins | sample RifOxyC2_FD_184036 | JGI IMG/M metagenome (GOLD analysis project Ga0208373, IMG submission 184036) | Soil microbial communities from Rifle, Colorado - Rifle Oxygen_injection C2 (SPAdes) | ecosystem: Environmental > Terrestrial > Deep subsurface > Rock core/Sediment | place: Rifle, Colorado...
TCGTTTGTCCTTTGTCCTCCTGCCCTTGCGCTTCGATGTACCGGCGGATCGTCGTCTCATCACAGCCGACGGTCGATACTCCATACCCCGTCACCTTACTTCACGGAGGGCAGGAGGCCAAAGGCGGACACGGAACTCCCGGGCTTACGCCCGGGGTTTTGCGGGGCGATAAAAAATCCGACCCTGCGGCCGGACCTTTTTTTATTTTGTCTGGTGCCCTCGACAGGACTTGAACCTGTACGGGTTGCCCCACATGGACCTAAACCATGCGTGTCTGCCAATTTCACCACGAGGGCTGGAGGTCAGTGTCGCGAATCGACGACATAGGCACCGTCGCCACATAATGACCTTCCATATATATACAGTCTAATGAAAACGGAATCAAGACTGGCCGATTGGCTTTCACAACAACCACGGTCGGCTTGGGGATAAAATCGACGTCGGTCGATTTTATGGCTCAAAAAAAAGACTTTTGACGTTGAGGTCGCATCATCATAAAAGAACCTCGTGGCGCCGCACCTTGTGCAACTAACCTTTTCGACATGACCATACGACGACTAACCAAACGTCTATCGGCCCTGGCGCTCTGTGCGATGCTCTTAGCACCACTAGCCGCGCCGACTGACGCACTGGCCTCCGAGATTTCGTGCGGCCAAAATCAGAGTACGTGTTCCTGTTGCGTCTGCATCTGCCAATGCGGTTGTTTGAACTCTGGTGGCGGAGGTTCGACTGAATGTGCGAACACCGACGATACAACTAGTACGACGACTTCAGATGAAGACACTCAAACCGAGGACTCATCCTCTGACACCGAGACGGCGACAACCGAAACCGACGATACCGCTTCGGACAACGAAGCTGGATCAGGGGCGGCGGCCGACTCGAGCGCAAATCTGCGCCTCAACGAGCTATTCCCTAACCCGGTCGGCACAGATGTAAACGGTGAATTCATCGAACTCACTAACTTGGGTGACGAAGTAGCTCAACTGACCGGCTGGCTGATTCGCGATGGCAAAGGAAAAACCTTCGCGCTACCGGAAGGCCTAATCGAAGCCGGCGGACAGGCCGACTTTCCCTACTCTCAGACCAAGCTGACGCTCGTTAATTCTGGCGGATCACTGGAACTGATCGCACCCGACGGTTCGGTCCGTGACTCGGTCAACTATCCTGAGTCCGAAGAAGGACAATCGTTCGCTCGTTCAGGAAGCGACTGGTTTTGGACCGTAACTCCGACTCCGGGAGCAGTCAACGTGATCGCTACTAAGAACGAAGACGAGGCAACCGATACAACAACAGGCAGCGAGACCGACACTGCTGACGATTCGGCCGATGAAGTTGCTGACAGTGCGACCGAGGAAACCACCGACGAAGCTGCAGCAGAAACGGAGAGCGATTCCACTGAGGGGTCGGCTACGGAAACCACCGAGGCGACAACAGCCAACGTGGTCCTGTCCGAGTTCCTACCCGATCCTATTGGTGATGACACAACCGGCGAGTGGATCGAGCTGCAGAATCTCGACATGTCCGAGGCCGACCTAACCGGCTGGCTACTCGACGATATGGAAGGTGGCAGCAGTCCGTTCGAGCTTGATGGACTGACCATCTCGGGCGGTGGTTACTTAATGCTCGCCCGGCCGATCACTAAACTGGCGCTAAATAACGACGCCGACTCGGTCCGACTAATCCGTCCGGACGGCAGCGTTGCCGACCAGACCAGCTACGACGACACCAACGAGGGAGAGTCGCTGGCTCGTGGCGAGGATGGTTGGTTCAGGACTGACTCGCCCACCCCGGGGGCGGAGAACATCCTACCAACCACCGTATCAGGCGACGAAACCGACAGTAGTGCGGGCGACGAAGATGAAATCGCTGCTACCGAGGAGCTGCCGATCATTTCGATCGAGCAGGCACATGACGTGCCGAACGAGACCTGGGTGAGAGTCGGCGGCGTAGTAACCATGCCGTTCGGTGTCATCGGGCAAACCATCTTCAGCTTGCGCGACACCGACTCCGACTATGGCGCCACAGTGCGTGTATACGGCAGTGACTTACCAGAGCTACAAGTCGGCGACGTAGTGATTGTGGGCGGAACCATTCGTCGCCGAGATAGTGGAGAGCTGCGCATCGACACTTCCGGACCTAATCCGGTGGTAGTGACTGGTTGGTCCGATCAGCTTAATGCCCCGATTGTCCGTCTAGAGGAGATCGACGGCACAGGCGCCGGATTGGCTGTAACTGTAAACGGCATCGTCACCGATGTTGGCGATGGCTGGTTCATTCTGACCGACGAAAGTGCGGAACATGAGATCAAGGTCGAACTGCCGGCCGACTCTAGTCTGATCGTCACAGCAGGAAGTCCGGTCTCAGTCCGTGGTATCGTTCGAGTTCAAAGATCAGTCGTAGCTCTGACGGTTCTAGATAGTGATGATCTGACCGTCGAATCAACCGAAGGTGAGCTGGTAACCGCCGAAACAGATACTTCTGACGGAACCAGCTACTCAACCGACGAAGACTCATCAGACGCTGGCGGCTACCTGCCTTTCATCGCGGTCGGTGCCTTAGGTGCAGGTGGTGCAGCCTACCGCGGTCTACGACGTGGTAATCTTCTTAGTAAGAAGATGCGGACCTAATCGAACTAAACAGGCTGCGACAAGCAAACTCGAAACCGCCCCAAAAGAGGGCGGTTTCGTCTGATCTATAGGAGGTCAATTATAGCTAGCTAGGAGTTGACAGCAGCCAGACCAATTTATAGTATAGGAAGGCAAAAAGATGCGGGTATAGTACAAAGGCTAGTACATCGCCTTGCCATGGCGATGATACGGGTTCGATTCCCGTTACCCGCTCCATGCCAAAACCGGCCAACAGGCCGGTTTTGAGTTGCAGATAATACGGGAATCGAAGGGTATCCGAGCGACGTGCCTGGAATGGCACGTCCGAGGAACCCGGACTCCGAAGGAACGCCGAGGCCAGGTACGGCCGAGGCGTGGGTGAGGAGGATTCCCGTTACCCGCTCCATGCCAAAACCGACCAACAGGCCGGTTTTGAGTTGCAGATAATACGGGAATCGAACCCATCTCTGTTACTACCATTCTGACTATCAATCTCTGTCGTCCCGGACTTGATCCGGGACCCAGAAGCAAAAGATTGAATCATGGAGATCGATCGGATCGTGGATCCCGGGTCTCGGCCCGGGATGACAAAACAAGGAAGGTTGCAGTCCCGGGATGACAGATTAAGGAGGAATGCGGTTCAGGGACGACAAATATTGATTAGAAATCTGTTCCCACAGCCACGCCTGTCGTCCCGGACTTGATCCGGGACCCAGAAGCAAAAGATTGAATCATGGAGATCGATCGGATCGTGGATCCCGGGTCTCGGCCCGGGATGACAAAACAAGGAAGGTTGCAGTCCCGGGATGACAACTCGTAGATATTATTAAAACCTAGACGATTAAAACTATTCCTATCTATCCAACCCCTATACTCTATTTTCGGCTTTCTTAAACATCTCATCAACAGAATCAACAGCCCGGCCTTTAGATGTTGGATAGACAACGTTAGCCATGCCACATTGTCGCCGCTACCGACGACCAGAACACTACTCGACCCTTCTGGGGTGCCGGCAAAAGTCACTAGTGTCGGCAAAGTTTGCGGCATTGGAACCGTACTCTCTAGCATCTTGCTACGCCAGACTCTAGTCTTGCTAATCCTCAGAACTTCTCCCAAAATTCTCTTATAAAGCTCCTGATCGTACATGTCTCCATCATTCCTCTACACAACTTCCCATCAAAAGACCGCTTACTCGCCAATCGACGAGTATTATACTTTAATAGGCTTATCCGCTTCAGTCGGGTTAATCATAGTCTAGACACACTCATCAAAATCGGCTAAGCTGGCTGAGTCCGATTGAGCTTATCGGACCAACTAATCAAAGGAGTTAGTATGGAAGAAGCGAAATCGAGTAAAAAAGTCCGACAGAAATTCCTGACGGCGGAGATCGAACACTTGATCGAAACCAACCGTTTGGCCATCCAAGCCAGATCCATGTCTGCTAGTAAACGTGGCATCGGTCGTACATCAATCGTTGTTGTTTGTATGGATGGACGCACCCATCAAGCTGAAACAGCACTGGGTCTGGATAAGACCACAACGGTACGTTTCGCCTCGGGCGGCGGCAAAATCGAACTAAACGATTTCCTACGCCTCCATGCTCCACTTTTGACCAATGACGGATCGAGGGTCACGATCCTACTGACTACGCACGAAGTGGTTGGCTATCCCAATCTAGGCTGTGCCGCCTTCAACTGCGACATGCCGGAACAACGACGGTACTTCACTGCCCTGCGACAATCACTGGCACAACGCCTACCAGAAGCCTGGATCCACGCTGTGTCCCATGACACTTCAACTGATGGGTTATGGGCAATCGAACTCGATCAGCGCAACGAAGCTTTTGTCGAATTAGTTAAAAGTGGCGGGAAACCTCTCCCAAAGACCCAACCCAACAAGGCGCATGGCGAGTACGGCATCTACGTCGGAGACCAGCTCCATGCTTGGGTGGCAGGTTACAATACCTATTTCCACATCTCTTCTGCTGCACCGAGTCTGCGTGGTGATCTAGATATCGCTCTTTCTGTAATGCTGCACCACAGCAAAGTCGACTTGTCGAACAAACCGATCGTCCTACTACTAGACCGACCAACCGGAGACGACCCGGTCTCGACCGAACAGTATAATCAGGCTAGGATCATGACTGAGGATTTCCTACGTTCGTCGAAAGTTACTGAACTAATGGAATCCGGTCGAATACGTCTAGTCGAACTCGAGACCAATCCGACCACCTGGTCTGGCCGAGTCGTAACCACAATCGACTGACCATAAAACAAGAGATATTGTCATTGATATCTGGATCCCGAATTGGGTCCAAGATGACACTACTCGAAAAAGGTGGTCAAACTTTTTCTAACAAGCAGACTTCAGGTGAAATGCGATGTGTCTAGCTGAACTAAACGACGACGTGAGTCGTACTGTAAAAGTACGATGAGCTAGGAGTAAAGGAAGTTAGATGCAGCGCGCGCACATGAAGTCTGCGCATTTTGCCCGGATGGTGGAATGGTATACACGGAGGACTTAAAATCCTCTGGCCGCAAGGCCTTGCCGGTTCGAGTCCGGCTCCGGGTACCAAAGGCCCCGCATCAACTGCGGGGTTTTTGATTTACCAATCCCGTACCGAAAAAGCGGGTAGTCATGGCCAACCTATCGCTCTGCGCTACCACGACTTCGAAAATCACAATCCCCCAAACTCCTGGACCCCGGGTCTCCATCCAGGGCGATACTGTTTGATGGTCCGAAACGAAAAGCGCCGGCGGTTCGATCACAGTCGATCTGCAGCCCCCTCACAATGACGTCAAATGATATTTCCGGACTTTACAATCAAAAAAGCGGCCCTAATAAGGAACCGCCAAAGTTTCTGATTCGAGGTATATCAGATAATTATCAACATGCGGTCCGAGACCGACCAATCAATCATCCTGCTGCAGGAAGGTTATAGCCTCACCCAACTGGCCCGAGACGAACATACGCACTTCGAGGGAGACGGACTCATCCTGTTCGATGGACGAAAGCAGATACGCAAGGTTCTGAACCACGATGCTATCCCCGTCGCGAACCAGGCTCCGGGCTATTTCGCAGCTCCAACCACGGAGATCGGCGTCGGCAGAGCGGAAACCGTCACCCAATAGTCTCCACCAGTACGATGCATAGTCACCATCGCACAGACAGTAATCGCAGATGTCCGGATGCTCAGACAGAAACTCGAGCCCCAAGACACTCTCGAGGGATTGCCGAGCAGACGAGTCTAAGGCTACCGCCCTGTCCCAAAGGTCATTAACGATGAAATCAACGACATCCTCGTCCATCGACCCGTACCTGCCAATGAGCAGGTCGCCAAGCAGCTCGTCGGCCAGCGGCTCGCCTATCGAATTCAGATTTTCGATCATGTCACGAAAGACGTCCAGTCCACCTGAAATGTCTCCGTTACCAAGCAGGGCTCGGAACAAGGATACTACCCCGATCCCGTGAGGCTCGAAAAGGTCGAACTCTATTTCCGAAAGAATTCTGATCCTAGTCACGACGGACAGTCGGGCCGAGGAGACCAGTTGAGCTGCCCTGACCATAGACGAATCGAGCCCCATTTCACACAGAAGACCGGACAGCTCGATCACGCATTTCTCGTCGTCGATCACTTCACGACCAATATTGAGAATGACTGCGGGTACTGCCGGTGACCTACCTTTAATGAGAACTTCAAGCGCAGCAAGAACTTCCTGCCATTCGGTGACGGCAGGGTCGATGGCCGTGCTGGCCAACAATAGCTGGCAGAAATCCGAATCGGACGGAAAATCTTCATCACTCAACAGCATCCCGGCTCGCGGAACAGGATCATCCAACAGATCAGCCAGCCGATCCAGTACGTCTGGATCCTCGACACTGAATCTGTGAAGCAACCCGCACGCAGCGATCGACCGCACCAACGGATGCGCGTCCCGAGAGAACATGAGAGTAATACGTCTGCAAAACTCTGGAGATGCTTCAGTGACGACGAGCTGCTGACAAGCCAACCAGCGCACTCTCCAGCTGACTCCATCCCCGTTCGGATCCGCATCACCCTCGGCAATCCATTCGACTGCCGTGGCTAGTTGCTCGACGGTCAGTCCTTGCAGGATTAAACCGACCTCGTTGTCATCAATCCACACGCCAGTGTCATCACACGGAAGACACCGGACTCTTTCGGCCAACCGAAGCTTCCAATCGACTTCCTCCGTCGGCTCCCCGACGTCGGTAGCGTTCCCCGATTGTTCTGCCTCAGCGGATCCGTCAGACAGTCGAGCGCCAGTTAGCAGCTTCCAAAACCTTCTAAACCTTCTCAGCATCATTCCTCCTCTCCCCTGGTTGGGGGGTTAATCCAAAACTCGATTTCAACGTACACGGTCGACCAGCGACCCAACTCTACTTACGCCAAACGCCGCCAAAAATCAAGGGATCGCATCGCCTCTAACCTGTCCATTTTGGATCGATTCGGCTACACTGGCCTTAAAGACAGTCGCTATATTAAGGGCAAAAAGATGAATTTGATGAATGAAAAAATCAACCACGAACACGTCCTGGCCCCAGAGCTTAAGGTCGACGAAGGACGTATCGATAATGCTTTACGACCAAAACAGCTCGAAGAATTCGTTGGGCAGCCCAAACTACGCGACAATTTAAGCATCTTTATTGCTGCTGCCAAAAAGCGTGGCGAGCCGGTTGAACATGTACTGCTCTATGGTCCGCCTGGATTAGGCAAGACCACACTTGCCCATATCATTGCTCATGAAGTCGGCGCTAATATTCGCACCACCTCCGGTCCGGCGCTCGAACGCGTGGGTGACATTGCTGCCATCCTCACCAATCTGGAACCGAACGACGTGTTGTTCGTCGATGAAATTCATCGCATGAACAAAGTAATCGAAGAAGTACTCTACCCAGCCATGGAAGAGTTCGCGCTTGATATTGTGATTGGTAAAGGTCCATCAGCCCGCACGGTCCGACTCGATCTGCCACCCTTCACTCTGATTGGTGCTACTACTCGCCTGTCACTCATCTCCGCCCCACTCCGTGATCGTTTTGGCGCTACACATAAACTCGAATTCTACGAACCAGAGGAGCTAGTCATGATTGTTCGTCGCAGTGCTGGCCTACTGGATGTTAAGATCACTGACGAAGCAGCAATGCTCGTCGCTACCCGCTCACGAGGTACACCAAGAATCGCCAATCGACTTCTACGACGGGTTCGTGACTTCGCCGAAGTTCGGGCTGATGGACGAGTCGATGCTGCTCTGGCTCAAGAAGCACTTCGCCGACTAGAGATAGATGACTGTGGACTAGATTCCGCCGACCGATCAATTCTCACGGCCATCATCGACAAGTTCGATGGCGGACCAGTCGGACTTCAGACTCTCTCAGCAGCCGTGTCCGAAGAGACCGAAACAATCGAGACAGTCCACGAACCATTCCTGATTCAGCTCGGATTCATCCAAAAGACGCCGCGCGGACGACAAGCTACAGCCCGGGCCTACACTCACCTTGGTCTACCTCAACCAGCCGATCATCAATCTCCTCAGTTGCAACTTACAAATTAAATTATGTCCTTACCTCTCGCTATAATTCTCATCCCTTACGGTGTTATCGTCCTGGTCTTTGCCATTGTTGCGCTATTGAACGTCTATCACCTGATCCACTACAGTGCGACTTCCAAAACCAGTTTCGCCTTCACTTTCATATTTCTAGCCGGCACAGCAGTAATCGCCTTCCTGACCTGGCAGGCAGTCGGCGGTGTTGACTGGCAGACCCCAATCTCGATCTCGCTCTCCTCCAGCAGTCCGGAGCTACTACCCTATTAGCCCCCGTGCATATGGACATCGAAAGTTTGATACATCAAAAAACGAACGAAAAGGTCATCTTCTACCTACGACGGCACGTGATCGTCTTCATCGGGGGAGCGCTATTCATCGTACTGATGATGATTCTGCCGATCGGCGCCTGGTTGCTTGCGAACGCCAACTGGCCCGAGTTGCTGATCGGAAAAATCAGCGGACCAGCGATTTTGCTACTAGGTAGCGCCTACTACCTCTGGGTTTGGCTATTCCTGTTTTCTTACTTCGTCGACTACTATCTCGATGCCTGGGTGATCACTACCGACCGTATCCTGAACATTGAACAGGAGGGTTTATTCAACCGGACAGTTTCTGAATTGGACCTAACCAACGTCCAGGACGTAACTTCGGAGGTGCACGGCATTCTGCCTTTCTTCTTCGGCTACGGCAATGTTTTCATTCAAACTGCAGCCGAACGCGGCAGATTCGTCTTCGAACAAGTACCCAAACCAGAAGAAATCCGCAAACGACTACTAATACTTGTCGACGAAGATCGACAGCGACAAAACCAAGGGTAGAACTGAAAAACACCGAATGTTCCCCTAATGGAAAAATCGGTGTTTTGTATTACTGAATAATGATGATTTACGGCCAGCGATAACTACTCCAAGCCCACTCGGCCGCAACTCGTGCATCTCTAAACAAGTTAACATCACCATCCGAACCAAGCACTACAACTAACACCGGATGTTCGCGAGAATCTTTTAGATCCACCACCAAGTTCCATTTTGACTCCACTAAATAGCCTGTCTTACCACCCAGAACAATCAATCCGTTATTGGCGTCCGTTAATAACTTATTGGTATTGATCAAAGTATGCTCGTCCGGTCCAGCCTGAAACGAATACTTAGAAGTCGAACAGATTCGCTGAAGCTGGTCATGATCCCAAGCTTCCAAAGCCAGTGCTGCTAACTCACGCGCAGTCGAAACGTTATGTACATCGAGTCCGGATGGGTCAACAAAATTAGTGTTAGCCAAACCGAATTCAGCAGCTCGATCGTTCATCATATCCACGAACCGGTCCAGATCACCGCCGCCGGCGATCCGCCCGATAGCGTGAGCTGCATTATTAGCCGAGCCAACCAGCATTGAATACATCAAATCAGCAAAATACATTGAGGTTCCGATTGGAACACGTAATCGTGCACCACCAATTTCATCATCATTCAAAAGCGTTTGTCGTCCTTCAAAATCGATCCCATGATCAATTGCAACAATACCAGTCATCAGTTTAGTTATAGATGCAACCGGATGCATCCGATTCGCATCTTCGGCTAAGAGCACCTTCCTGGTTGGCACATCTATCACAAAGACCGAACGAGCGGTAACCAACGATGGACGAAAATCTGCTGTACCACTAACCCTAACCGGAGACAAACTGGAATTTCTAATTGTTAACGCACGAGGACTAGACGCGATTACTGATATGTCACCGGCCAGTAGTCGCTTGGCTTGAGCCGTGCCGTACCACCACAGACTGTCATACTCCAAATGTCCGAATCTAACCGCCCAGTCGTCCAGATTAGCAATGTCGCCAGTCCGCTCCGAGTGAATCGGCCGCCAGGTTTCGACGTCAAACAAAGTTTTTAAATCTCCACGCTTATCGTAGATCGTTCTCAAAAAACCGCGAGCTTCCAAAAGAGACGGGTCAGTCGATTGGACTAACGGCCGGCCACCGGAGGAGATGACTGGAGCTGCGTCCGTAAGATTTGACGTCGTATCCGAACTCACCTGCCATTTGTAATTGCTCCAGACCCAACGACCCAACTTAGCCGCGTCGGCGAACAATGCCTCCTTGGTCGGTGCGCCAGACAGAGCGATAACTAAACGCTTCTGCCCGGACAATTCACGCATGTCGACCACTAAATGCCAACCCGAGGAACGAAGATACCCGACCTTGCCACCATAAACATAGAGACCGTTATTCGGATCGGTTAGCAGCTCATTGCTATTAGTAACATTCATGCCGGCGACTGTCCGCTTTGAAGACGATAAAGCACGACGAATCGGGTCACGACCCATCGCTTCGATAAGTACCGCTGCCGCTTCACGAGCAGTGGTCAGATTGCCTGACTCGACTCCGGTCGGACCAGTGAGGATGGTAGAAGATAATCCCAATTCGCGAGCGCGGTCGTTCATAGCGACCACGAACGCGTCCTGACTACTGTTCACTAGGGCTAATGAAATAGCCGCATCGTTGGCCGAACCAGTCAACGAAGCGTAGACCAGATCTTCAACCGTAATTTTGGTACCAGTCGCCACGCCGAGTTGTGTTCCACCAACCTGTCCAGACGATGCCAAGTCAACAACAGTATCAAGTGACAAAACGGAACCTAAAGCGGTAATTGCAGTTATAAGTTTAGCAACAGCCGCATCGGTATGTTGTACATTAGCATCCTTCTCGAGGATAACTCGACGCGAATCAAAGTCAGCTACAAAAACTGATGTTGAACCAAGAGTAGAAAAATCAAAACCAGTTGCCGAAGATCGGACCGGTACCAGTGCCTCGGAGCGCACAATCAAAACAGACGGACCAGATGATGTAGAAGCTCCAACATTGCCGGAGCAGTACCAAATCAATTCGGAATGTTCGCGACAACCGTAACGCCTGGCCCAATCCTCTAAACCAATGAGTCCAACGGTTCGTTCTGATTTGATTGGTAACCAAGTGTCGGCAGCAAATAAACCCTGAAGATCAGTACGTCGGCCATAGACCGATCGTAACTGAACACGGGCTGCAGCTAAGCCACCGTCATCAACCGCCGCTATAGATGTCCGAAAACAAACCAAAAATACCGCGGCCGTTAATATAACGACTATTGGAGTAGTTCGAAATAAAAACTTTCTACCCGCCAATGTCATAAAATCTCGAAAACTATCCCAAACAAACTACGTCTGTACAGCAACCGCCAAGATCAATATATCCTCTTAACTACTGTACCGGTGTAGTAATAGCTAAGCATGTCAGTCCAACTTGCACCGTCAGCCGCTCGGCCGACCGCATCTGAAGCCGACATACCAACACCATGTCCCCATAACGTCTTACCTTGATCATATGGTGCGGGTACCGACACCAACCATGGTTTGCTACCACCCCAAACTTCAGACCAAGCTCGAGTCCGACCATCTGATCGCGAGAAATATGGTGTGACCACTAATTCACCGTTATAAGTCACCACCGAACCACGTGTATCCTCCGCTGCTTGGGCGACGTTCGGCCGCACCAACTCAGAGGAATAACCCTTATAGACCTGATCACCAGCTCCAGTGTTGACATCATGATACTCAGACTTATGTTTACCACCGATTGATAACACATACAGAGCATAAGTACGGGCCGCCGTAACCAGTGCCTTCTGATACTCCTGCGGTGAACCGTTCGAAGTTTCAGCCAAACCACGCATATAATCTTCGATCGGTAATTCTTCAATCACCCACAGTCGACCAGTTGAGCGCATGTAATGCACCGACAGTTCCCCACGGAAACGATTAAAGTTAACACTAGTATCCCAAGTCGGACGATTTTCATAACTAGTGATTTCCAAAATCGTACTAGCCGGATTATCTGGTCGTAAGGTGACATGATAATCACTGGTATAAGTGTAACCACCGTTCCTGACGGTGTAATTCAGAGTAGCTGAGTCGAAAATAACAGTGGTCACACCGGAGAGTTGACGCACCGGTTGATCGTTCGAACCTTCGATCAGAGTGTAGGTACCAGAAGCGGCAAAGGTCACAGGGTTAAGACCATAAAACAAACCAACCCTAATATTCGGACCTCTGGAGCCAGCTCCAGAAAACTCACTAACAATACTATCTGGCACAACAGCTGAGACACTACCACCTGTCACCTCAACCGGAATCTCGATTGTTCCTCCTTCAATTGGCTGCTCACCAGCATACAAATCAAAACGAGCACTGTAATTGCCGTTCGTTCGTGGCGCTCTCAATCGCACATTGAAAAAAGCCAACTGCCCATTTTCGGCTCGATCCTGCTGTAGTAATGACGGATAATCTTCGGTCCAAGTAGTATCTCGGAAAAGCTGCGAAATTGAAGTAGTCGCTTTCAGACGCACCGGCTCACTACCATACTTAACCCACGGAATCTGCCCAACATTTTTGAAGGCCACTCGGAAATCCTGAGTGCTGCCAGCTGCCATGGCTAGACGATCACCACTCGACAACATCTTGAGTGCTGCAAAACCATTGGCGGTTTGAACCATCTCGACGACACTCGGACCATCTGCTTCGGTCAGAGCTGTATCGGCAGCAATGATCGTTATATTACTTGACGACGCAACCTGAGTTGATTGTCCAACTACAATCGTGACACTAAACTGACCACCAGAAATCCAAGCTTTATCCTCGGCCGCCAAATGAAAAGTTTCGCGGTAAGTGCCAGATACGGACGGTGCCTTCAGTCGGAAAGAGACAGTACCAAACTTGCCGGGCGCAACTATAGGTGTCGATAAACGCGCCGGCTGATCGGGTCGATACCAAGACACATCCCGAAAGGCACTAGTTCGATATTTGGGATCGTAAGTATAGATTGAAATAAAATTTTTGCCGTCAGACAACCAGGTCGTTGTACCGACATTTTTGAAATCAATAGAAAAAACGGTGGATTGACCCGGATCTAACGAGACCGTCTGTGTCGAACGAGTTAATTCTAGAGCTGTATAACTTCCACTCGAGGGAGCAGATGTAGGTGCGGTCACTGGAACCGCTGCGGCGGCTACAATCGTGGTCCGACGTACCTTGATCGTCACATTAAACTGACCGCCGGGAATCCAGGCTAAATTCTCGGCCGCTAAATGAAACGATTCATTGTAGTCCCCTTCACTCGTCGGCGCCTTCAATTGAAATCGGAATGTGCCGATCTGTCCGGGAACGACCAAAGAGTCGAGTTTGGTTGGCTGATTGGTCCGATACCAAGATGCATCACGAAACGAGCTAGTGCGATACTTTGGGTCGTAAGTATAGATCGAGACAAAATTACTGCCGCCGTTTCCCCAGAGTGTGGTACCGGTGTTCTTAAAGCCGACAGTGAACTCAACCGTTTGTCCGGGAGCAACCTCTACAACTTGCGCGGAACGAATCATTTCTTGAGCTGCATAGCCATAGCTAGCAGCACCAGCCGAACCAACTCGACCAACCATGACCACCAGAGCAACGACAAAAACGGCCGTCGCAATAACACGAAGGCCAACTTTTTTACCGCTTAACCTTTTCTCGTAAGGGAACCCCATGCTTTCGTCATAACTAACGTTAGCCTCGGTCCTCTCCAACTAAAAGTATACCAAAAAATGATGACCTAGGCTAGGTCTCAAGACAACAATAAGGCTAAAAGTATCGTCGTTCCAGGCTCCAAACCACAATCCCTCCCTATTGTAGTCCCGGTCTCTGAGTCGGACATTCTTCCTCCTATCGTCCCGAAAGTCGCAACAGCGGCTATCCGAAACCCAATAATAAAGATTGGATCGTGGATCCCGGGTCTCGGCCCGGGATGACAATTGATAAGAAATACGATTCCGGAGTGATAAAAACAGTGGATCGTCTGCAAAAAAAAGAACGGCCCCTAGGTAGGGGGCCGTCAAGAACCGTAGAATCGCTAACTTCAGTCGACCAGACGGAGCGAAGAGCATGTCCGTAAAGTCGAAAGGTAACCTTCCAGAAAGATATTAGGCTTTCCTTTTGACTTCTTTGTTGGGACTGCTTAACTGGACGGTACTTAACTCCTTGAACTTACCTAACAGAAACTCATAGAGACTACAATCAACGGAAATCTGAGAATGCTGGCGCAAGAGTTTATAGACGTACAACCTGAGTTCGTCGTTCTCTGTAGCCGTCAGCAATACGGCCGTCAGCACCAAATTGATCGCCGGTAACTCTGAACGAATCTCGCCCAAAAACCTGAGCGCCATCTCTTGCGATCCAGACAGCGGACCATGCGAAATCTCGCAGGCAATTTTTAGAATCAGGTCCAGTGCCCGCCGGTAGTCCTCGCTCGCCGACGACATAGAACGAACGCAATTGTAGCCCAATTCACGTACATAAGAATCCCCATCGCACAATACATGTCCAAACATGGACCACCAACGATCTTTGTCCTTTTGCACCAAGTCCAAAAAGAGGCCAAAAACCCGTCGACGCAGGCTTTCATCTGCATTGGAGGAGAAAAGAAGATTGCACAGAATACCACTCGATTGTGATGTATTCATCTTCACTAACAAGACAATTATTCTACTGATCTGATCTTCAGATACCTGATCACGAAAAGTGGACAACATCTCACCGAGGATTGCAACAGCCATCTTCATATTAGAACGTCCCAATACACCAACAAAGTCCTGAATCAATCCTTCATCGAGGTATCCCCTCTCCAGACAGGTATACAAAAGACGGATTGCCTCCGGTCCGTGTTGCGGCAAGTTGACCGCTTTCATGGCCAGCGATCTGATTGTATCAACAACCCAGTCGTCCCCTTTGTTGCGGATTATGTTGGCTGCCTTTATCAGACAGTCAGGCCTATTAAGGCCGATCAGTGCAGCAACCGCATGCGAAATGGGCCTGTTCCCGAACAGTCGTTCCGTCGGCGCGGGCAGGCCAAAACAAAAACAGACCCCGTATGTCGGATCCGTGTCGGATCGTTTTTTGTTTTCACCAGCTTCTCTGTAGGTTGTCGTAATT
>Ga0208373_1003551_pt1 | contig 15163 bp, 9 predicted proteins | sample RifOxyC2_FD_184036 | JGI IMG/M metagenome (GOLD analysis project Ga0208373, IMG submission 184036) | Soil microbial communities from Rifle, Colorado - Rifle Oxygen_injection C2 (SPAdes) | ecosystem: Environmental > Terrestrial > Deep subsurface > Rock core/Sediment | place: Rifle, Colorado...
CAAGGTCGAGATTTCCCGCCCTGGCCCAGGCGGTTATAGCAGCATTCAAGTAATTGACTCTGGCCTTGAGTTCGGCATTCGCAAACTTAAGCGCATATTCATTCTGAACAATATTCGACAGGGCTATCGAGTTAACGACATGCAGCGCGTCGGTGTTGCCAAGCCCGATTGATCTAAAATCAACCAGCGCCTGGGCGGTCTGTGATATGGTAAGCAATTGTTGGCTGGCACTGTTTAGCGCTGCTCCGAATGCTACCCCGCCCTGTACCTGTGCCTGGCCAAAACCACTGAAAAAAGTCATGCCGCCGTAATACTGTATTCCTGCATCCACGCCGATCCCGGCTATGGCCTGAAGCTTTGCGGTAGAAATGTTCGGGTCGGATATCATTCCATGCAGGTTAATGACAGCGTTTGCCGCTTCCCCAACAGTTATCGCTCTGCCATTCATGACATAATAATCTCTTGCGGCGGCATATTTGTCTACCTGAACATTAATTAAATATATGTCATTGGCGATGCTTTGAGCTTCGTTGTTGTTATAACCGGCATTTCTCAAACTAAGGATGTTTTTTGCATTATTTGAAATTGACGCGTCGGCGCTGCCGGAAAGCACTGCAAGGGTGGCGTTTGCGGTATTGGGGTTAAAGGCCATGCCATAGAGCATTCGCACTTCGGACGCGCTCAAATCCGTAGATTCGTTAAACCTGGGCGCCCACCATAACGCGGATTGATTGCCTTTGTTCGTTTGCGGCAAGAGATTGACGATCGTGGCCGCTTGTGCGGCTGAATATCCTTCGGCAATTAAAACATTGTTTGCCTGGGCCGGCGATGACGGCGGCGCCAAAATCGGCGCTGGCGCCGGCGCAGGAGCCGGCTTGGCAGCCGGAACCGGCGGAATTGTTGCAGGCAGCGGAGGGGGAGCAGCAACTTTAACGGCAGGAGTAGAGGCCGCGGCTGAATGGGGCATACCTGTACCCATGGATCCCACTGAACGGGACGATGTACCGGAACCACCGTATCCCAAACGGCTGTATCCTGCTGCTGCGGCGCCTAATCCACACCCATTTGCGCCTTGAAGCTGCATTAAACCTTTATTATTTTCAATTTCAGCGTCGGCTATCTTTTTCGTTGAAAGCATTTTACCGCTCCAGGCTTTGGAAAATGCCTGCTCCCCGATATTTTTAATCCTGCCGTCCGAATCGGTATAGGTAACCTGCCCGTCTGAAATATAATTAACCAGCACGTAATGTCCCATGCCGGTATCTTTGTCCGTAAGAAGAGCTATAACACCTTTGCCGTCAGAAAGCGCATCTTTTAAACCTGCAAGCCCGGTGTCGTAGCCGGTTAAATCAAGCCCGTGCTTTGAGGCGGTGGTTTGCATGGAAAACATATTCAGCTGCATCTGGCCCTGCGCTGATGTATCCAGTTGACCTGTTATGATTTCCGTCAAAATCGTATTTACGGCAACATCCTTAAGAGAGTATTCCATGCCTTGTCGGCCGAACATATCAGCCAATGCACTGATGGCGCAATTAAATATATCTTTGCCCTGTCCCCTGATATATGACATTATTTTTGAGATTGCGGCAGCGCTTATATCAACAAGCAGCGAAGAGTCTTTTATTCCAAGTTCGGCCGCCATGGCTGCCTGCGTCCCGGAATCAGCCTTGGTGTAATTATTGAGCCATGACCTTATGGCTTTACGCGCCTGAGAAACCATTCGCCTGGTAACGTTAACGGCAGTCGTTACGGGTTTGCTTGTTGTGGAATCTATGGAAGCAACCGCGCCCCGTAATCCTGCGAGAAAAGAATGTTTACCCGTATTATGCTTAAAAGGGGACACGGCATGGCGGCCTCCGGGCGTTGTCAACCTTCCAAAATACCTGTTAAAATCATCCCGCGTTAAGTCGGTTTGCGATTCGTTGTTGCCATCCGTGTTGGTTACAGTCACTTCCACGTTACCGTCATGATGCCTGAACGAATGCGTCCTTCCGTCGGCAGTTGTAACCGACACCGGCCTGTTCGAAGTGTCGAATCTTATAGAAACACCGTTTATAGCAACCTTTTTGTCCCAATGGCCTATGGCGGACTCTATGGTTTTCTTTTCCTTAATCTTGTTAATATCTTCCGCGACGGCGGCGTATCCGCTGACCCACATCAGTTCGAAAGATAAAAAGATGACGGCGGTATGCACCGCAACCAGCTTCTTGAAATTAGCCCTCAGCCATTTAATAAAGTTCATAAAATTCTCCCCAAAATTAAAAACCCGGCTTTAAGACAATCGGCCGGGTGAAAAGTTTTTATTCTATTGATTGCGCTCGCGGATAGCGGCATAAGAAAAGGCAAAAAAATGAGAATTCTTTTTTTCATTTCAAGTTTCCCCTTGAACTTATAGTCTCTCTTTTCAACTTTCTATTCACTTCTTATACAGTTATTATGATTTATGTCATTGGATAAAGCATGGAATACTTGTGAATTTGTTGTGAATTTTAGGCAGAAGGCAGATGTAACGGCAGGATTGTATCAGATTTTGTGTCTCTTTAGCGGTTTGGGGTCATTGCGAGCGAGAGCGAAGCAATCTCGAAGTTGCTTCTGATGAAAAGCGAGATTGCCGCGCCCTTTGGGCTCGCAATGACGACGACAACTTCTAAATGCTAAAGAAACATCAGATTTTCATTAGTGCGAGGCAGAAACGGTAATATTGGAATGTGCCGCTCATGGCCTCGGCGAAAGTATAATTAACATACTTTGAAAACCTGAGGTCGAAATGTTGAAAAACACTCGGGATAATAAGCGTTCTATCCTTGCTGCGGCACATGCTGAACAATGTTTTTGTTGCATCGCTGGGTATTAAGGTATCGTAGTAACTATGTATAAAAATAACCTTGCAATTTACAACATCCATGTAGTTTTGTGGGCTGAAATAATTCATCCAATCACGGACTTGCACGGGAAGAGCGGCGTAGTATTCATCAAACTTGTGCCAATCGTAATTTAAAAGAAACCTGTAAACGGACATCTCAACTTTATTTAAACCGCGGGCATTTTTTGTATTTATCGCATTTCTTAAAATCTTCTGCCGGGCGTGCGGCAGGTAATCCACCCAGCATTCCTGGTCCAGGTATCTGGCCCTGACAGATTCATTTGGCTGGGCATATAAAAGTTTACCGTTAGAAAGCCTGTAATTGCCTGTCAAATTGTACATCGTAAGTTCCTTGAGGTCGGAGTATCCGCCCCAGAGAATCATGAAATCAATTTTTTCCCTTAAGGCCTTATCTTCATGCAGGGCTGCTACCGCCAGGCCATTTGCATAACAATACGATATGAATCCTTTACGATTATCCGGATACAAGGCACCCATTCTATTTAGAGCATTTTTTACTTCCTGGGTCTCGTCATAGCCTATCCGGAAACTCTTTAAACCTGCTATGTCGGGCACAATAACAATATAACCGTGTCTGGCCAATAATCTTGCAAACTTCACCAGGTCGGGGTCCCTATTTCCGGTTTCCACAAAGCCATGAATGATAGTAATAACTTTTTTATCTTTATCAGCTTTGGAAGGGCTTGAATAGACGTCATAAAATGAATTATTATCGGACAGGGTTGAAATATTAATGTTTGCAGGGATTAAATCTATTCCCCCTATGTAAGACAATAGCATGAGCGCGGCTAAAATATATACCACTAAAACCCATACCTTATGGAAATTCTGTGCGTGTTATCCAGTTCACCGTAAGGTACGAACGCGTAGTCGAGGGTAATGTTTTTATACTCGAATCCTACGCCGCTTGTGAACCTCAGCTCGCTCTTGAAACCCGCCCTTGCGGCAAGCAGCACGTCTTCGAATGAAAAAACGTATTCCCCGCCTAAATTAAATATGCTGCCGGTGTCGTTGCCAGGATTGACATCCGCCGCCAGGCAGGCATTTTCCACAAAGCTATATTTAGCCCCGAGTTTTACGCCGAAAGGCAGCGGGAAAGACTCCTTGTAGAATTTCAGGGGCGTTCCCATGTTCTGTATCATAGCTCCAGCCCTGATGCTTTTTCCATCTTTGAACGTTGACTTGTAAAATATAATACCGATGTCCGCGGCGACAGCAGAAGCGGAAACGTCGTCCAATTGTGAACTGAGATATTTTACCCTTACCCCTGCGGGGACACCCGCCACGTGAAAGGCGTACGATAATGAAACAAGCATATCCGAAGGGCTGAACGTTTCGTTTTCTTTTAATCCCGTATTGTCATACTTGTATAAGGCAGGCATTGACAGGTATGATGCGGAAACGCCTATGGTGCTTGAGCTGAATCCGTGGGTATAATAAACAGCTTCCAAGTTTATTTCATCAAGCCAGCCGATGTGCGAAAAAGAAATCTCCCTGCCGGTTGCCCCGGTAAGCCCGGCGGGATTCCAGTTGACGGAATTACTGCCATCCCCGGCCGTCCCCGTGTCCCCCATTGCAGCATTCTTTGCGTCCATGCCTATTTTCAGGAAACCTGCGGACGTTGTGCCGGCGGCATGAATATTTAATGAAAGGAACGCCAGGCATGACGTGCATAAAATCAGGCGATTCATTTAATATCTCCAGTCTACCTTATTATTACCAATTTTCCCCTGGCTTTCTGCGAATTGTCGTCGGTGTTTGTAACGCGGTAGATATACACGCCGGAGGCGGCTTTGCTGCCGCCCATATTGCGCGTATTCCATAACAGCAGCCCGTCGCCGTCAATTTCTTCGATACTGTCCACAAGTTCGCCGGCAATGGTGTATATGTTTATGCGCGCCCTGGGAGTCAGCCCGCCGAAAACCACGCCTTCGCCCGATGAAGTGTTATCATATTTTGTGCCGGAACCGGGACGGTATGGGGTGGGGTAAACGAACACATCGTTCAAGTTTTGCCGCACGGATGACTGGAATATGCCGAACAGGCTTAAGTGTTTTATTGTTGCCACCACCTTATTTTCCCCCGGATATGGCGTGGAAGGCACCCAGAACCAGGTTGCGCCGGCATCGTCGTAACGGAACATGGCAAGCATGCTCTCCTCAACATTGCTCACATAGGAATCGCTATAAGTTACGGTCGCGGTAATGTCTTTGAGTGGCTTGAGGTTTTTATCGTTTGAAATCTCTATCCATATATCCGCGGCTTTCAACCCTTTCTGGTGTAACTCGCAGGAGTACGGCGGAAGTGAAACTGAAAGATCAATGTTTTCCGAGAATGCCCCTGCCGGTATGTCAAGTTTTACATCTATAAACTCACCCCGCAACCTTACTTCGTTGTCTTTGGAAACGTCGAGCGCGGTTGATGAGGCGGTAGGGATATATACAAAAAAACTCTCAGCCATTACAGGGCTGAAAACGCCGGATGTCAAAACTACGTTCCAGTAGCCGGTTGCGGCGTCCGCAAGATCAAATCCGCACGACAATTGCGTCTCGCCGGCAACGCTTATATTTGACGCGAGTATATCCGCCTGCCCCTGCCTGGCCAGTTTCACGCACGGGCCGGAAGGAATTCCTTCACCGGAAATAACAACATTTGCAACCGCATCTCTCGCCCCGGATGACGCGGAAACGGATGTTATCTTTAAAGGATTGAACATTAAAACACGCTGATTTAAGCTGTCCGTAACCCAGAGGCCTCCGGCCGCGTCAAAACATATTCCGTTCGGATCATGCAAACCTTTTACGCCGGATGTCAAATTATCCAGATTGACTGAACCTGATATAAACGAATCCTGGCCTATTACCGCATCGGCGTTTTGCCCGGTGGAAATAATACCGCCATATCGAATGACCCTGTTATTGTCAGAGTCTGAAATCCAGATATTGCCCTCGCCATCAAAATTTATCCCGCCGGGGCTAAAGAGAGTGTTTTCGGCAACCGTTAACCCCCTGTTTGGCTGGCTTGATACAAAAACATCCTGCCCGAGGACGATGCCCGCGTCCATCCCGCTGGTAATATCGCCACCGTACCTTAAAGCGCGATTATTACTGTAATCCGTTACCCAGATGTTCCCGGAAGTGTCAATGCCGACGTCATACGGGGATGAAAGTGAGTTGGCGGCAACCTGCAAATTCCTGTTTGCCTTCCTTAACGTAAACACGTCTTGCCCGAGAACAACAACGGCATCCATTCCATTAGTAAACGCGGCGCTGTACCTGAGGACACGGTTGTTATCGGTATCCGCCACCCACATGTTTCCGCCGGAATCGAAACATATCCCCTGGGGAGCGGCTAACGTGTTCACGTCAACGCCCGTTCCGCGGTTGCTCAGGTTCGAAATTAAATCAGCCTGCCCGAGAACAAGGCCGGCATCCATTCCGTTGGTTAATGCTCCATTATAACGCACAATGCGGTTATTGCCGCTATCCGACACCCACACGTTGCCTGCCGAATCTACGGCGACATCATAAGGCGCGCTCAGGGTATTGGCACCGACAGCTCCGCCGCGGTTGGCCATGTCGCTCAAAAAACCGGATTGCCCCAGGACACCGTCCGCATCATTCCCGTTATAAAAGTCCGTTAATTTGTTCCACCACAATATCCTGTTATTAGAATAATCGGCCACAAATATACGGTTATTGACACTATCCACTGCGATAGAAGAGGGATACCTGAGCGTATTTTTTTCAACAACATTAAAGCCATTATGAGTGAAATCATTTTGCCCAAGCACAAGGTTGGCATTCATTCCGCTACTGACAGGAACGCTGTATTTCAACACGCGGTTGTTATGGCTGTCCGCCACCCATACGTTCCCTGAAAGGTCAATATAAACGCCGCCGAACACATTATACATTGTATCAGCACCGACACCGGTGCCGCGGTTTATCGAATCCGTATTAAAATCACCCTGCCCCAAAACGAGATCTGCATCCATCCCGCTGGATAACGGGACGGAGTAACGCACTATGCGGCTATTCAAGGAATCCGACACCCATACATTGCCTGACGAGTCAACGCCAAGGCCGCGCGGGCGGCTTAAGGTATTTATGCCGACGCTGCCTCCCCTGTTGGGCGATTTAGATGTGAAGTTTTCCTGCCCCAGCACAAGGTCCGCGCTCATCCCGCTTGACAACGGCACACTGAAACGCATTGCGCGGCTCTGATCAAGTTCACATATATAAAGATTCCCCGAAGGATCAAAGCTTATTCCCGATGTGCCTGAGACTTTGTTTGCGTCCGTTCCGCTCGTTGAATCGGTGAAATTTGTCTGGCCTATGACGAGATCCGCATCCATGCCGTTTGAAAATGGCGGGCTATACCGCAGTACGCGGCCGTTGCCAAGGTCGCCAACCCAAATATTGCCCGAAGAATCCGAGGCTATTGCCCTGGGTATATTTATCGTGTTGGCGCTTACCCCTCCGCCCCGGTTAACCAGGCGGGACACAAAATCCGCCTGTCCCAGCACAATATCGGCATTCATACCGTTAGTAAGCGTACCGCTGAATCTTAACACCCTGTGGTTACTGTAATCCGCAACCCATACGTTTCCACTTATGTCCACGCAAACCCCGCAAGGCCCCGAAAACGAGTTTTCGGCAGCAACGGCGCTTCCGCGATTGGACTTGCCGTGCAGGAAATCAGCCTGTCCCAAAACACCGTCGGCGGATTTACCGTTGTAAAAACTTGAAATATCGTCCCACCACAGCACGCGATGGTTGCTTGTGTCGGCCACGAACAGCCTGTCGCCGGCATCATCGGCATATATCGCATAAGGATACACAACTTCATTGCCGTCAACAATATTGGCGCAGTTGTGATCAAAATCAAGTTGGCCCAAAACAACGTTGGCACGGCCGTTAGCCATGCCTGCATATATTTGCCCGCAAAAACACAGCATACCAAAGCAAATAAAACCTGCCATAATTTTTGTTTTCATATTTTAGATGTTATGCCGCTTACTTCACCAAATCAGCTTCCTCTCCCGACGATTTCCCCCTCATCCTGGCCTTCTCCCCGCCGGGGAGAAGGAACGTGAGATCAAAATCGCGGTTAATGGCATTGCGTATCGTGGCTATCATTTTGCTTATTTCAGCTTTTGTAACGCTTAAGGGAGGCATAAGCACCAGGACATTACCGAGGGGACGAATGATGATGCCGCCGCTACGGCAGGCGGCGCATATACGGATGGCAATTTTGTCTTTCGCGGCGAATTCAGCGCGGCTTTTGCGGTCTTTGACAAGCTCGATGCCCGCCATGAGGCCAATCTGCCTTATTTCGCCGACAATCGGAAGCGCGCTTAAAGATGACAACTCATTTTTTAAATGCCGCACCTTCTGGGCCAGGCCGGCGATTACTTTCTCTTTTTTGAAAATCGCAAGGTTTGCAAGCGCCGCGGCGCAGGCAAGCGGGTTTGCGGTGTACGTATGGCCGTGGAAGAAGGTTTTAAACTCCTCGTGTTTACCCAGGAATGCGCGGTATATTTTCTCGCTCGCAAGCGTGGCGGCAAGCGGCAGGTAGCCACCGGTTATTCCCTTGGCAACGCACATAAGATCCGGGCGCACGTTCTCGTGTTCAACGGCAAACATTTTGCCGGTCCTTCCGAAACCGGTGGCAACCTCGTCGCAAATTAAAAGAACGTCGCAGGCGCGGCAAAGCTTCTCTATTTTTTTTAAATAACCGGGGGGCATCGTAAGCATACCCGCCGCGCCCTGCACCATTGGCTCCACCACCATGGCCGCTATTTTTTTATGGTGCGCGGCAAGAATTCTTTCCACCTCACCAACGCACTGGCTGGCGCACCTGCCCGGCCCGCCAAACGAACAACGGTAGCAATACGGCGAGGGGGCAAATATCGTTTTAAAAAGCAACGGCCTGAATTTTACATGAAACAGATCCATGCCGCCGACGGAAACGGAACCTATTGTGTCGCCGTGGTAGGCGTTTTTAAGAGAAAGAAAAGTCGTCCTGTTTTCCCTTGCCGGCTTCTGCTGCCAATACTGGTAAGCCATCTTTAAAGCTATCTCTACGGCGGTGGAACCGTTGTCGGAATAAAATACACGGCTTAGTCCCGCCGGCGCAAGGCCGATAAGCTCGCGCGCCAGGCGTATAGCCGGCTCATGAGTCAAGCCCAGAAACGTTGAATGCGCAACCTTCTTCAACTGCGCGCGAACAGCCCTGTCAATCTCTTTTTTGCCATGGCCATGCAGGGTTACCCACAGCGAAGAGACGCCGTCGAGGTACTTTTTGCCGCGCACGTCGTAAAGATAATTTCCCCTTGCCCTGTCAATTATGCACGGCGCAACGGGATCGTCGTTTACCCAGTCAGCCATCTGCGTAAACGGGTGCCACACGTATTTTTTGTCATCGGAAGTAAGAGATTCCATATAATCAGCCATGGTATGCCGGATGTTGCTATAGCGTTATAGTATAGCCCATAGCCGTATGGAAATCAAGAACATGTCAGCCATGGGTTTTTCTCCGTGTCTATTGTGCCGTTTAGTTTCACTTCTGTTACCGGCAAACGGGTGAGTTCCCGCAATATTTGCGGGTTTGTTTTTTCCGCCAGGGAGTTTCCCCTTCTGCCGTTTAAGATTATGCCGGCAACTTTAATTTTTTTCTGACGGAGCCGCTGCAAAGTTAGAAGCGTGTGGTTTATAGTTCCAAGGCCGGCACGGGCGACGATGACTGCCGGCAAAGCGAACCTGGCCATCATATCACTCACCATAAAGCGTTCGGTTACCGGCACTTCGACACCCCCCGCGCCCTCGACGATAAGAAAATCGTATTTCCCGCGCAACGCGCGATAGCTGCTGGTAACCGCACTAAGCGAAACCTTGCGATGCTCAAGCCTTGCCGCCACAAGCGGCGCCAGCGGATAACGCAGGTAAACCGGATTTACAATATCAAGCGCATCGCGCACACCTGCTGCGCGCAAAAGGCGGCGCACATCGCTTCTTGAGCCGCTGCAAAACGGCTTCATAACACCGGCCGCCACGCCCCCGATTTTAAGCGCGCGCGCAAGCTGGCAGCAAATATAAGTTTTACCCACCCCCGTATCCGTCCCGCAGATAAAAATGCCTTTATTCATGTCCAAAAATCTCCACTACCTTATTTGTATCGTGTCTCTTTAACGTTTGGAAGTTGTCGTCGTCATTGCGAGCCCAAAGGGCGCGGCAATCTCGCTTTTCATCAGAGGCAACGTCGAGATTGCTTCGCTCTCGCTCGCAATGACCTCAAACTGCTAAAGAGAGACTTTATATCTCCGGAGGTATGCTCGCTTGTCAGCGAGAATCTAAGCCTGCATTCGTTTTCCGGTACCGTGGGCGGGCGTATGGCGGGGGCATATATGCCGTGTTCCGCCAAATTGAGGGATGCCGCCATCGTTACTTCTATGGTTTTAAAAAGCACTGGTACGATCTGGCTTTCGGAAGACAGCGTATCAAAACCGGCCTTTTTTAAACCGCGCCTTAGCGCAACTGCATTTTGCAAAAGCGCGGTTCTCCGGCGCGGCTCATCATTTACGACATTTATGGCTGCCAGCGCCGCTGCGGCGCACACGGGCGCAAGCGCGGTAGTGTATATAAAAGCGCGGCATTTGTTTACAAGGTAATCTATAAGCTCCTGCGAACCGCACACGAACGCCCCTTGCGAACCCAGGGCTTTTGAAAGCGTTCCCATGACTATGTCAACCGAATCTTCGACGTTAAAATGCTCACACAATCCCGCGCCGCGCGCGCCGAAAACACCGGTAGCGTGCGCCTCGTCCACCATAACCCAGGCGCCATACCGCTTTGCAAGCGGCACGATTTCAGCCAGCGGCGCAAGGTCGCCATCCATCGAAAAAACGCTGTCCGTTACCACCATTTTACGGCGATAACTTCCTCCACGCTTTAAAATCTTCTCAAGCGCGTTCATGTCCCTGTGCCGGTAAACGAATACGCGCGCGCCGGAAAGTTTCGCGGCATCCCACAGGCTTGCGTGGTTCAGCCGGTCCATAATGATACAATCGCCTTGCGCAAGTATCGTGCTGACAATGCCGACGTTAGCCTGGTAACCGCTGGAAAAAGTTAGCGCGGCCTGCGTGCGTTTAAGCCCCGCAATGGCATCCTCAAGCCGGCGGTGCGCAAGACAGGTGCCGGAAATCAGGCGCGACGCCGCGCCGCCGCAGCCAAAAGCGGCAAGCGCATCCTGGGCGGCGCGCACAACGCGGGGATGCCGTGAAAGCCCAAGGTAATCGTTAGAGGAAAAATCCAGCATAACTTTTCCGTCGCGCTCGATATGCCTGCCGTCGCGGCCGCCGTTTAGCTTGCATTCGCGGTAAAGCCCTGCCGCCCGTATTTTTTCAAGCTCGATGTCCAGTTGTTTTTTCATTTCATGAGCTTCCTTACGATTGCCAGATTGTCGCCTGCCTGTTTAAAACCCGGGTTTAAAATGAGTGCGCGCTCAAAGCAGGCGGCCGCTTCTGCGTAGCGCCGTTTTTTTGACAGGATTGCGCCCAGATTGTTTAACGCCTCGCCCGATGCCGGCTGCAACCGCAGCGCCTGCTCGATTAAAAGCTGCGCCCTGTCAAGGTCGCCTTTTGACTCGTAAATGTTTGCAAGATTTATAAGCGGCGCGGCCTGCGGCATTATTTTGACGGCATTCTCATAAGCGCGCACCGCCTCATCCGACATCTTTTTACTTTCATACGTTACACCCAGCCCGAAATACGAATTGGCAAGGTTTGCCCGGCGATATGACGGAAAATTGAAAGTTTTTGCATATATGTCGTAATTTGACACCACAAAAAATACCGCCGCGATTGCGCCGCCCGCCGCAAGCCGCCATACGTTTTTTCTGTTCGCAAACATGACGACCAGCGCCTGCCCGGCAAAAATGCACAGGACGGGAACCACCGGGAAACGGTACTCCGAAACGACGAAAAATACTATTGTTACGAGGAAGTATATTACAATGTAACCTCCCAGCAGCAATTGGAACGGAGACATCGCAACGCCCGCTGCGGCAAGCGGCAAAATCAGCCCATAGCGCACTGGAAGATACGATAACACCGAATTGTACTCTCTTGAGAAAAAATAGAAATCCAGGTTAATCGGCGGCTCGTAATCATTGAAAAATATAAGCGTCTTTCGCCATTGCAGCTTAAGCCAGTCAAACGGCTTTTGGCGTATGTAACGCAAAGACTCCCCGTACCAGAATGCCGAAGATTCTCGCGGCGTCAACAATTTTTTTGAGCGGCGGGACGCTTCTTCCATAAAATCCGCCTGCTCCACCTCGGGGTCGGTGCGCGCAAACGGCATGGGCGTATACGGCCCCAGGCAGTAGGGCGAGTTTCCGGTGAAAAAGTTCATGCCGCCGTGCGCGGTAGTAAGCACAAACTCGCCGCCGTAATGCAGGTTGCGGAACGCGACAGGCAGCAATACTATGGAGCATCCCAGAGCAAATACGGCCATGCGCAACCATTTCCCGCCCCCGGCTTTCCAGAACACGGCCAGAAAAAGGGGCGCAAGCGCAAGAACGTTCGGCCTCAGGTGCGCGGAAAATCCTAAAAGCGCACCGGCGGCGAACTGCCATGCCAGCCCGGCCCCACCCGCCGCAAAAAGAGCGGCCATGTTAAGAAAATTTATTAAAGATACTTTCAGCGGAACACCTTCATAAAACAGCGCCGGCGCGCTGAATAGATAAAGCGCCGCGGCTGTATAGCCGGCGGGCGCGGAAAAATAGCGCCTTGCAAGCAGAAACACAAGAAACCCCGTTGCGATACCCAGTAAAAACTGCGAACCCACCGCCACAGTAACGTTTGCGCCGAACATCGCATAGACGGCGGCAAGGTAGAAGGAGTACCCGGGACTCATCATATAAACGCCGGGCCGGGCGGCGCTTAACCAGTCGCCATTGGCCATTTCCACTGCCCATTCGTGATAATATTTGGCATCAATTACAGGATTTTGAAACAGAAAATTATCCCTGACCTGTAAAAAATAAACGAGCCGCACCGTAGCGGCCGCTATGATAATAAACCACAATAATCTATATTTCTTCATAAGGACATGTACGGCTCGTTTCCTCTCCCCGCCGGGGAGAGGATTAAGGCGAGGGGGGAGCTAACAATTTCTATTCCCGACAATTCCCCCTCACCCTGCCCTCTCCCCGCCGGGGAGAGGGTAAACCTGGCTGATGTTACGCAAGAAATGCCAAAGCTGCTGTCATTGCGAGCGAAGCGAAGCAATCTTGCTGTTTCATATCAAAACGACGAGATTGCTTCGTCGCGAAGGCTCCTCGCAATGACACGCTGCGTAACATCAGTTATCGGTTAACAATACGGCGGCTATGTGGCCGCCGAAACCGAAGGAAAGCGAGAGGGCGCTTTTTACTTGTTTGCGGCGCGCGGCACCGGCAATATAATCAAGGGAACAGCAGGGATCGGCATCGGTCAGATTTAGCGTCGGCGGCAGTATATTATCGCGCATTGCAAGCAGGCAAAAACCCAGTTCGACCGCGCCCGAGGCGCCCAGCATGTGGCCGGTGGCCGCCTTTGTCGAAGAAACGGCAAGCGAGGCTGCGCCGGCGCCGAACACGCGTTTTAATGCGGCGGTTTCAACCGCATCGTTGGCGCGGGTGGCGGTGCCGTGCGCATTGATATAATCCGGCATATCTGATTTGCCAAGCGCGCGACTGATGGCATCGGCTATCACGCGCCCCTGAGGCTCGAAGGATACGGGGCTGTAGGCATCGTTTGCCATTGCATACGATTCAACCGTCCCGTACATCTTTGCGCCCCGAAGGAAAGCTGCGTCGTACTTCTCAAGCACAAGCACGCCCGCGCCTTCGCCCAGCGCAAAACCTTCGCGGTTGCGGTCAAACGGTTTCACGGCGTTTTTAGCCAGCACCCCCATGCGTAAAAAACCCGCGCAGTACAGATCGTTGAACGGCGCTTCCGCCGCGCCGCATAGAACGGCATCGCAAAGCCCGCGCCGTATCCATTCCGCGCCGATTATGACGGAATCGGCGCCCGTGGCGCAGGCCGCAGCTATATTGCGCACCGGCCCGCGCAGCTTAAACACGCGGGCGATCTGTTCAGGCAGCACGGACTGCGCCCCAATCTCGGGAAGCACCAGGACACCATTTCGCCCGGTAACTATATTTGGTTTGCTGGCGCTTACCGTGCAACCGAAACGGGTGGTATCGAAACTGTGAAAATCCATGCCGGCATCTTCCAGCGCCTCGGCCGCCGCAAGAAACGCAAGCGAAAGCAGCCGCGTCTCGCCCGGGACGTCAAGGTTTTGCACGCGCGCCGAAAGCATGTTTTCCCGCGGCTGCCTTTTGATGGCGGACATGCCTTCGACAACCGATTTCCAGTTAAGCTCGCGCCCGAATCCCAGCGGCGTTACCGTACCAATGCCCGTGATAACTACTCTATTATCTTTCATAGCTTGTTTAGTACTCTGTAAGACCTACTGCGCCGATAACCCTGACGGCGCCGCGGGCGGTTCGTTGTCGGAAACCGCCGCCCCCGGCTCCGGCGGCTCCACATCGCACAGATCTCCCTCGTCATGGACCACCGTGATATTGTCAAAATACCATATCCCGTGGCCAGGCGAGGGATAGTTTGAAGCGCGAATCGAAATAAACCCCGCGACGGTGTACAGGGATGCTGGAAACCTTATGTCCGCGTCAGTGTTATAATATACGTTCTGATCATCTATTTGAACGTGCACCGCCGATGTTTCAGCGACAAGCGTATATATTTCAATCTTGTGCCACACCCCTTTGTTCATTTTACGGGGTATGCCGACATTCCCTGTGCCGGTGCCGCCACAACAGGTGGCATCTGCCTTGAACCAGTATAGTTGAAGGCTCTCCGGGCCGCCTGCCGTATCCTTATATATAAATTCAATATCGGTATTATCCTGGCCGGCAAATTTTAACATTTTCACATTTTCGAAAAGCCCTTCGTCGCCGGGAAAATAGTACGTATCCGGATAAAAAACCCAATAACGGAAATACACGCCCTCATCCAGATACGTTCCCAATCCGTTCAAAGCGGCCGAAACATCGCCCGTGGAATGATCAACTTCAATGCTTGCGCCGGCGCCGGGCCCGTAGCTGGTAGACGTGGAATATATCAGCGGCACTATCCGCCCGTCAATAACAGGCGTCAGGTAGAGAGGAGCGGAATACTGCTGATCGTTAAAATCCTCCGATATTAAAGTGGCG
>Ga0208373_1003554_pt1 | contig 15157 bp, 10 predicted proteins | sample RifOxyC2_FD_184036 | JGI IMG/M metagenome (GOLD analysis project Ga0208373, IMG submission 184036) | Soil microbial communities from Rifle, Colorado - Rifle Oxygen_injection C2 (SPAdes) | ecosystem: Environmental > Terrestrial > Deep subsurface > Rock core/Sediment | place: Rifle, Colorado...
GGACTGAGCCAGGAATCCTTTTTCCTCGGCCAATAGAACACGTCCCGGACCGGCATAGTCCAGAAGCAGCCGCTCCAATTCCGACAGGTCTGAAACAGAGCTGACACCGGCATCGGCCTTTTGGGCGGCCGCCTTAAACTGCTCAATCAATTCTGGTTTGGTACTCATGGGTTTAAGGAATGATTCTATGTTGAAATAAGAAAGGAATCAAGGAAAATTGCAACCACAGATGTACCCGGTGCGCTCCGGTGGATGCTCCCGACCATTGCTGCGCAAAGGGAACACAGATTGACACAGATAAATATCTACAAAATCGGCGTGTATCTGCGGCTCAAAATATATATTGAGATAATTGACTTCTGCCCCGCCAAATTATAACATAAGCCCTTTAAAGAAATACGAAACACTAATATTATTCGTGTGATTCGCCGTATTCGTGAGATTCGTGTTAGAATTTAGGAATTTCTTATGTTTAAACCAGACAAGTTCATTACCGAAAAGATAGCCGAACTGCAGAACAAAATCAAAGGCACGGCTGTTATCGGCATCTCGGGCGGAGTGGATTCCACCACGGCGGCCATCATCGTCCATAAAGCCATCGGCAAACAACTCCTGTGCGTGCTGGTCGATACCGGATACATGCGCAAGAACGAGGTCAGGTTTAACGAGCAGATGCTCAAGGACCTTGGCCTGAATGTCATGGTGGCCGACGCCTCGGACCGGTTCTACGCCGGCCTGAAGGACGTGGCTGACCCGGAAAAGAAGAGGAAAATCATCGGCGAAGTATTTATCCGGGTATTTGAGGAAATCGCCCTGAAGCAAAACGCCAAATACTTTATCCAGGGCACGATTGCCCCGGACTGGATAGAATCCGGCGGCGGACTGCGCGACAATATCAAGTCGCACCACAATGTCGGCGGACTGCCTGAGAAAATCGCCTTTGAAATTGTTGAGCCCCTGCGTGATTTATACAAAGATGAGGTGCGCATAGTCGGTAAAGAACTGGGACTGCCCACTGCGGTCTATGAACGACAGCCCTTCCCGGGTCCGGGACTGGCTGTGCGGATTATCGGTCCGACCGATGCGTCCAAGGCCGCGATTGTCCGCGAGGCCTGCGCCATTGTGGAAGAGGAACTTGAGGCAGCGGCTAAAGCCAAACTGATGGTCATACCCTGGCAGTATTTCGCGGTGTTGTTGCCGGTCAAGGCGGTCGGGGTGCATGGCGATGTCCGGGCCTATGGCTATATCGTGGTAGTCCGGGCCGTGGAAAGCATGGACGGCATGAGCGCCACATACTCCAAGATACCGCATCCAGTCCTGGAAAAGATATCGGTGCGCATCACTAATACATTGAAAGACAGCGTCAGCCGGGTGGTCTTTGATATCACCCATAAACCGCCGGGGACGATTGAATACGAATAAAAGGAAACTTCGTAACTTCTGCCACAAAGGCACCAAGACACGAAGGTGTCATTCTGAGCCGTAGGCGAAAAATCTAATTACTAAAGAGACCCTTCGCTACGCTCAGGGTGACAAGAGTCACTTTGTGCCTTAGTGTCTTAGTGGCAAGTATTTATATGACCAAGATTTATGTCGTTGACAACGGCGGGCAATGGACCCATCGCATCTGGCGGGTGCTGCGCGAACTGGACTGCGATACCAAAATCATCCTCAATACCACCCTGCTAAAAGATATAGACGCACAGGGACTGGTGTTAAGCGGCGGCGCGGCCCGGATTGCCTGGGAATCACTCAAATTAGGAGAATGCACCAGCTACTTCAAGGAATTCAAAGGCCCGATTCTGGGCGTCTGCGTCGGGCATCAGTTAATGGCTTCATATTACGGCGGCAATGCCGGCGCTTCTGAGATGCCGGAATTCGGATTATCCAAAATCCGCATCTTAGAACCAGATGACCTGTTCAAGGGACTGCCCAAGGAATTCAATGTCTGGCAATCGCACAACGACGAGGTCAAGGCCGCGCCGGGATTCACAGTCCTGGCCGAATCCGACAACTGCAAAATCCAGGCCATCAAGCACCATACCAAACCGCACTACGGCGTCCAATTCCATCCTGAAGTTAACAATACCGAGCATGGCGAAGCCATATACCAGAATTTCGTTAATATTGTGGCTGGGAAGAAATAGGTATCCTAATTTAATGGCAATAAACTTATGGCTAATAATCAATGTGGTATTTGTGATAGCACGCTAAACACATCGCAGGGAAAATTACTCTATGGACAGCCGGTTTGCAGCAAATGCTATCATGCCTTTGCTATCCGCCGGCAAATAGGATTTCTGATAGACGTAATAATATTTGGCATAATATATATATTTATATTAATATTTATTGAGCTTATTGGTTTTTTGATATTTGGTAATAATGCATTGGAGTTAATGAGCAGTAGCGGCGAAAAATTATTTGGTCTTTTAGTATTCTTGGTATTCTGTATGAAAGATGGTATCAATGGATATTCGCTTGGTAAATATGCTATGGGAGTTAGAGTAATAGATAGAGTCTCCAGAAAACCAAGTGGAATTATGGCATCATTAAAAAGAAACTTTTCTCTAATCATCACCTGCATACCCATAATAATCCTATTTACTATCTATAAAGGAGCAAGAATCGGTGATAAAAGCGCTAACACCTATGTAATCTGGAACAAATATAAGGACAAATTACCGTTTACTGCACCATCTTTTGTAATCAGTGATAAACTACCCTGGCAGTAGAATTTCAACGTTAAATACGATACATTCTACTCATCCTTGGTAACCCGCTATCTAAACCGGTTTTAAGGCATCACCCCTACTCCCCGGATACACCCCCTATACCACCCCCATACCTATGGAGTATCCCCCCTATACCTATGGAGTACCCCCCGTATACCCGTGGAGTATCCCCCCTATACCAGTGGAGTACCCCCCGTATACCTATGGAATATCCCCCATATACCCGTGGAGTATCCCCCCTATACCTATGGGGTATCCCCCCCATACCTATGGAGTATCCCCCCTATACCTATGGGGTATCCCCCCAATACCTATGTAGTATCCCCCCCATACCTATGGAGTATCCCCCCTATACCTATGGAGTATCCCCCCTATACCTATGGGGTATCCCCCGTATACCCGTGGAGTATCTCCCCCATACCTATGGGGTATCTACCACCCCCCTATGTAGTACCTGGGGAATCCCCCCTATTACTCCGTTCAGGAATAAGCGAGACAGATTCTACCCCATGATTTCCCTACCTTACCAGGGCACTTTTCCCCAAAATCCGGCCCTTTTAGCCCCCCCTACTCCCACTAGAGGCATACCCTGGACCTACTACCATATTACCCTACACCCAATAGATATGTACCCTATACCCCCTCCCCCAATTGCCAGTCCGGCGGATACTCAATGCCAGACCGGTGGATGCTCAATGCCAGTCCGGCGGATACTCAATGCCAGACCGGCGGATACTCAATGTCAGCCCGGCGGATACTTAATGTCAGCCCGGTGAATACTCAATGTCAATCCATAGGATACTCAATACCAATCCGGTAGATACTTAGTGCCAGACCGACGGATACTCAATACCAGTCCAACGGATACTCAATGCCAATCCGGTAGATACTCAATACCAGTCCAACGGATACTCAATGCCAATCCAGTGGATACTCAATACCAGACCAGGGGATACTCAATACCAGACCAGGGGATACTCAATACCAGACTAGGGGATACTCAATGCCAGACCGGTGGATACTCAATAAGGGGGTATGGGTAGGTAGGTGAGGGGGTATAGGATACTAGGGGGGGGGATACCCCCCTGCCAGGATGATGTCCTTTATTTATCAATGGGTTAGAACAATTAGGGTGTTTTGAAGATGCTAATTGGAGTTATATACCTATCCTATTTGAACCCCTTCAAGGCCAGGGATATATTTTTCAGGCCCTGTTTCAGGAGATGGGGTTTGGTGCCAGAGGCAATCCGGATATAGCCGGGCGTGCCGAAGTATTCGCCGGGTACGACCGAGGTCTGGTAACGCTTAAACAGGTGTTGCTGGAACTTGAACGAATCCTTGAACGGCAGTTTGATGAAGCAGACGATGCCGCCGGCCGGCTCGCGCCAGGCCAGGCGCGGTTCGGTGGCTATCCAGTCCTTGATGATTTGGCGTTTGTCACCGACTATGGCCTTGGTGCGCTTTATCAGCTTTGAGATATGCCGCATGCAGAACAGCGAAATCATCTGGGCCGGATAGGCATCGCTGGCTGACATATAGTCATAGGTCCGGGAGAAGAGATAGGCCAGTTCGGGTGATGCCATAATCCAGCCGGTGCGCATCAGGCCCAGGCCGTAGACCTTGGTTAAACTGGACAACGTAATGGCCATAGGACTGGTCTTGCAGAACGGTTTGCGCGGCTGGTCGAATAAGAAATCCTTATAGACCTCGTCAAAGGCAATATAGACCTGGTGTTTCTCCGCCACCTTGACCAGCCCACGGATGACGGCTTCATCCATCTTTACGCCGGAGGGGTTGTGCAGGTCAGTCAGGAAGATAAGTTTGGTCTTGCGGGTAATCAGACGGTCTAACTCAGCCGGGTCTGGTTGCCAGTTATTTTCTATCCGCCTATGTAAAGGAACTATCTTGGCGCCGAGCGACTGGGCTGAGCGTCTCATCGGCTCGTAACAGGGCGATTCCAGGATAATCTCGTCACCGCTTTTAAGCAGTCCGGCGCAGAGCAGGTAGATGGCCATATTGGCCCCAGCGCACATAGCGATATTGGGCACCCTGACATTGTAATACTTAGCCAATTCCTGTTTCAAGGCCAGCGGGCCGTAACTGTCTATATGATTATTATGGCTGTATAGTTCCAGATGCTTCATCTTAAAACCCATCTGGAGCAATTCCTTAAGTTCCAGGGACGGCATGCCGCTTATCATCAGCGGGTATTTGATGGTATCCAGGTCCAGCATCTTGACCCATTCGATGTGATCAACTTTTAACATAGTAAGGAATAATACAAATTACGGGATTAATAGCAAGAAAATGAACCACAGATACACGCAGATATGCGCAGATAATCTGTGTCCATCTGTGTTAATCTGCGGTTTCACTTTTCCCTCGCTGTTTTCACAGCAGGTAAATAGGCGGATAGGCCAAGGGGAGATTCCCCCTTGCGGCTTTTGCCCTGAGGAGGAATCCCCCTGATTGGTTATTTCTTCTTTTCCAGGTTCATACCGCACTTGGGGCATCTGCCGGGTTCGGCCTGCGGCTCGATACAGCCCATCGGGCAGACATAGAGCGTCTTGGCCTGGTCCGTTTCCTCTACCTTTTCCGGCTTGGGCATCAGAGACAGGCATTTATCGGACAATTCGCTTGACTTCTTCATCAAGTTGTTAGAGGTCTCAACCATTCCGGCCAGCTTGGCCATATCCGGTTTCTCCTCTTTGAGCGCGCGGTTGCATTCCGCCATCATAGCCAGCGACTTGGACATCATATCCTGGCAATGCGTCATCAAGGGCTTGACATCCTTGGTCTTGTCAACCTCTTTGAGGAGCTTATCGGCCTGCTTGATAAGATTCTCCGGCGTCTTGGCCTTAGCCGCATCTGTCTTGGCGCCGTGGTCGTGCCCTTCGTGCCCACCGCTTGACATATCCATACCGCAGGAATCTCCGCTACCGCAGGCATAGATATAACCAACAGCCAGCACAGCACACACTACCAGCCCTCCGGTTATCGCTTTCAATTTGTTCATAACCACTCCTTCTGGCCCGCACGGGCCATGACGCCATTAGGGCGAGCCTCGCCTTCGGGCGGGGCGCCCTCCTGCCCGACCATTCGGTCGTTCGGGCGGGTATGGCGCCACTTTCTTAATAAAGTTATTAATGACAACCGCCGCCGCCACTGGAATGCTTGTGGGAGCCGTCGTCACTATTATTACGATCAACCCGGTCTGATGATTCACAGTTAATATTTACTACAGTCAAGACAAGCAACAATAAGATGCCCAGACCGGCAAACAGGTATCGTTTCATTATATTCATTCATCCTTATTTAACGCGTCTGCAGAATTTACATTAAAAAAAGTCAGGCATCTGCATTTAGCCCATTAATATTACTCTAACCAGCTCTAATAACAACTGTTATTGTCGCTCAAAGAATGACTCATATTGTCATGACCGACACCAGCATCCATACTCATACCGCTATCTGTCATTCCCGACTGGCTGCAAGCGGCACTATCCATCATTTCTGGTTGACTCATCGCGCTGATGCCCGTTGTCCCAGTTTTACTTCCCTCACTACTACCCATCATTCCAGATGGACTTCCGGTAATGGCGCAGTTAAAACCAATAAAACTGGCACCGATTAGTAATAATACCCACAGCATTATTCTTAGTTTTCTCACTCTGTTCACATCCTTTCTGTTATTGGGTCAGGCATTTCACGGTTCATAGAATAAAATGCACATCCTTATATATAATGTCATAATGCCCTGAGAATATTACAAGATTTTTTGATTTATTGTGAATTTGTCGAAACCCTATGGCCTGACATCCTTTGGTGTCATTGCAAGGATTCCCCATCATACGACGAGGTAAACTCCGTGACCGTGGCAATCTCAAAACAACCGTATGAGATTGCTTCGCTACGTTCGCTGACGCGGTCACTTCGTGTTCGCAGTGACAAGATGGCAAGGGTTTTACCTAACAGTATTCTATTAAATTAGTATCCCGTAAGGGACAACAGAACCATTAGTGTTCTTTTATTTCAGGGATAGAAAGTTTACTGACGTCCACCGTGCCCTGTTTCATCTCCCCGTGCCACTTCCAGAGCAGATAAATTGGCGGATAGACCAGGAGTTCCATAGCGAAACTGGTAAACAACCCGCCAATCATCGGAGCGGCAATCCGTTTCATCATATCCGCGCCGGTGCCTATTGACCACATTATCGGGACCAGCCCAATAAAAGTAGTGCACACAGTCATCATCTTGGGCCGGATACGTTTGACCGCGCCATACATCACGGCCTCGTGTAAATCCTGATATGTTTTCATCGTTCCTTTACGGACCCGGTCGTAATACGACAGGTCCAGAAACAGGAGCATAAAGACGCCGGTCTCGGCATCCAGCCCCATCAAGGCAATCATCCCGACCCAGACCGCAATGGAAACGTTGTAATCCAGAAGATACATAAACCAGACCGCGCCGATGAGCGAGAACGGCACCGCCAGCAACACGAGCAGCGTCTTGAAAGTGGATTTGGTATTCATATACAACAGCACGAAGATAATAAATAGGGTCAGGGGTATGACGATTTTCATCCGTTCCTTTACCCGCATCATATTCTCATACTGTCCGCTCCAGAGGATGGAATAACCGGTCGGCATCGGCAGGCTATTCTTAACCGCCTCTTTTGCCTCGTTGACATAACTGCCGACATCGCGGCCCGTGATATCCACATAGACATAGCCGGCTAATAACCCGTTCTCATCACGAATCATAGACGGACCGGTAGAGAAGTGGATATCAGCCAGTTCGGCAAGTGGCACCTGTCTAACAACAGACGAGTTCGGGGTGCCGGACATCTCATCACCTCCGGAACTAACTGCAGTCACCGGTACCAATACCCGTTTCAGGTCGGTCAGGTCATCCCTTAATTCACGGGCATACCGGACATTGACGCTGTAACGTTCCCGGCCTTCAACGGTGGTGGTAATGCCCTCGCCGCCGATAGCGGACATTATGACCATCTCGGCTTCCTTGACGCTGATGCCGTATCTGGCTAATTGCTCGCGCTTGAGGTCAAAGTCCAGGAAATAGCCGCCGGTAACCCGTTCGGCATAGATACTGCGCGTGCCCGGGATATCGCGCATAATCATCTCCAGATGCGTGCCAATCTGTTCTATCTCTTTCAGGTCGGCGCCGTAGATTTTAATCCCGATAGGCGTGCGCACGCCGGTGGTAAGCATATCAATCCGGGCCTTAATCGGCATAGTCCAGGCATTGACCACGCCCGGGAACTGCATCTTGGAGTCCAGTTCGTTGATAATATCATCCCAGGAAATCCGGTCCGGCCAGGCAGACCGGAAGGGCCATTGCAGGATGCCCGGCAGGCCGGAATACCAGCGCTCTTTCTTGCGCCACTGGTCGCGCGGTTTCAGAACCACGGTGGTCTCCATCATAGAGAACGGAGCCGGGTCGGTTGAGGTCTCGGCCCGGCCGGCCTTGCCAAAGACGCTGACCACTTCCGGGATACTTTTTATTATCTTGTCCTGCATCTGGAGCAGACGCTGGGCCTCAGTGACCGAGATGCCCGGCGGAGTGGTGGGCATATAAAGGATACTGCCCTCGTTTAGGGGCGGCATAAATTCAGAACCAAGTTTGAGATAAACCGGTATAATTGTCAGCATCAACAGGGCCGCGGTCAGAATCGTGGCCTTGGGATATTTCAGGACGAATTTACAGAGCGGCTCGTAAAACCAGAAGAGCGTTTTGCTGACCGGGTGATTCTCCTCTTTGTAGTATTTACCGACCAGAATCTGATTGGCCGGCCAGGCAAAGACCTTGCCCAACGCTGACTTGGGTTTGAAATAATCCATTTTCATAAAGAGCAGGCGGATGGCCGGGTCTAAGGTGATGGCCAGCAGAGCGGCAATAGCCATGGTCAGGTTCTTGGTATAGGCCAACGGCTTAAACAACCGGCCTTCCTGTTCCACCAAAGTAAAGATAGGCATAAAGGCCACGGCAATGACCAGAAGCGAGAAGAATATGGATGGCGCGACTTCCTGCAATGCCTGGATGCGGATTTTGTGCGGGTCACCCACCCGGCCGCCTTCTATCCAGATTTCTAATTTCTTATAAGCGTTCTCCACCTCTACAATAGCGCCATCTACAAGCACACCAATTGATATGGCAATGCCGGAGATAGACATAATATTTGAAGACAACCCCATCCCATACATCGGGATAAAGGCCAGCAAAGCCGCCACCGGGATAGTGATAATCGGCACCAGGGCCGAGGGAATGTGCCAGAGGAAGAGCAGGATAATCAAACTGACAACTATCATTTCCGCCACCAATTGGTGCCTAAGGGTGCCAATGGCTTCATGAATCAGTTCCGAGCGGTCGTAGGTGGTGACAATCTCAGCGCCTTTGGGCAGTGATGGTTTGATTTCTTCTATCTTGGCCTTGACCCGTTCTATGACATTCAGGGCGTTCTCGCCCTGGCGCACCACCACAATCCCGCCGACCATGTCGCCGATGCCGTCCAAATCAGCCACGCCCCGGCGGATGTCCGGGCCGATAACCACATTGGCAATACTCTTCACCAGGATAGGCGTGCCTTTGTCGTCGTTACCGACCACGATATTTTCAATGTCGCTGACGGATTTGATATAACCGCGCCCGCGCACCATATATTCGGCGCCGGAGAATTCCACCAGCCGGCCGCCAACATCATTGTTGGCATCGCGGATGGCATCCACCACCTTCATCAACGGGATATTGTAGCCGACCAATGTATTGGGATTGATATTGACCTGATACTGTTTCTGAAACCCGCCGATAGAGGCCACCTCAGCCACGCCCGGCACGCTCTGAAGATAATATTTGAGATACCAATCCTGGAAGGAGCGCAGTTGCGCCAGGTCATTCTGGCCGGTCTTATCCACCAAAGCATATTGATAGGCCCAGCCCACGCCGGTGGCATCAGGACCGATTTCGGTCTTGACGCCTTCAGGTAATTTGGGTAGAATCTTGCTCAGGTATTCCACGGTCCGGGACCGGGCCCAGTAGATGTCGGTGCCATCCTGGAAGATAATATAGACATAAGAAAATCCGAAGTCCGAGAATCCGCGAATGGCCTTGACCTTGGGCGCGCCGAGCATGGCGGTGACTATCGGATAGGTCACCTGGTCTTCTATTATATCCGGACTCCGGTCCCAGCGGGAATAGACGATTACCTGGGTGTCGGACAGGTCCGGGATGGCGTCCAACGGGATATTCTGGACCGAATAAACGGCAAACAATACTGCAATGGCCACGAAGATTAGGACCAGGAACCTATTATTGGCTGAGAAAGCAACAATACTTTTTAACATACTAATTTAAGTAGCTAAGTTGATACGCTGATAAGTAAATAAGTAATTTCTCACTTATCAACTTATAAACTTATCAACATATTAACTATTTATCTCCATGTTTATGTCCCGACCCCATGTTCTGGGTGGCTGACTTCAGTTTAGATTCCGAATCAATCAGGAAGTTACCCGAGGTAACCACAATTTCATCTATAAATAACCCATCAATAACTTCGTAGTAATGGTCAAATTTACCGCCCAGTTTTACATCCCGGGGTTCAAACAAGCCATTGCCCTTATCCACGAAGACAATCCGGCGCTTGCCGGAATCCATAACCGCCTCAACGGGCACCGCCAGCTTTACGCTGACCTCTTTCTTCAGCAATACATCGGCATACATATCCGCCTTGAGTTTGTAGTCGGGATTATCCAGTTCAATACGCGCCTTAATAGTGCGGGTGGTCGGATTGACATAGGGATAGATATATTTTACTTTGCCGGTAAACCTCTCAGCCGGATAAGAAGAGACCGTTACTTCCACGGAATCGCCAACATTAATATACAACAGTTCGTATTCATATATTTCCGCCTCAACCCAAACTGTTGATGTGTCAGCAATCTTATAAATCATTTCTCCGGGAGTAATATATTGGCCGAGGTGCAATTCATCACCGACAATAAAACCCGCGCCGGGTGTGGTAATCCATAAAGTTCTTGATGGCTTGCCATCCTTGACGATTTTGTCAATCTGGTCTTCTGAGATATCCCAGAAAACTAGTTTCTGTTTGGTTGCCTCAACCATCTGCCCGGCGCTTTTTATCATCTCAGGCAATTTGGCATCTTCCGCCTTCTTCAGCATCTCCAAAGCGGACAGATACTCCTGCTGCGCCACGACCAGTTCCGGGCTGTAGATACTGAATAACGGAGTCCCGACTTCTATAAACTGTCCGGCCAGAGCACAACAATCCATCTTATCAACCCAGCCGGCAATCTTGGTGTTAATATGGTACATCTTTTGCGCATTATATACGATTGTCCCAACGGCCCGAATCGTCCTGGTCAGTGTGCGGCCGGTAACCTGCTCCTTCCGGACGCCGATGAGTTGTTCCTGCTGAGCGGTTATGGTCACGCTGGCCTGGCCGCTTAGGCCCGCAGACGATTTATCATCCGTCTCTTTCATAGGCACCAGTTTCATATTGCAAATCGGGCAGTCGCCCGGTTTATCGGAGATATAAGTCGGATGCATCGGGCAGTGATACATCTGTTTCTTGGCTGACTCTGTTGTGGTCTGAGAATCGTGTCCCTGATGGGATGCCGGCTTGCTCAGAAATGATACGCCGACTATCATCAGGATTATGGCTATAGCGCCAAGTATTCCGTAAATTAAATATTTCATATTTACCACCTCTATTTACAGTACAGGAAAGTACAAACACGAATAGGACCCCGAAAGCATTCGGGGTGACATTCGTGTTCCTCTTTTTTATTTAAGTATTTTCGCCACCTCTTCAGGCCTGTTGCTCAAGACCATCAGCGAGATATCGGCAAAGACAATCTCACGTTGGGCATTAACCACGGCCAGTTGTATTTTCAACTCCAATAATTCCCGGCTGGCGTTAAACCAGCCGGTGAATCCTGTCTTGCCTGTTTTATAAGCCACAGCCATACTGTTGAGTTTTATCTCAGCCAAAGGCATAAGATTGCCCCTGATGAGTTGGCTTTGCCTCTGGAGTTCACGCCACATAAATGATTTCTCAGCCAGCATTACTACCAGTTCAAGTTGACCGGATGAGAGCATGGCTTGAGCCTGTTTTTGGCCGGTCTGGGCTGATGCTATTTCCGCGGCTATCTTCTGGCGCCAGATAGGCAACGTTATGCTTATCTCAGGCATCCAGTTTAATTTATCGTTCTTGGCATCCGTTCCCAACCCGACAGCAAAATCAGGATTCCTTTCCTTATAAGCGCGTTCGACCATAATCTGCGCTTGTTTTACTTCGGCAGATAATGCCTTCAGGCGAACGTTCCGGGCCAAAGCCTCTTTTAATAAATCCGTCTCAACTGGTAGAATATGCTCAGTCAATACAATATTCGGCAAAGGCGGCTGAACCTCATTCGGCCCAATGCCCAATGCCTGGCGCCAGCGCGCTATCAATGGCTTAAGGGAATCCTCTAAATTAACCAGTTCATTATGCATCCGTGCCTGCTCTGACTGGACCATGACCAGCCCTTCATTCATAGCCAGACCGGCCTCAAGATTAGCCCGGATGGATCGCTCCTGTGCATCAACCAGGGCAACAATCTCTTTAACCAGCCGTATTTTTTCGTTAAACAACCCGATTTCATAACTTATCTGCTTAACATTAAATGTAGTTTTAAGCAGTTCATCCTCAAATAGGCAGCGTTTTGCCTGCGCCGCCTCTGAGAATGCCTCGGCAGCCAAAGCCAGTTTGCCTGAAGCCGGGATATCCTGCATAAAACCGACCAGAAACTTCTCGACCGAAGACATTATCTCCGCGCTTAAGGTCAATTTCGGGTCAGGCAGGGATTGAGCCACCATTATTTCCTCAACCGCCTTTTTCCAATCGTAGAATGCGGCCTCGGCCTCGGGATTATTCAAGACGGCATAGGTGATAAAATCTGAGAGCGGAGAATCAGAGTTAAGGGCAGGCAATGGCGGCTTCTGACCTGAAGGCCGATATTGCGGCTCAACCGCGGACAGTGATTCGCGGCCGATGGGCGCCGGGCCGGAACAGCCCGAGAAGATACTCAAGATTATAATAATTACAGAGATTCTACACATCATAATTTATATGTTACTTATGACCGCATTTGCAGTCACTTCCCATAGTATCTATGTTCTTCAAGAGATTGGCCAGGGTCGGCTTATCCAATTCAGAGATGACGCCAATCAAACAATTAGGTAACCGTTTCATGGCTACATTAAATTTACCGGTCTTGTCAGTCCAAACGGGACTAGGATAGGAACCGTAAACAGATTCAGGCCCACTCAAACCGCCTGACGGTTCAAATAACAGAAACGTTACCGGAGTGGTATTATATCTGCCATAGATAGCCGCGCAAGGACATCCACCCATTGACTTGCTATTTCCGCCTTCTAATCGAAGTTCTTTATTATTCTTAAGCAATGCGCAACAACATTCATTGCCGGAGAGTAAATTCTCAGTGCGGAATTGAGTGCTCAATGCACCGGCCAAATCCATCCCGGTGATTGATTTAACATCACCTTGTATAAAGGATTGATGTTCCTGCTCCATAGCAGAAAGCCAAGTGGAAGGGATACCGGCCGGCGCCAGAAGGATATAAACGACTGCGGCCAGAAGAATAACCGCGGCGGCTGAGGCAGAGACAAAATACCTGATTCTCTGCCAGACCAGATTCTTTTCTAATTCGTTATCTAATAACTCACGGGTATTCTGCCAGATGGCGTCATCAGAAGCGCTATCCTTGTATATAATAGTAGAGACCTTCCTGTCAAACGCCTCTTCCATAACACCATCAGGCATATTTGAGTTCTCGGGCATATTCATATAACTTCTCTCTTAGTTTTATCCTGGCCCGGGCTAAATAGCCCATGACGCTGCCTATAGGTATATCCAGGATTTTACCAATCTCCTCATAAGAAAACCCTGCCATTGAACGAAGCAGGAATACCTGACGCTCGTTATCAGGCAGAGCCAGCACCGACTCCTTCACCTTATCCTCCATTGTATCAAGCACGGACACTAAAGAATCAAAAGACTGTTCGTCCTGTCTATCCTGTAAGGGTTCTTCAGTTTCCCTGCAAGAAGTTTTCAGTTCTTCTGTTTTCTTATGGGTCCGGTTCAGGTTACGCACCACATAATTAGCAATATGGAACATCCAGACCCTGAACCATTTCTCATCTCCGGAAAACGATGCAAACTTCCTCCATCCTTCCAGCGCCGTATTCTGGAAGGCATCCTCCAGTTGCTCCTTATTCCAGATTATGTACCTGATATAATTCATCAGAGGTTTTCGGCAGGCATCCAGCCAGCCGATAAACTCCTTATGCTTTTGGCTATCCATATATATAATGTTACCAACCCCTGAGAATATTACAAATATTTAGCGAATCCATTTAATTATCATAAACTGCAACCTAATAATTACCTTTTTTGCTTGACATTGTTATAAAAGCATCTATAAATACATCAAGTATTCAATAGAAATAGAGAGTGCCGAATGGATTTCCGCCTGACCGAAGAACAAAAGATGCTCCAGCAGACCATCAGGGAGTTTGCTGAAAGCGAAATCAAACCGCTGGCCGCAGAATCAGACCACTCGGGCAAATTCCCCATAGAAACCATAAAGAAATTAGCAGAACTCGGGTTTATGGGCATCCCCTTCCCGGAGAAATACGGCGGAGCCGGGCTGGATTACCTCTCTTACGCCATTGCCGTAGAGGAAATCTCAACGGCCTGCGCTTCAACCGGAGTGATTGTCTCAGCCCATACCTCACTCTGCTGTGATCCGATATATTCAGCCGGAACAGAAGAACAAAAACAGAAATTCCTGACTCCCTTGGCCAAGGGCGTCAAGATAGGATGCCTGGGCCTGACCGAACCATCAGCCGGCTCTGATGCGGCTAATATCAAAACCAGCGCGGTTGCGGACGGAAATAACTGGATTATTAACGGCTCAAAACTCTTTATCACTAACGGCGCCCAGGCGGATATTGCCGTAATTACCGCCTTTACCGACAAAAACCAGGGACACAAAGGCATTTCCACTTTTATCGTGGAAAAAGGCACGCCCGGTTTTAAGGTCGGCAAGGTGGAAGAGAAATTAGGCATCAAGGCATCATCCACGTCTGAGCTTATCTTTGAGGACTGCCGGATACCCAAAGAGAACCTATTAGGACCATTGGGTAATGGATTCAAGATTGCTCTTCAAACCCTGGATGGCGGCAGAATCGGCATTGCCGCCCAGGCCGTAGGAATTGCCCGGGCCGCGCTCGAGGCCTCGGTCAAATATTCCAAGGAACGCACCCAATTTAACCAACCTATTTCCAATTTTCAGGCCATCCAATGGATGCTGGCT
>Ga0208373_1003555_pt1 | contig 15154 bp, 11 predicted proteins | sample RifOxyC2_FD_184036 | JGI IMG/M metagenome (GOLD analysis project Ga0208373, IMG submission 184036) | Soil microbial communities from Rifle, Colorado - Rifle Oxygen_injection C2 (SPAdes) | ecosystem: Environmental > Terrestrial > Deep subsurface > Rock core/Sediment | place: Rifle, Colorado...
CAAGCGTCAGCCACAACTCGCCGGAGGCGTCGTTGTAGTTTGCGTAGGCGCTGGCGGGCTCAAAGACAACTCCCAAATCAATCTTCTGCGGTTCGCCCGGATTCCTTGGCAGTACTTCCTTGTTAGAGGAAAATGCCCACCAGTCCAAGTTGCCCCAGTAGATGCCGTCGGGGTGATTAAGAGTCACCGGACCGATTGCAATAATATTGAGAATCACGATCGGCGGTTGAAAACTTGCCACTTGGACATCCACGGGCCAGCCATCAGGCCACAGTGGGGCAGTGGAATAGACATCCCAAGCCTGCTTCTCCGGTAGCCACGACGCTACTCCAACCTCGGTAATGTCTGCGACATCATCAAGGTCGATGAAAGCGTTACTCATAGTCTCGCCGCCCAAGTCAAGCGTCAGCCACAACTCGCCGGAGGCGTCGTTGTAGTTTGCGTAGGCGCTGGCTGGTGGGGGATAAGTAATATGCAGTCCTAAAACCGCATTGATCACCATCTGGATATCAATGGCATCAACTGCGCCACTGCGGTTAACATCAGGCAGGCACGCGTCGCAGCCTAGTCCCAGAACGATATTGATCACTATCTGAATGTCTAGCGCATCGACAGATCCGCTTTGGTTGACATCCTCATTCGCATACAATTTTGCTGGGAATTGCTCATGTTTAACATCTTTGGCAGCGATAACGCTGTTGTTACCCAAAGACGTTGAAAAAATCATTAGTATTATTACATAAAACAAAGAACTTCTTTTTCTAGTTGCCATTGGCTCTCTCCTTGTTCCGAGTAATCGGATGGTGGTTTGGGTGTGGTTTTTAAGTTGCTATATCTAATTCTCCTGTTTTACAGGTTGATTTTTAACGTGCAGTAAACATCTTTAGCTTAATCAGCTAATAATGTTTAACAGCATATTTTAGCAAAGATTAATAGTTTTGTCAAGCCATTTGGAGTGGGGTTTATAACCGCACGTGTAACGCATAATTTATAACGTTATTTTGAAGATATTTTTGTATATTATTAGCTAAATTTAAATAAAAAAGGACTACCAGCGATCTGATAGTCCGAATTGTCCATTTATGGACGAAATAAAAAAATAAAATTAGTGGGGATATTTTACATAAGTAAAAAAATCCTGAAGAAATTGACCAATGGGCAGAATGACACTGCCGACGGTCGCCAAAGTGCCGGCCGCAACCAGCTTGGTCGCGGTAATAGCGGTGGAAACTGCCGCGCCCGTGGCGAGGATAAATCGGCCGCCAATCAAGAAAATCGGCACCGAAGTTAATCCTATCAAGAGCAATATCGCTAAGCCTTCTTCTGGTGACATAGCTGTCTCCTTCTGGGTTGAGGTAAGGGAGGCGGAGCAGTCAGCGCAATTACTGACTGCCCCGATCCGACTTAGTTCATGTCGTAGCTGTGCCCGTCAATTAGACGGGTCAAGGCGACGCCATCCCACTTGCCAGGCACCATTGAGGTGTTGACATAGTAGCGAGTATTGGCATCGCCTGTCACCATCACATAGGGCACGCATTTGAAGTCATTTGGCCGGCTACTTAGGATAAAGCCGTCGGCACCAAACGCTTTGATTTGCGAGCCCGATGCTGTCATCGTCGCGGCATAGTCCTCTTGAATGAAGTACGGATAGTGGCCAACACTCATCCATTGGATACCAACTCTCGCTACATCCGCGAAAGTTGCTCCACTCGGCAAGTTTGATGCCGGCGAGATGATGCCCCCCAGGTCTTCTTGACCGGGAAGAATTGTCATCTGGACCGAATCACTGTCAGCCGTAGTGAACACAACCATCGCGTCTGTGTGTGGCTCCGGGATCTGTTCAAACGTCGCCGTGACACCCTTGTTGGTGTTCATTGTGACATTGGCCGGATTTTGCAATCCAGCTAGATCGCCAGTCCAGCCGGCAAAACGCCAACCAATCGCCGGATTCGCTGTGAGCGTTGCGATAGCTCCGCTGTTGTAAACGCCGGCGCCGGTGACACTGCCTTGTCCAACCACATTAGTCGTCAAGGTGTAGTTATCGGGTGGAGGTGGCGTATCTTGGGCAAATACGGCCGTGGCCAGAACATTACTGTTCATAGTGACGGTCGCCGGATTGTCCGTGCCCACAATATCGCCTTGCCAGCGCACGAAATGCCAATCAATCGCCGGATTCGCTGTGATGACAACATTGGTTCCGGCTGGATACACGCCACCACCTGTTGCCGTGCCCTGTCCAACCACGCCGGTCGTCAAGGTAAAGGTTTGGGGCGGAGGTGGCGCTTGAGGCAGATCAATCTGCCAGTAGCCGAGTCCATTGCCACTGGCATCAACTGCTTCGCCTAGGGCGACGCCGTTGTAGCTGGCCGACCATTCTCCAATCTTGGCCCAGCTGAAAATACCGACGCCCGGAATCTCAAAGTAGCTTTGAGCCCGGTAATCAGACAAGATTCCCCAGTTGGGAAATACATCGTCGTAAAGCAATCGGTTAAACGTTCCACACAATGTCACTCGAAGTGACTCAACCCGGTCAGGAGTAGTCGCGCCGAGGTTGAAGCTCATCGTGTCACCGCGTCTAAGCGGTTCGGTGTTCACAAAACCGGGAATTTCATCATCATCGTACCACATAATCGGGCCGAGGCGAAACTCCTCGCGCTTTTCGCGGAAGTCCCATGGCACGCCATAGAACACCCGCTGGAGCGGGGTGTGGCCGACATACACATTCAGCCACAAGTCGCCGTCAACGATTTCAAATGTTGCCGACGGCACCGGCGTCCCTTCGGGACAGCCGGTTAGACCCGCTACTAATACACACATTCCAATCAACAATCCATACTTATTCATTCTTGTCTCCTTTTCTGCTGGTTTTTAGCCAGTTTTAGGGAACCCTTTGTTCCTGTTGTTGTTTGGTTTTTGTTACCTCTCTTCCCTTATATATATTTTCACCAGTCATTTTCTGACTGGATTGTTTTCAAGGTTCAATTTCTCCTTAATTTATAAGCAAGGTTAAAAACCTGCTTAATGGAATATCTTAGCAAATATATTATATTTTGTCAAGCCATTGTATAGTTAACATTAAAGGGTTACTTTTTGATAAGATAAGGGTGACTAATGTTAACTAGACAGCCCTTAAAAAGTAATCAGTAATTGGTATTTTTATTTTTTGGTATATTTGTATAAATTTAGATATTTTTTAATCAAAAAACCCGGATTTTAGATGCTTAAAATCGGGTAATTTGGGTATTTATTAAACGTTTTTAATTGAGTTGAATTATTGTCCTTGAACAACACCTCCACTATTTTCCTTGGTGTCGTTGGTCAAATTAGTCGTGATATTATCCACAGTTTTAATTATTTTGTAGCCAGTAAACACATCATTGCCAGTGATTGAAATGTTTGTTATTAAATCAACAGTTTTGCCAATGTCGGTATTTTGCGGAATAAGCTCTATTTCAAATGTCGCCCCAATACTGGAGAAAAATTCAGATGGCGCTGTCACAGTATTTATCTGCCAGCTTATTTGTCGGTTGTTGGCGTTAAATATTGGTGGTTGATCTTCGGTGGTGCTGGTTTTGCCGGTGAAGGAGATATTTTCAGGCAACCGAGCCGACACCATAACGTCACTAACATCATTATATTTATTTTCCAGATTAAAAAATATCCAATATTTAGTGACTTGCCCGACTATCGGCGGTGTTGGTCCAATGCCAAGCTGGTCGCCTTCTTGGGTATAATACCGGCCAAAGGCTTTGAGATTGAGGTCGGTATTTAGTTTTTGAATTAGCCGGTCGGAAAAACTGTAAAATTTATTATTGGTGCCATCAGCGGTTTGGTAGGTGGCTTCGGCCACGGCTTGGAGCGTAAAGTTTTTGTCAGTTTCGGTCAGTTGACTGATAGTGGATTTGATTTTAATGGGAAAAGAAATTGCTCCGGTTTGTCCCGGCGCGATATTGGCCAATTCCGGCAAGTCGGCTTTGGTCCAAGTGATTATATTGTTGTCAACCAAATTAGAATCAAATTTGGCCGAGATAGTGACATTTTGCAGAGTAAAATTTTCTTGATTAAGATAGCTGATATTATATTGACTGTCTTTATCGGAATCAATATTGTTGTTTTGGCCGGTAATTTCCAAATTAAATTTTGAGTGGGCGATAGTTATTTCTTTGGTGATTTTTTGTTGGATTAATTCATTATTGCCCAGGCCAATCGCCATCATATATTCTATTGACGCGTCGCTTTCATCCGGCGAGTTGATAAATTTACCGGAAAAATTAATTTGGCCGTCAGTGCCGGCTTTAAGGTCAATAATTGTCCAGGAGTTATCTTTGATAATTTGCGATGAATCAGTCAGTTGAAAATTATTGCCGTTGGCGCTGTAATTGATAATTAGTTTGGCAATATCAATTGATGAATTATTTTGGTATTTGATTTGACCATTAAATGTTTGGCCATTTGACACTTGGCTTGGCATTTCTATTGCCAAGGATAGATTTGATCCGGCTATAACATATTGGTAGCTGGTTGGTTTGCTTTGTCTCCGGTTTGAGTTTTCAAGTTTGAAGCTTAATGATGCGTCAATGTTTTGGGCTTGATCTGTTTGGCCGAGGACAACACCGGTAATTGTAATTTCGCCATTACTGCCGCTATTTAAATCACCAAGAGAAAATGTATTACTGTGGTTGGTAAATATTGTCTGGAGCGATACTTCATTGATAATGAAGTGTTCCGGCAGATTAACAGTTAAGCTGGCATCAGTCAGTTTGGTTTTGGAGCCGTTTTTATAATCAATCACAAAACTGGTTTTTTGTCCACTGATTATCAGTTCACTATTAGTTGTAATGGTAATTTCCACTTTACTGGTCGGACCAAATTCACCATAGCTCAAAATATAAATATTAACGGTAATCAGTCCTAAAATAATGATGGCTAAAATCGCATCCACAATCAGGTGAATATGCCAGTTTTTGTTTTTGGGATGATAATGTTTTTGCCAGCGGTTTTTGACCGGCGTGGCAAAGATATTTAAGGTGCCAATAATAATATTGCCGCCTTTTTTGACATCTAATTTTTGGGGTTCAATTATAACTGCTGACTGGTCGTCAGATTTTATGATTTGGGTTTGTTCCGGTTTTATCTCCCGGATGTCAGTTGGTTGTTTTCCGTTGTTAGTCATATAATTAATTTCTTAATTTCTTATATACGAGCTATAAGTAAAAACATTGGTGGTCAAAGTGATGATTTCATCAGTGCCGTCGTTGTCAATATCAGACACAGCCACTTTGATGCCTTCGCGAATATTGGCATCAGCCGTAAACCATTGGCCGAGCGCTTCGCCGGCTTGATTGAAAATTCTCACGTGCGGACCACCGCCAAAACCTGGACCGGTAATTATTTCGTTAATGCCATCACCGTTGATATCACCAGTGGCCAAATTGACACCACCGCGGAAAGCCGAATCATAAGCAAAGAAGCCATTTGATATTAGTTTACCATTTTTATCAAAAATTCTCACGTGCGGACCGCCTTTATTGCTGGCTGAAGCGATAATTTCCACTTCACCGTCGCCACTAATATCACCGACGGCAACATTAGCTCCCAGATTCACCCAAGCTTGATTGAAGGCGTAGAAACTGAATAGTTCATTGCCTTTCCAGTTAAAAATTTTGATTTCATTGGACATGCCAATTTCCGGACTGGTGATTATTTCAATCTGGCCGTCGCCGTTGATGTCGGCAGTAGCGAGTGAAATTCCCGACTGATAATTGTGGCCGTATGGATAAATGGTTTTCAATTTGTCATTATATTCATTATAAATTTCAACTTTATTACTATTGGCCACAATGGTTTCAGCTCTGGTATCATGATCAATATCAGTGTAGATGATTTTGGTACTGCCACGAAAGTTTTCATCATAAGCGAAAAATCCGGTTCTAATATTGTGGCCGGAGCCGTTGAAAATTCGAGCAAATGAGCCGTTGGTAAAAACCGCATTGATGATTTTTTCAATTGGACGGAGTAGAATGATGCCGTCTTTTGGAGCAATAGTAAGCTGGTTGATAATCGCGCCATTGTTAATTGCTTGGTCCTGAGTGCCGTGAAGTTTTTCATATTCTGAATTGAATTTAATTTTTTGGGAATTATCAGTTGAATTTACCAACACAACGCCACTCTCAAAATCCCTTTGCCAAATACTTTTGGCAATATCAGTTTTTTTATTGTTTAGCAGGTCAAAAGCTGAAGTTTTGGGTTTACCCAAATTTACATCATATTCATCATACCACCAGAAATACTCTCGAAGCTGGGTGCCATAATCAAAGCTGTAATAGCCGTCAGCAAGCAGGGTGCTGGTTAGGCCGTATCTCATCGCCCGATAATCAGAGCGATTACCGGTATTGTCGGTGTCACTGTTGATAATATTTATTCTGGGATTATAGCCGGATTGATTGGTGTCTTGGTAGCGACTCATTGATCCTGTCCACTCACCTTCATAATATTCCGGAAAGCCTTCAAATACTCGGCCATTGGTGACGAATTCAAATTGGCCATCACCATTGCCCAAGATCAGATATTTCGAGCCAAATTTATTTCTCAAATTTTCAAATAAGTTGATGTGTCCTTCGCGCCAACGTCGGTCAATTTCTTCTTCATTATCTCGATATGAGTCGCCATCAATGTCAATGTCTTTATTGACCCAATATACATTCTGCCAAGTATTGTCAAAAAGTAATCCGTCCCACAGGCCGGTTGATAATACTTGATCAGTATAAAAATCAGCCAGATAATCAGCGTAAGTTTGACCTTGGCTGTTTTGGGTATATAAATTCATTGACACATTACCTGCCCACCAAGAAATATTCTTTCCGGAAGTGGTTTTTAAATACCATTGGTCATTAATTTCAGATACTAGGTTGTGCCATAATCCTTGGCCGTTGGGCTCAATAATCTTCAGCCGTTCTTTTGGCACTTCATTGGCAGAGGTATAAGCCAAAATAATAATATTGGGATTTAATTGCCTTAGATAGTTGATTGCCTCTCGGCTGTTAGTTTGGGCTTGCATATCTAAGGCCACCATATCCCATTTGGCCAATTTTGTGGCATCAGTCTTGGTAAGTGGTGTTTTCCAATATAGATTAACCAGTCGGGGGAAATCATGATCTGGCAGATTATAAGCCTGCCCCAGATGGAAGGGGATTAATATAATCAAAATACCAATTGTGGTAATTATTTTTTTCATAAATTAGGGGCTGGGTTCAGCCCCTCGCGAGGAGCCGAATGACAATATTGATATATTTTTGTTATGGCGTCGATATGTCTTTGGGGTGAATATTCTTCAGCTAGCTTGCGAGCATTTTTGCCCAAGTTGATTATTTCAGTTTGGTTGCTGATAAGATAATTAATTTTTTCTGTCAGTCCACTGGCGTCATTTACATTGACAATTAGTCCGGTTTGACGATCTTTTACCAGTTCATCAAGAGCGCCGGCTGAAGTAGCAATGACCGGCTTGCCACAGGCCATGCTCTCAAGCGCGCTTAAACCGAAAGTTTCGTGGACACGCGAGGGCACAACAGTGAACATACAGTCACTGATAATTTCAATCAGTTGCGCCTTATCTTTTTGACCGAGCAGTTCTATTCGACTATTTAGATCTAAATCTCTGATTAACGATTTAAGATCATTTTCCATCGGGCCACTGCCGACAATTTTGAGCATAATACTTTTATCATCAGTATCAGCTAATGCTTTAATCAGTGTATCAATGCCCTTGCTCTCATCCAGTCGGCCAAAATACAAGATATAATTGCCGATTTTGGCACTGGCGTTTGGATAATTACTAGTGTCAATAAAATGGGGGACGACTTGTATCTTTTTATTATCAAAGCCACCCGCGATTAATTTGTTTTTGACAAATTCTGACGGCGCGATGAACAAGTCAACATTTTTTTGATAAATTTTGAGCAGTTTATGCCAGTAAAATTCTAACTTCAATATAGTGTCAGCCACAATTGAATTTTTGTGGATTACTTTTTTGTTGTCAGCCCGTAAAGTATAATCCGGCTTAATCAGCTTAAAGTCATGCACAGTCATTACAATTGGTATGCCAGCTGATTTTAGTATCGGCAAAATTGAGGGTGAGATTTGATGATAAATATTGTGAATATGAGCAATATCAGGCTGTTCGGTTTTTATTAACTGTTTAATTTTTTTCTGGGCGGTAAAAGACCAGAACATTCGTCCTAGATTTATTAAAGCCGGCCAGTTGAATTTACCCAGCTCAATATTTGGGATAAAATATTTTTCATCTTGGTCGGATTGATTGCGCGGGTTATGTTGAGAAAAGAATACCACCTCATTGCCATGCTGGCGGAGTAGTTTTGACAAGTCAAAGAAGAAGGATTCTGTCCCGCCACGATGATAAAAGAATTTATTGACTTGTAGTATTTTTAACATGTTGGTTGATAATTATCGCGCTGGTTCGTAAGATACCAAGCATCAGCCAAAGAAAAATGCCGGTCAAATTAGTCTCAAGATATGGTTGAAACAAACTACAAAATAAAATTGTCAGAATGCAGGCGATGATTCCGATAAAGTATGGCTTGAGTTCCGGGTCAGACATGGCAACCTTCCAGCTTTTTGCTAAAACTGACAAGATAAATAGACCAAAGGCAGTAATGCCCAAGATTCCCATTTGAATTGTGATCGCCAGAAGTGAATTATGCAAATTTCTGACTTCTTCATACGCGCGCCAGTCGCCGACTTCCAGAGAAATGTTGCGTCCTAGGCCAATACCAAAGATTGGACTGGCTTGCCATGACTTTTTGGCTGATTGCCAAAGGCCGATGCGCCAATTAACACTAGTATCTTGGCCGGTTTCTAAGATAGAAATAAATCTGGTTTCAATGTTTTTAATATTACCACTGATATTGTCAAAATTATCTTGCTGGTTGAAGATGACAACTGCCATGATAATAATGGCAATTATTGACAAGGCAATTAGAATATTTTTGCCCGCAAAAACCAGGGCTTTCTTCTGGTTGTTTTTTTTCAGCAGTAAAAAGATTATCATCAGCCCAAAGGGCAGAGCCAGCCATAAGTGCCTCATCATTGAAGTCATAATGCCGATTATCCACACCCAAATGATTAAAAATATTACTCCCTTGTTCCAAAAGCGATCAAAAATAACTAAGCTGGTTGCAATTAAAATGACGAGGAGCAGATAGAAAGCATGGGTGCTGGCCAGTAGCCTGACGCCGGTGGTGGATAGGGGAGTAAATTCAGTCCATAAGCCCTGACCCCTGATGGCACCAATCACAATAAAGGTGATAATTGCTAGCCCAGACAATAAGATGGTGTTGATAAGTTTTTTGAATTGTTCTTTATTTTGGACAATAAAGATTACCAGGAAATATAAGATTGGATAAAGGGCATAATTTTTGAAAGTGCTGAAAGCGACTGCCAGTTCAGTATTAATGTTGGCCAGACTGCGGAAAAACGAGGCGCAAGTAATGATGATAAAAATAAGCAAAATTCTTTCCGGCCAGTCAAATAGAATTTTGAATGGTTTTTTGTTGATCCGCAAGCTGATTAGCCAAGCGATTACTGCCAGACCAATGATAATATCTAAAGGATAAATTTTATAAATGTCTTGGTTTAAGACCAAAGATTGCAGAGTAAAAAATCTTTCAAAGATCATTGTAAAACTGACAATTATGGTCAACCCCAAGAAGCTTGAAGGCAGAATAAATATTATTGCCATCAGCACAAAAGCTAAAAAGATTAAGGGTGACATGCCCAAAAACATTGCAACTACAATAATTGCTGCCAGATAGACGTAGGCAGCAATACTGTAAAATTGGTTGATTGCGCTTGATGCCTTAATATGTTCCATATTTATTTACCAGTTTTGATTTTCTCCGGTTTGGTCATTTGGATCTGAACTTTCATAGTTGTCCTGACCATTAAAGAAGAATCCTTCATCCTGATTTTGTTCAGGTGTTTGAGTATTTGAGAATTGGTCGTTAAATTCTTCTGGATTTTGATCTTGGGTGGCAACAAGTTCAATGGTTTCGTCTTTTTTGTTTGGCCGGTTACGGAAAGTAGCGACGGCAATCAGCTCTTGCTCGGGAAATACGATTACAAAAGTAAAGCTGACAATTAAGCCGACGATTAAACCTAGTAAGGTGTTGAATAGAATTTTTGGCTGAACTTTATTTTCTGATATGGTCGGGCTGTCGATCATTTTGATTGTCACCTTGTCTTTGAGTCCGTGGTACTGGTCATGGTTGGTAATCAGCACATAGCTGATGGCTTGGGCATATTGGTTGGCTTGATTTTTGTCCGGATGGATGACATTAATATAAATAATGCCTCGATTTTCTTTGGTTTTGGTTTTGATCATTTTTTCCCAGTTGTTCAATCTTTTTTCTCGGTTGAAGCCAAGTTCGTCCTTTAATTCAAAATTAGTTTTGAGCACAACATCAATAAATGAGTGTGAATAAATCACTTCACTCAAAATTCCCGCCACATAGTCAGAGCTACGGCTGGCAGTATAAGGATCGATTTCTCCTTGGTTGATAACAATGAGTAATTTAGCTGAAGACTGATATTTTGGCGTCTGGACAGCGCTAATTGCCAAGCTTAAAAGCATCATTACGATAGTGATAATAACTATAGTTTTGACGTTTTTAGAATTTATGATGTTTTCTTGGTTCATAATTTTGGCTAAATTTAGTTAGTTTTTATAATATTAATTTCTTAATTAATGTTTTATATTAGCATAATATGGAGAAAAAGTCAATATTTTAACTTTGGCTGGCAATTGGACAAAAGACAAAAAAAATATTATAATTTCAGATATGATCTTATTTAAATTACAGGAATTTATTTTCACCAGTGTTGCCAGACGAGATCGGATTATCCTTATGAACGTAGCTTTAAGTATTTTAATGAATGTCGCAGTTTGGCTGGCGATAATTTATAATTTTTGGCTAGAATCAGAATACATCACCCTTCATTATAATATTTATTTTGGTATTAGTGCTTTGGGGCCTTGGTATGCACTATTGGTAATTCCACTGTTGGGACTCGTGATAATTATGGTTAATTTTTTATTAAGTTTGTATTTTTATTTGAAGCAACAAATCTTAAGTTATTTTTTGACGTTTGGTATGACGGTGGTTAATTTAATAATGTTGGTGGCAGTAGGATTGATCATTTATATAAACTTGTAGAGAAAAATTATCAATAATCAAACACCAAATTATAAACAAAACTCAATTATCAATATTAAATTATAAAAAATGTTTTAAATTGAAATTTGATATTTATTTTAAAATTGTGATTTGTGATTTGGAATTTATTTTCTTAATTTCTTAATTTTTTATTATTATGACTATTGAATTCTACGTGATCAAGATTTTTTTTCTCACTTTTTTATCATTTATCGTGGCCATTGGCTGGACGCCACTCTTAACTTATTTTTTATATAAGTACAAATTAGGCAAGCAGATTAGGACTTCTAATAAAGCGCCAATCTATTCACAATTACATGAGAATAAATCAGGCACGCCAGTAATGGGTGGACTGTTGGTTTGGGTGACGGTTTTAGTTTTTGCAGTGGTGTTCCATTATCTTGGTGTTTGGTTTGGTGGTGAATTTTCTAAATTTGATTTTCTAAGTAGATCCCAGACTTGGTTGCCTTTGGGAGCACTGGTGGCGACGGCGTTTGTTGGGTTGATAGATGACTTTTTAAATGTCAAAAAGATTGGGCCTTATGGTGGCGGATTATCAATTAAACATCGGCTAATGGTTTATACGGTGATATCACTGGTGGTGGCTTGGTGGTTTTATTTCAAACTGGACTGGGATTTTATTAGAATTCCTTTTTTGGCAACATATAATATCGGCTTGTGGTTTATTCCGTTTGTTATTTTCATTGTTGTGGGAACGGCTTTTTCTGTCAATGAAACAGACGGTTTGGACGGCCTGGCCGGCGGGACGCTGATGGCGGCTTTTTTATCATTTGGCACGATTGCGTTTGTCCAAGGACGTTATGATTTGGCAACATTTTGTGGCGTGATTGCTGGAGCGCTGTTAGCGTTTTTATGGTTTAATATTGCGCCAGCTAGGTTCTTTATGGGTGATACTGGCGCAATGTCACTTGGTGTCACTTTGGCGATTATTGCGTTGATGACCAATGCGGTTTTTCTTTTGCCGGTGATTGGCCTTTTATTTGTGGTTGAATCATTATCAGTAATCATTCAGATATCATCAAAGAAATTGCGTCAAGGCAAAAAAATATTTTTATCAGCGCCGATTCATCATCATTTTGAGGCCAAGGGTTGGCCCGAGACTAAAGTGGTGATGAGGTTTTGGGTGATTGCCGGGATGATGTCCGTGATTGGGCTAGTGGTATTTTTGATGGATCGGGGTGGGTGGAACTAATGAATAGCAACAGACAAGTTACAAGAAAGCAAGAAACAAACAAAATACAAGGAATTAAATATCAAAAAAACAAAATCTATTTGTATCTTGATTAAAAAAATGTTTGATTATTAAACATTTGTAATTTGTTTGTATCCTTGTACCCTTGTTTATTGTATCTTTATCTTTATTTTTTATGTTGGGAAATAGAATGAAATTGGTGTTATTGTTTGCGTCGGTGTTTATTTTTGGTTTTGTTACGATTTCATTGGCGGTGCCACTTAATCTCATCAGCTTTGATGGATTAAGGAGTATTGGCAGTCTGGATTTGCCTTTTTGGGGCGTTCAGGGGTATAACATGGTGATTGCTGATTTGGGTCGTGATGGCAAAAGTGAAATCATCTTGGGTTCGCTGTCTGGACAAGAACCGAAAGTTTATCTTTATCGCGCTGATGGTTCAAAGTTGAATGAGTTTTATGCTTACGGCCAGAATTTTAAAGGTGGCGTCAGTGTGGCAGTGGGTGATATTAATGGTGATGGCAAGCGTGAGATTATTACCGGCGCGGGCGAGGGCGGAGGACCGCAGATTAGAATATTTGATAGCTATGGTAGAATTGCGGTTCAGTCTGGATTTTTTGCGTTTAATGAGGCTTTATATCGTAATGGTGTTAGCGTTGCAACGGCTGATATTGATGGCGACGATAAAGATGAAATTGTGGTGGCATCTGGCTATGGCGCCAAGCCCCAGGTTAGAATATTTAATTTTCGAGGGGAGATGGTTGGCGATTTTGAGGTGGATGATTTTGGTGGCACACGAGGGATTAATGTTGCTGAGGTTGATATTGATGGTGATGGTGTTGATGAGATTTTGATTTCCGGATCATATGGCAGTGTGCCTAAGGTGACAGTGTATCGAGGAAACGGTAGTTTGAGGAATGAATTTTTGGCGTATGAGAAAGAATTTCGAGGCGGAGTCATGGCTATTGGAGCAGATATTGATGGTGACGGTAAAGAAGAGATTATTACTTCGCCGGGATTTACCGGTGCACTGCACATAAAAATATTTGATAATCAATTTAAAGTTAGAGCCAGTTTTTTGGTTGGGGATGAAAAAGATGATAATGGCTTAAATATCGGTGTTGGCGATTTGACTGGTGATGGTAAATTGGAGCTGACATCAATTATTGCTCGACGGAAAAATCGTAGCATTCCCCTGGGGCATTATTTAAATATTGATATATCAGATCAGACCTTTACTTATTATGACAATGGTTATGAACTGGCAAGGCTGATTACGTCCACTGGCAAGCCGTCAACGCCAACTCGACTGGGTCAGTTTAAGGCGATCTCAAAATATACCATGGCCTATGGCGCTGGTGACGGTCAGACTTGGGGTATGCCAAATTTTGTCGGTTTTTACACTTCTGGTAATTTGGAAAATGGCATTCACAGTTTGCCTTATATCAATGGCGTCAAAGAAGGGTCCCGGTCGCTTGGCACGGCAGTCAGTCATGGCTGTGTAAGATTGGCTGACGATGCCTCTGACAAATTTTTCAGTTGGATTCAAATCGGTGATAGAATAGATGTTACGAGATAATTACATAACTATTTTCATCATAATTTGCTATTTTCAGCCAATACTTCGTCAAACTGCAAGAAATGATTATCACCGTAATGTCTATTACGCCTCAAATCATTTCTTTGGTTTTCCTCGTCTTGCCTGAAAATATCTAAATTCTGCTATAAAATAGTTATCTAATCATCTCGTCGAGATAATTATAATTATTTCGTCGATAGAAAAAATAATTTTTTATTTTTTAAATTTCTTAATTTTTTATATAAAGATGACTATAACGCAAATAAAAGTCGGCGATCAAAATTATAATCGGATTCATATCCGGACTCATGTCATCACCAAAGACGATGATATTTTTGAAGTGGTAGAAAAATACGCTAGTGATCAGCTGAAGCCGGAGGACTATCTATTTATTTCCGAACGAGTCGTGGCAATTACCCAAGGCCGGGCTTATAAGATTGATGAGATTAAAGTCGGACGGCTAGCAAAGCTACTAGTCAAATTCGTTTACAAATCACCTTATGGTATTGGACTAGCTCGGCCTCAGACGATGCAACTGGCAATTAATGAAGCGGGCGCAATTAGAATCTTATTAGCCGCAGTTGTATCAGCTATCACTAAACTATTTGGCATTAAAGGAGTTTTTTATCATGTGGCTGGCCATGGGGTCAATGCGATTGACGGACCGTGTGATTATACTCTGCCACCTTACAATAAATATGCTGTGCTTGGCCCCAAAGATCCCGACCATGTGGCGCAGAAGTTGAGTGATAGATATAACGCCAAAGTAATTATTATTGATGCTAATGATTTGGGCGTAGATGTGTTGGGTGCCAGTGTTGGGGCAGATAAGGAATTGGCAGTGAAATTATTTGTTGATAATCCGCTGGGGCAGTCTAACGAACAAACCCCTATTGCAATTGTTAGAAATTTACTATTTTAAGGCAATACGTCGTCAAACTGCAAAAAATGATTTTCACCGTAACCTCTATTACGCTTCAAATCATTTTTCTGGTTTTTCTCGTCTTGCCTCAAAATATTTAAATTTTACCATGTTGCGTAGCAATAATTATCTCATTACCATTAATAATATATGAATTTCAAAGATAAAAAAGTGACTGTAATGGGCCTTGGCCTATATCTCTATGGTAGCGGAAT
>Ga0208373_1003558_pt1 | contig 15150 bp, 13 predicted proteins | sample RifOxyC2_FD_184036 | JGI IMG/M metagenome (GOLD analysis project Ga0208373, IMG submission 184036) | Soil microbial communities from Rifle, Colorado - Rifle Oxygen_injection C2 (SPAdes) | ecosystem: Environmental > Terrestrial > Deep subsurface > Rock core/Sediment | place: Rifle, Colorado...
AAAAACGCCGGCGAACCCCCCTAAAAAGGCCCCCAGAACGGCCCCTATCCCCAGCATAACCGGAGCGAGAAGCGCGGCTCCAATTATGCCGCCCATTACAGAGGCGATGAGAGATTTTTGTGAGGCGCCGAATTTCACGGCGCCGGCCATGCCGATCGCGAAATCGGACAATTCGGCCAGGATGGAGAGAATAAGAAGGGTTAACAGGACCTTTACGCCGATTCTGTCAAATCCTGTAAACGCGGCATATATAGCCGCGTCGATCAGGATGATCACCGTCCCGGGAATGCCGAAAAGGATGGAGAAAATCCCCAGCAGCAAAATCAGCATGAAGAAACCCGTTCCTAAAAGCTCTATCGGGGTCAAGGCTACTTTTTCCTCTTAAGCCCGGAAGGCTTGATTTTTTCGAAGAGCAGCACGATCGGGCTGGCAATGAACACCGTCGAATAAACACCTGATATTGTTCCCACAATCAATGTAAAGGCAAAATCGTGAATCACCTGGCCGCCGAAAAAGAACAATACCAGCAGGACGATAAAAACCGTAAATGACGTGAGGATTGTCCGGCTGAGCGTCTGGTTGACGCTGGCATTGATGATATCATCCAGCGATTGCCGGATGTTCTTGCGGGCGTTCTCGCGTATCCGGTCGAAAATGACGATGGTGTCATTGATCGAATACCCGACAATAGTCAAAAGGGCGGCAACGATATTCAGGTCGAATTCCTTATCGAAGAGGGAGAGGAAGGTTATCGTTACAAGCACATCGTGGACAAGGGCGATGATTCCCCCGAGGGCATAACGAAACTCGAATCGGAATCCCACATAAATCAAGATTCCCAGCCATGAAAAAATGATCGCCAGTATCGCCTTGCGTGTCAGATCCCTGCCGACCTTGGGCCCTACCATTTCGATCCGTCTGATCTCATAATTGCCGGCGCCGAAAGCGGTTTCTAAAGCCTTTTCGACCTGCGGAGTGAAATTGGCGGTATCTTTGCCTGTTTCAGGTGTTCTTACCAGAACCTCCTTTACGCCATAATCCTGAATGATGCTTCCCTCAAATCCGATCGATTGGAAGGCTTTCCTGATTTTGTCGGTATGGGTGTCGCTTTTAAACTTTATTTGAATAAGGGTCCCTCCGGAAAAATCAATTCCGTAATTGGGCCCTGCGTGCCATATCAGTGATGCAATTCCGATTATAATAACCGCGAGTGATAGAATAGTCGCCGGTTTCATCAACTTTACGAAATTATAATGGGTTTCTGTTTTTATGATTTCCATTCGGTTCTCCTCGTAAACAATATCTTTCCGTTGCCTCAGGTTCGTTGCAGCCTTTTTGTTTGTCTAAATGCTTATCTTCTCCATCTTCCGATTCCAGATAAAATAATCGAAGATAATCCTTGTCACAAAGACTGCGGTGAACATGCTGACCATGATTCCGATAGTGAGGGTCACGGCGAATCCCTTGACAGGTCCGGTGCCGAAACCGAAAAGGAACAATGCGGCAACCAGGGTCGTGACATTGGAGTCAAAAATGGTCAGGAAGGCTTTTTTATAGCCCGCTTCAATCGCCGCCCGCGGCGTTTTGTTCAGGCGAAGTTCCTCTTTGATTCTCTCGTTTATCAGGACGTTTGCGTCAACCGCCATGCCGATGGTGAGGACGATTCCGGCGATGCCGGGGAGGGTCAGTGTTGCCTTGAATGCGACCATGACACCCAATAGAAGGAGCATGTTCATAGTCAGCGCGATGTCCGCAACTATGCCGGTAAATCTGTAATAGGCAATCATGAACAAAAGAACAAGAATTCCGGCAATGATGCTTGCCCAGGTTCCCTTGTCGATCGAATCCTGACCGAGCGAAGGGCCGACGGTCCTTTCTTCGAGAATGGTAACCGGTGCAGGCAGGGCACCGGCACGCAGGACTATCGCCAGATCGCTTGCCTCCTCCATCGTGAACGAACCGGTGATCTGGGCTTCGCCTCCGGAGATCCTTTCCTGGATAACCGGCGCCGAGTGGACCACGCCATCAAGCACGATTGCCAGGCGCTTTTTTACGTTTTCGCCGGTGATTCGTTCGAATTCGGTTGCACCTTGCGCATTGAACTTGATGGAGACATGGGGCTCGCCGAAGCGGTCTCCGATCTGGACCTTCGCACTCTCCAGGGCGTCACCGGACAGCAGTGTTCTGTTTTTAAGAAGCAGCGGGGTATCGCGCCGCTGTCCGGAGGTTCTATCCAGACGGGACTCATTGGCGACGACATCCCCCTCCGGGACATTTCCCTTCAGGGCTTCGTCAAGGCTGTTTTCTTCGTCAACAAGTTTAAACTCCAAAAGGGCTGTGCGGCCGATCAGGCTTTTGGCCCGTGCCGTATCCTTGATGCCGGGAAGCTGTACGATGATGCGATCGGCGCCCTGGGGGATGATTTCCGGCTCGGTCACGCCGAACTGGTCAACCCGGTTGCGGATGGTCTCAAGACTCTGCTCCACTGCCATTTTCTTGATTTCGAGGGCGCGCTTGTCCTTGATCTTGACGGTTGCGACTCCTTTGCCTTCAACCGTCCCGGAAGAGGCAACCTCGAGATCAGGGTACTGTTTGGCAAGAAGGCTGTCAAAGGCGTCACGCGCCGGGGCATCCGGGAACTCAAATGCCGCGTTTCCTCCGGCGGCATTAGTCGTCAGCTTGAAGCGTATCCTTTTTTCCATCATGTTTTCTTTAAGGTCGTTTATCGACCGGGCCAGCGTGCTTTCCACCGCCTTTGCCGTATCTACCTCCAGGACAAGGTGCATCCCCCCCTGTAAATCAAGGCCAAGATGGATTTTGTCCATGGGGAGATATTTCTTCCAGCTCTCGGGAAGACTGGTGGTGAGGGAAGGCGCCAGATAGACAAGCGCCGCCAGACAAAGCAATATTACGATGGCGGCTCTTATTCTGATGCTTTTCAACATGTTTTACCCCTTTCAATTTTCGGCTGCGGCGATCAGCTTGCAGCGATCGGCGGAGCCGTTTTTATCGTTAACGTTGTTACTGTCAGTGTTCCGCCGATGGCCATTAGCCGGCCGCCGAAAGCTGAACTATTATTCCCCGGAAGTCGATTTCTGGAGAACAGCGGATATGAAGCTCCGGTTGACCTTGATCCTGACCTTGTCGGCAATTTCAAGGGTGACCACCGTCTCCGTCAAACCGGTCACCTTGCCTTGAATGCCGCCGGAGGTCATCACGGTGTCCCCGTGGGCCAGATTGGCGATCATGTTTTTGATTTCCTTCTGTTTCTTCTGCTGCGGTCGGATCATCAGAAAATAAAAGATTCCGAAAAGTACCGCCATCATTATGATGAAGCTGATATCGCCTCCTCCGGCGCCGGCTCCTCCTCCACCCCCGGGTAGACCCATCGCGAATGCTGAATTAATCACAGTAAATACCTCCTTTTAGTCATTTAATTGTTATCATGCTCAATTTACGTTGTTATCGCTGCCATTGCCATCAGCACAGACCATCCTCGCGAGAAAATCACGCCGGAACTCCACAAACCTTCCGTCTTTGATCGCCTCCCGTATGTTTTCCATAAGACGCAGATAATACCGGAGATTGTGAATGGTGTTCAAGACCATTGCCAGAATTTCTCCGGCGACATAAAGGTGCCGCAGATAGGCGCGTGAATAATTTTGACAAGTATAACAATCACATCCACTTTCAACAGGTGAACTATCCTCCCGGTAACGGGCGTTTCTTATAACAACCTTTCCCTCGTTTGTAAACAATAATCCGTTCCGCGCACAGCGTGTCGGCATAACGCAATCGAACATGTCGATTCCCTGAAAAACTCCTTCCATTATATCTTCGGGGGTACCGACTCCCATCAGATAACGGGGCGCTTCTTTCGGGAGCAGGGGGGCAGTTGCGGCGAGGGTTTCCAACATCAACTCTTTGGGTTCGCCCACACTGAGGCCGCCGATGGCGTAGCCGTCAAAACCGATCTTCATGAGCTCTTCCACTCCCTGTCTGCGGAGGTCGGGGTAGAAGCTGCCCTGGACAATCCCGAACAGGGCCTGCTCCGGATTTTTTTTCCCTTCCCGGCAGCGTTTCGCCCACTGGGTGGTGCGGAGAAGCGCCTCTTGGGCGCTTTTCCTGTCTGCAGGATAAGCGATGCACTCGTCGAGACACATCATGATGTCGCTGCCGAGGGCTTCCTGAATTTCAACCGTCTTTTCAGGGCTCAGGAAATGTTTTGACCCATCGATGTGCGATTGAAAAACCGCCCCGTCGTCGTTTATTTTGCGCAGGGCGCCGAGGCTGTAAACCTGAAAGCCGCCGCTATCGGTCAGGATTGGCCCCTGCCAGTTCATGAATTTGTGCAGGCCGCCCAGAGCAGCGATCAACGAATGACCGGGCCGTAAATAGAGGTGGTAGGTGTTGCCGAGGATAATATCCGCCCCCAGGGAACGAACCTGCTCCGGCAGCAGCCCTTTTACCGTTCCCTGGGTTCCTACCGGCATAAATGCAGGGGTTCTTATTTCGCCATGAGGCGTCCGGATATTGCCGAGTCGGGCTTCACACCCGGGGTCTTTGGTTATCAATTCAAATTTCATATTATAAGCATGCAATCGCCATAGCTGTAAAAACGAAACCTGTTTTCAATCGCCTGGCGGTAAGCCTCCAGCATCAGTTCCCTGCCGGCAAAGGCGCACGTCAGCAAAAAAAGGGACGATTTAGGGAGGTGAAAATTGGTCAGAAGGGCATCGACACGTCTGAATTTGTAACCAGGATAGATGAAAAGACGGGTGGAGCCGGTAACTGGCTGTACTTTGCCGTTTTCAGCGGCGGTTGACTCCAGAACCCTGGTTGAGGTTGTGCCGACGGCGATTACCCGTTTTGCCTCATTGATCATTGAGGCCGTCTGTGCCGATATCGAAAAATATTCATCTCCCATTACATGGTCTTCCACGTTTTCGGTTTCAATCGGGACGAAGGTCCCGTAACCGACGTGCAGTGTAAGGGGGGCTATTTTCACCCCGCGTTTGTTAAGGGCATCCAGAACTGCATCGGTAAAGTGAAGGCCCGCCGTCGGCGCCGCCACCGAACCCGGCTCCTTTGCATAGATGGTCTGATAACGTTCCAAATCTTCCCGGGAGCGACCCCCCCCCCTTTTTCTCTTTATATAGGGAGGCAGAGGCGCCCTGCCGAAGCGGAAAAGAAAATCGTCGAAAGGGATATCAATGATGAATTCCATAAGCCATTGTTTGTCGGAGAGGCGCTGTACGATCCGGGCGGAACAACCATCTGCAAAAAAGACCGTCATCGCCGCCGCTACCCTTTTGGCCGGACGCAGCATTGCCTTCCATACCTCTTTTTTACTGTCCGCCTTATCCCTCGACAACAACAGGATTTCAATGAGCGCACCCGTATCCTTCCTGCCTGTCAAACGGGCCGGGAAAACACGGGAGTCATTGATCGCTACCGCGTCTCCCTCGCCCAAATATTCCGGCATATCAAGGAACTTGCGGAAGGCAATTTCATTTGTCGTTCTGTTTACAACCATCATCCGGGATTGATCTCGAACCGCCACAGGTTGCTGGGCGATGAGCTCTTCCGGCAGGTTATATGAGAATTCTTCCAGTTTCATCTCAATCGGCGCCGCCTGTTGCAAAGTTGCGGGAGATAACCAGAAACTTCATCGAAAGTCAATGAAATAAAAGGAGGCAAAAAAGTTCTTGACAGTTTCCGGGGGTTACTGTTAGACACTCCGGCAATGTTGTTCAGCATGCATAGTTTAACAGGATGGTCGTGTTTCTGAACCATTACGCCGTGATTCCCTTGGTTTGATGATTACTATCTCTTTTGAGGTGTTGCTCTATGGATATGAAACGCGATTACTATGAGGACGTTCAGCTTTTCAAGAGCGGGGTAGTTCTCTTCTGGACGTCAGCGTTGTTAATCCTCCTTTTTACAATTCCCCTTTATGCCCCCAATTATTACATATACCTGCTGAATATCATCATGGTGCATGTGATCCTGGCCGTGGGTTTGAATATCCTGGCGGGATCGACCGGTCAGATATCCCTCGGCCATGCGGGTTTTTTTGCGATAGGGGCGTACGGAACAGCCATGCTCATGTCGAGTTTCCAGGTTCCGTTTTTTTTGGCAATAGTTATTGCCGCTTTTGTCGCTGCCTTTTTCGGTTTTATTCTGGGGCTGCCGGCGCTGCGCCTGGAAGGCCCATACCTGGCGATCGCCTCGCTTGGTTTTGGGCTGACGATAATGCATATAATCGGCGCGATGAAGGTATTCGGAGGCCGGATGGGGATGAAGACTCCGCCTCTTGATCTGGGGATAGCGCAACTGGGATTCAGCCTGCCGGTGACGAATGATATGCAGAAATATTACCTGATTCTGGTCATCACTGTTGTTATGATTGTCGGTGCGGTCAATATCCTGAAAACGCGCGTTGGCCGTTCCTTCGTAGCGATCCGCGACAGCGATATCGCCGCGGAGGTGATCGGTGTAAACCTTACCATCTACAAAACGCTGGCGTTTGCGGTCAGCGCCTTCTATGCCGGCATCGCGGGCGGTCTTTTCGGCTTTATCCTGGGATTCTTTGACCCTTTCACCTTCAACATGATTTTATCGATCATGTTTCTTGTTATGGTTGTCGTCGGCGGGCTTGGCACTGTCTCGGGGAGCATCATGGGGGCGACGCTGATTACCTATCTGCAGTATGACTTTTTCAAGAACATCGCCGAAGTTCCCTATTTCGGTAAATTCATGCTCTACATTTCCGATAAATGGTTCACTACCGTCGGGCTTGAAAATTTCAGCAGCATGGCCATTGGACTTATCATGATCGGAATCATCATCTTCGAGCCGCTCGGGATGTTCGGCGTCTGGATCCGCTTTAAAAAATACTGGATGACTTGGCCGTTTTAGAGAGAAATATCCGGTAATGACGGATATTTCTTCAAGTAACTGATTTTACAGCGTAAAAATTTTTGGAAGGTGAATAAAATGCCCTTTGGTCAGCTTTTTGTAGAAGGATTGGCGATTGGCGCCTGTTATGGTCTTTTTGCCACGGCGGTGGTGATAATTTACAAGACATCCGCAGTGGTTAACTTCGCCCAGGGGGAGATGGCGATGTTTTCCACCTTCGTTGCCTTTCATATCCTTAATTTCTATGGATACCCCTTCTGGGCAGCTTTTTTGATTACGATGCTGTTCTCCGTGTTTATGGGGGTTCTTATAGAGTTTCTCTTTCTACGTCCCGCCAAGCATCCGACCATACTGGGAATGATCGTTATTACCTTGGGGGCGGAGATGTTCCTTATGGGACTGGCAAGCTGGAAATGGGGGGCCGAGCAGCAGTTTTTTGCCTTGCCCATCAATCCCTCGGTTACCTATGAACCCATAAAGGGAATGATTGTCAACAACTGGTCCATTTCCGTTCTTGCCGTAACCTCGTTTATCATGCTTTTTCTCTTTCTTTTCTTCAAATATACCCGTTTGGGAACGGCGATGCGGGCGACGCAGCAAAATAAAAATGCCGCCAAAATCATGGGGATAAGGACAGAACGGGTCTTTTCCTTCGCCTGGGGGTTCAGTTCCCTGATCGGCGCGGTGGCGGGGATGTTTTTTGCCTCCCGGGCCACGCTCGATCCTGCCTTTATGATGGAGCCGTTTCTGCGCACCTTTGCCGCTGCCGTTCTCGGAGGCCTCATGAGCATACCGGGGGTGATCATCGGTGGCGGGCTGATGGGGCTGATAGAAAACTATTTTGGATATGTATGGCCGGAATGGAAACCGATTATCGCCTTTGTCGTTATAGTTCTGGTTCTGTGTGTGCGGCCGAGCGGGCTTTTTGCAAAGCACTACATAAAAAAGGTTTAGCCCTGACAAGGCGGCAAAGAGCGACGGTTCAGTGAAAGAGAGGGCGTAAGCGGAGGGCAATTATAAGGAAATTGTTTTTTTGTTGGACGGAAGTGTGGATAACATAAGCCATATAACGGAAAATCCAAAACGTTTAAAAAAGGAGGGCACAATCATGGGCAGCAGGAAGGTTTTTATCATAATGATGGCGTTGGTGGCGCTGTTGTCGCTGGCGGCTTTGTCATCGGCGGCCAATCCCCCGGGGTTTGATGATAACGAGATCCGCATCGGGCAGTGGGGTCCTCAGACCGGGCCTGCGGCGCCGTGGGGTTCAGTGGCGAGGGGCAGCAAGCTGCTCTTTGATATCATCAATGAAGAGGGCGGCATCCACGGCAGGAAGATCAAATACTTCATTCGGGATGACATGTATAATCCCGCCCAGACATCGGCAGTGGTAAAGGAACTGGTCGAGCGTCAGGGCGTCTTTGCCTTTGTCGGCGGCGTTGGGTCAGCCACCGGCATGGCGGTAAAAGATTACCTTGCCCAGAACAAAATCATCTGGGTAGGCCCTTCCGCCGCCGATGCCGAATTTATCAAGCCGCTGGATCCGTATCTGTTTGCGGTGTATCCTCTCTACAATGATGAAGCGAGTATTCTGACGAAATACATCGTCGAAAATCTCAAATCCAAAAAAATCGCCATGCTCTACCAGAATGACGCCTACGGCAAGGACGGCCTCGATGGAGCAAAGGCAAGACTGGCAACCTATAAGATGCAGTTAGTCGCAGAAATTCCCGTCGAACCGACGGAAAAGGACCTGGGTTCCCAGATCCTGCGCCTGAAAAATTCGGGTGCGGAGGCCGTCTTGATGTTTGTTAGCCCTGGTATTGCGGCTATCGCCCTGAAGACGAGCGCGAATGTCGGCTTCAAGCCGCAATGGGTTTCCTCGAACACGCTTTCCGATTACCCGCTTATGTTCAAGATTACCGGCGGCCTCTGGGAAGGGGTTATAACGGGCGCTTTCGGAGAGGTTCCCAGCTCGACCACCAACAAATACGTGGCTAAATACCGTGAGGCGGCCAAAAGGCTTGCCCCGCAGGAGCGCTGGGGAACCTTTTATATGGCGGGAATTCTCTTTGCCGACCCGATTGTCGAAGCACTGCAGAAGGTCGGGAGAAACCTGAGCACGGAGGCGCTTCTAAAGGCGTTAAACTCCACCAAAGGGCATCAGACAATCGGTCCTCCGGTCACATGGACGGAAAAGCAGCATCAGGGAACGGATTCGATAATGATTCAGAAATGCGGGCCGAATGGCAGCTACATTGACCTTCAGGGCTGGACAAAGAACGATCTGGCCACCTGGAACAAATAACAGCATATTGGGGCAGTTCCCGGACAATGGATCGTTGTCCGGAAACTGCCCGCTTTGTATTGTTTTCGACTCTTAACGGGGTACCGAATTCAAGGAATGGATTGTCCGGAAATGGATCATTTTAAGGTTGAAAATTTAAGTATAAGTTTCGGCGGTCTGAAGGCGGTCAGCGACATCAGCTTCAGTGTCGAAAGGAATTCCATCTTTTCCATAATCGGGCCGAACGGCTCCGGCAAGACTACCATTTTCAACATGATCAGCGGAATATACAAACCGGGCCACGGCAGTATAGTCTGTAATGGAGAAAATCTGGTAGGGCTTTCCCCCGATCATATTGCCCGCAAGGGGATTGCCAGGACCTTCCAGAACATAGAGCTTTTCGGAAATGCGACGGTAATGGACAACCTCATGCTGGGAAGACATCTGCACATGAAAACGGGTGTTTTTGCCGGCGCCTTTCTTTGGGGAAGAGGGTCCTTCGCCGCAAAAGAAGAAATTGCCAACCGGAAAACTGTTGAAAAGATAATAGATTTTCTTGATCTTCAGTCTGTTCGCAACAGCTATGTAGGAAGCCTGCCCTATGGGAAGCGAAAGCTTGTCGAACTGGGGCGCGCTCTGGCGCTGGAACCTCAGGTACTTCTTCTCGATGAACCATCTGCGGGGATGAATACAGAGGAGAAAGAAGACCTGAATATCTGGATAAAGGATATTCAGGCGGACTATGAAGTTACGATCCTGCTGATAGAGCACGATATGAAGATGATCATGGGCATCTCCGACCGCATACTTGCTGTTAATCAGGGGCATAAGATCGTTGAAGGGACTGCGGCAGCCGTTCAGAGCCACCCGGAGGTTATCAAGGCGTATCTTGGGGAGGAGCACTGATGCTGAAAGTAAACAATATCGAAACCTGGTACGATTTGATAAGGGCCCTTCACGGCATCTCTTTTGAGATAAAGCAGGGCGACATCGTTGCCCTGTTGGGTTCGAATGGCGCCGGCAAGACAACGACGCTCAAGACGATAATGCGGCTTCTCTATGATTTGAAAGAGGAGCAGCCCGAAAAGGGAACCATTGAATTTCTCGGCGAGCGCATCGATCGCAAAAATACCGATGAGATAGTCCGCATGGGCATAAGCTACGTCCCGGAGGGACGTGAGGTGTTCCCGGAACTTTCCGTCATCGAAAATATCCGAATGGGCGCCTATACCAGAAAAGACAGAAAAGTGATAAATGACGATATAGAGCGGATATTCGAATACTTTCCGATCCTGAAAAAAAGGCGTGATCAGGAGGCCGGGCATCTCAGCGGTGGCGAGCAGCAGATGCTCGCCATCGGGCGGGCCCTGATGAGTCGCCCCAAATTGCTTATGCTCGATGAACCTTCTCTTGGCCTGTCTCCATTGCTTACGCAGGAGATATTCACAATCATCGCCGATATCAATAAGAAGGACGGAGTGACGATCCTGCTTGTCGAACAGAATGTCAATATGGCGTTGAAATATTCCAATTTCGCGTTCCTCATGGAAAACGGCCGGATCGTCCGTGCCGACAAGCCGGAGGTTTTACGTGAAGACGAGGACGTCAAGGAGTTTTATCTGGGGATCGTCAAAGAGGTTTCGGTAAAGGGTTACAAACGTTATCGCCGCAAAGTCCGTTTCCGATAAAAGTGTAGAACAACGAAGAATTAAATGTAATGCCCATAGGGAGAAATTAGGCATGCTTATAGATACACTGCCCAAGGCCTTGATCAATATGACAGGATTGCAGCCCGAAAGGGTGGCATTGAGATACAAGGATCTCGGCATCTGGAAAGATGTCCACTGGTCGGAATATCTGCAAAAAGTCAAATATGTGGCCTTGGGACTGCACGAACTTGGCGTGCGTAAAGGCGATCATGTGTCAATCATCGGCGAAAACAGACCGGAGTGGCTCTACTGTGCCTTCGGGGCGATGTCTGCCGGCGCCACATTTGTCGGTGTATATACGACCAATCCCACAAAGGAGTGCGAATATGTAGTCGGCCATTCGGAGTCGGTTGTCTATCTCTGTGAGGATGAAGAACAATTGGACAAGGCCCTCACCTTTCGTCAGAACACCCCCACCCTTAAAAAGATGATCGTCTGGGACACGGAAGGTCTGCGTGATTTTCATGATCCGATGGTGATGAGCTTTGACGAGTTGCTCGCGCTCGGAGAGAAGATTGATAAGGGGATGCCGAAACTTTTCGATGAACTGATCGCTATGGGAAAAGGGGCGGATATAGCAGGCATCATCTATACATCGGGGACAACTGGTCCGCCCAAGGGCGCCATGCTGTCGCAGGAAGGGTATCTTTGGGTAGGTCAGAAAGCCACGATCGTTACCCAGGGGCATCGGGACGATGAGACGATATCATTTCTTCCGCTGAACCACGTCTATGAGCAGATTTTTGACGTGATGGTGCACATGACGGTAGGTCATATCGTCAATTTTACCGAGAACACCGATACGGTTATGGCGGATATGAGGGATGTCTCTCCGACCCTGTTTCACGCGGTGCCGAGAATTTGGGAAAAATATTACTCGGGCATTGTCCTGAAGATGAAAGATGCCACACCCCTTAAAAAATTGGTTTATAAAACATCCGTCAAGATCGGCGAGCGTTACAATAACGAAAAGCTGTCCGGCAAGTCGCCCTCTCTTGGATTAACCATCGCTTACCGGCTTGCGTATTTTGTAACTTTTCGAAAGCTCAAGGAGCGTCTGGGATTTGACCGCGTCAAGATCGGGTTTTCGGGCGCCGCACCTATTTCTGGAAGTATATTGAAATATTTTCAGAGTATAGGAATACCGATCCGCGAAGGCTATGGGATGACGGAGACTACCGGCATTACCCACATGTCTGATGAGAAGAACTTCAAAATAGGGACAGTCGGCAGGGCTCTTCCCGAAACCGAGGTGGTAATAGCCGAAGACGGAGAGATTCTTGTTCGTCACAAGGGGATATTCAAGGGTTATTACCGCGATGAGGAGACGACCCGGGAGGCCCTTCAGGACGGATGGATGCATACCGGCGATGTCGGCGAGATTGACCCGGATGGCTTTCTTAAAATCACCGATCGTAAAAAGGATTTGATCATTACCGCCGGCGGCAAGAATATCGCCCCGCAGTTCATAGAAAACCTCTTGAAGTTCTCACCGTACATCAACGATGCGGTGGTTATCGGCGACAAACGCAAGTTTGTCAGCGCCATCATAGTAATTGATGAGGAAAATGTGGTCAAATACGCGCAGGACATGAAGGTTCAATTCACCACGTTTGCAAATCTGACACATACGGCAGAGGTGATAAATCTCATTCAGGAAGAGATAAACAAGGTCAATGATCAGGTGGCGCGCGTCGAAAATATACGTAAATTCCGCATCCTCGACAAAAAACTATATACTGAAGACGGCGAGGTAACACCGACAATGAAGGTCAAACGGAAGTTCATAAATGCCCAATACGCCGATCTGATAGAGTCTATGTATAAGGGGTAGGGGGGCGCAGAGATGCGTACGTCTGCGCATGTTTTTACAATTACCCGATAATCTGTTTGTAAGGAGTTTACATGGCTGACGTTCTCTTAAAGGAAAGGACGGAGGAAGGAATTCTGATCCTCACACTCAATCGCCCCGAGGCGATGAACTGTTTTAATTTTGAGCTGCTTGCGGAGCTTTCCGATACAATCCGCGAGGCAAATTTTGACCTTGCGCTCCGGTGTATAATCATAACCGGCGCGGCGGGAGGCGACCCTAAAAAGTCCTCTTTTTCGACCGGGGCCGATCTGAAGGAACGCCGAACCCTGAGCGATGATCAGGTGCGACGTTTTATCTTTACGATCAGAAACACCTTTACCGCGGTCGAGCAGGTACGCGTGCCGGTAATCGCGGCGATAAACGGTTATGCATTCGGCGGCGGCACGGAGATTGCGCTGGCCTGTGATATCAGAATCGCCTCTGCCAACGTGATTATGGGGCTCACCGAGACCAGCCTTGGCATTATTCCGGGCGGCGGCGGCACCCAGCGACTGCCGAGAATCGTCGGGATAGCGAAGGCAAAAGAGCTGATCTTTACCGCCAGAAGGATCGATGCTCAGACCGCCCTCCAGATCGGTCTTGTCAATCGTGTTGTCGAGCCGGCGGAATTGATGTCGGCATCTTTGGAAATGGCGCGGGAGATAGCGAAAAACGGGCCGATCGGGGTTGCCCAGGCGAAGTTTGCAATAAACTACGGGGCGGAGGCATCCCTCGGCGTTGCCCTTTCCCTGGAATCAAAGGCCTATGATGTGACCATCCCGACCAAAGACCGCCTGGAGGCTCTCGCTGCGTTTGCGGAAAAACGGAAACCGGTTTTTCGGGGCGAGTAACAGAAGCGCATCGGAGGTCCGCTTACAGTGGCCACTCCCCGCGTTCAACAAGGACATCCCGAAAAATGGCCAGGGCTTCGTTGACGGCGGGCATGCCCGCATAGGTGGCCACCTGGAAGAATATCTCCGTCAGTTTTTTGGGGTCGCACCCGACATTGAGCGCCGCGTTGACATGCAGTTTCAGTTCTTCGCCGGCGCGGATGGAAGCAAGAATCGCGCATGCCGCCATCTGCCGTTCCTGCAGGGTCAAAACCGTGCGGGAGTAGAGGTTTCCGGTTATAAAACGTGAAAAATCCTTGGCAAGTTCCTTGTCGAACATCTTCCAGATGAGATACGAAGGGTCAATCTTTACGCCGCCTGCAAACAGCCGCTTTGCCGTCTCTTTCGTCTTTTCGTCAATATTGTCCGTCATTTTAAACTCCTTGTATTATAGTATTGTGGATAATTCTCATTTCGACAGGAATATTCCCCTGTCGCGGTCCTGAAAATATACATGGTTGAATTTTCCGCGATTGGTGCGGGCGTAAAATTCCTCTCCCTCCGCCCTGCATTCCGGACAGCATCGGGAAGGCAGGATAACGGCAAAGATGTTGCTGCCGGTGTCGGCAGCAGACTCTATCATGACAGTTCCGCCGCAGTTGGCGCAGACGCGCACCGTCTCCGTTTGCCGCTCCCGGATGTTGTCCGTGTCGTAGTAGATGGATTTATTACGCTTTATGTAACGCGAAGTGCCGACGAGTTGCTTTTTCATATCGTGTCGGTGGTTCCATAGATTCATAACTTGATCGATCTCTGCGTCGATCGCTCTGGTGACGGAGTCATCCTGACGGAGTTTATCAGGGTCGTAATCAGGCTCCCGGACATGGCTGTAATCGAGTCCGGCCATTGCCAGAATTATTCCGGCGTTGGTGTAGGGGAGGGCCCTTTCGATCGAATAGCCTCCCTCCAGAACGGCGATATCGGGAGCAAGCCTTGTATTCAGGGTCGCATATCCCTGTGCGGAGACGCGCATGTTGGTCAGGGGGTCGGAGTAGTGGTTATCCTGTCCGGCCGAGTTGATGACGATGTCCGGTTTGAATTCGTCGAGAATCGGCAGAACAAGGCGATCGATAACGGTCAAATATCCCTCATCGGATGTTTCCGGGGGAAGGGGAATGTTGATCGTTGCCCCGAGGGCGTTCGGCCCGCCCAAGTCGTTTATGAAACCTGTTCCCGGATAAAGCGTCCTTCCATCCTGGTGCAGCGAGATGCACAGGGTGTCGGGGTCGTTCCAGTATATATCCTGGGTGCCGTCCCCGTGATGGCAGTCGGTATCGACAACGGCGATTCTTTTGTGGCCGTAATGGGTACGTATATATTCGATCATTATCGCCTCTATGTTCACATTGCAGAAGCCCCGGGCGCCATGAACTACGAGCATGGCGTGATGACCGGGCGGTCGGACGAGGGCGAAGGCATTGTCAACCTCGCCGGAGAGGACCTTTTGGGCGGCGGTTATGGCGCCTCCGGCCGAGATGAGATGTGGTTGAGTAA
>Ga0208373_1003560_pt1 | contig 15142 bp, 17 predicted proteins | sample RifOxyC2_FD_184036 | JGI IMG/M metagenome (GOLD analysis project Ga0208373, IMG submission 184036) | Soil microbial communities from Rifle, Colorado - Rifle Oxygen_injection C2 (SPAdes) | ecosystem: Environmental > Terrestrial > Deep subsurface > Rock core/Sediment | place: Rifle, Colorado...
GGAAGAAGCAGGCCCGGACCATATTATCTTTTCTTATTTCATAAATGGTTTTTACCCTGCTTTCTGCTATCCCTTCGCGGTCCGTTGAAGCAGGGGACTCCAGATCCCCTGACCCTTCGGTAAAATAGAACCGTACCGGAACATTCTCGAGAGGCATTTCCTTCTCCTGCATCACATAGACTATTTTCACCTTAAGAGCGCGCTCCAGCCCCGTCTTTGTTCTCCCTGAGGGATCATGCGGAAACGGGATGAATTTTATTCTTCCCAGACAATCCGAAACAAAAGACCGCATCTCTTTTTCAAGCACGGCATTTCCCGTCGTCTCCTTGAGAATACTGAAGGCTATCGAAAGATTCTGAAAAGCGTCCGTTACCCCGCCCGCCCGGGCCTGGGTCCCGGCAAGCTCATAATAGCGTCGGACTTTCTCGGTATCTATCCTGTTTTTTTCTTTTATCCTTGCCCTTTCCTCTTCCATTTTCCTTACGGGGTAGCTCAAAAGCACGAAAACATTGAATCTCTGTTCCACTCCGTCCTTTTCTTCATTTTTTTCGGTGTAAATCTCCTTCATACAGGCATCCTCGATCTTTCCTGACGCTTTCGCATCCAGGCTGCTGAAGACAGAAGCGAAATTCTGAGTCCTCAGCTCGTGGAACTCAGACTTGAGCTCCACTCCGACGTACTCGACTATCCGGGAGAGCCCGTCCCTGAACGCCTCGTTCTTCCCTTCTTCCAGAGAAGCGGCGCCCGTCTTGACTCCCAGAAAATACAGGTTATCTTTTTCCGCTGGAAGTTTACTGACCCAGTAAGGAACTCCCTGATCAGCGCACATAACTGTCCCCAGACAAAACAGCACTGGAAAAAGAAAACAGGTTTTCTTCATTTTTATTTAAGATTAATCTCTATTCTTCCCTCTCTGGTTTTCTTTTCTCCATTATCCGAAGCCGGGCTCCTTTCCCTCAGAAGACTGACGCTGAATTTTTCCCTGGGAAGTTTTTTAACCGCCGTAAAATACTCCAGAATGCTTTCGGCACGGCCCAGGGACAGTTTTCCGTCGTACTCCCTGTCAGCCCCTTCACCGGCACGCACCTCTATGGATACCGTATCATCAGACGCAAGGTCGAGTACGTCGGCCAGCCTGTCAAGGAATGAAAAACTTTTTTCCTGGATCCTGGTGCTGCCCGGATAAAAATAAACGGTATTTTCCGAAGCAGTTATTTTTGTCTCGACGATCTCTGTCTCTCTGCGGGACGGGCTGAACCGGTCCATACCTGCGGCAAAGAGAAGCTCCGGGACTGCTGAAGAAACTCCTCCTGTTTCCGGCGTAACCGAACGGTACTCCTCAAGCATTTCCGTCACTGCCGTTGCCTTATCATTAAAAAGACCGATAATATCAAAAGAAGCACTCTTTATTGGATTCGAAAAAAGACCTGAAACCGGATCCTCCGCCCCGGTCCGGGTGCTGGCCGTAAACAGCAGGTTTTCGATATCTGCACGATGTTTCATCGTCATGCCTTTCATTTTTTCAGAGACAGGTCTTCCTTCCTTCGCTCCGGCTGACCCGGGCTCCGTCCCGGCGGAGGCAAGCTTTTCCTTCAAAAGAACGGGATCCTTGAGATAATTCTCAGTCTGGTGCATGTAGGCGCCTGCATTCCCGTAATGCAACCCTGCGCCGGAAAGAGCGATGGAAAGACCGAAATATTTTCCCAGATCCTGGTCCGCAAAAAATGCGGCCGCGCTGCCGGCAAGGATCAGAAGAAATCCCGCATTCCGGTATTTTTTCGAGATACGAATAGACTTTTTGACTTCGAAAACTTCAAGAGAATTCAGGCCGGAACCGGTCCCGAGCTGTACTGGCAGATCCCCCGAAGGATAAACCGTGAATTCCGCAAGCGCCAAAAATATCATTATCAGCCGCGTTTTAAAAGAAATTCCTGTGCGGCATTTTTTAATAAAAACCTGCGATTGTCCTTTCAAAAAACCTCCATCTTCGGTAACCTGGCCGGCCTGCCCTGAACCCGAAGCGGTTCAGTGTTTAGCCCCCGGGCTTTGCCGGTGTATCCCTCGCAGTACACCGCCTTGAATCCTTCGCGGTTCAGGGGTCCCGGAGTTTCCTCCGGTTTGCCTTTATCGGAGAAAGTTCGGACATATTCTCAAAGAGCCGTTTAAACAGCATCTTATGCTGCCGATGCGACAGAGCCGGATTAATACCCCTCCTTGATAAATATATCCCGAGAATACAAAATCGTCAAGGAAAAACTTTACCGTTGAATTCCGGCCGGAGAAAAATTAAAATATCCGTAATACGCTGAAAGGAGGAGGTTCCATGAATCCTGTTTTAGAAACGATCCATACGCGGCGGTCCGTCAGATCATATGAAAGACAGCTAATTCCCAAAGACGTACTCAGGCGCATAATAGACGCCGGCAACAATGCGCCTTCCGGTAATAACGCCCAGGGGTGGCGGTTTGTCGTCATCGAAAACCAGACCATGCGGGAAAAACTCGCGGCCCTGGCCCTTCCCCGGTATAAAGCCTGGATGGAGAAAGCGCCGCAGACTCTCAAAGATAAACGGGCCGATATTGACAGAGAAACGTCCGATCCGGTCTACTATTCCGCCCCGGTTATCATTTTTGTGATCAATTCGGGAATTACGTCGGATATGGATACCCCGATGGCCTGCCAGAACATCATGCTGGCGGCAAGGTCTTACGGCATCGGCAGCTGCTGGGTCTTTTTCGGACAGCTTCCGGTCGACGATCCGGGGATCAGAGAAATTCTTGAATTGAAAGCAGGAGAAAAAATATACGGGCCTATTGCGCTGGGATATCCGAAAGGAGGTTTTCCGGAAGCGCCTGAGAAAAAGGAGAGCATTATCAAATGGGCATGAAAAAGGTTTATTCTAATCAGTCCGGAGTTTCTCTGCTCAGCCTTCTTCTGGCCCTGGGTATCGCGGCGTTTCTGTATTATTCAGTCGTCAGAAAATATCTTTCAAAATCTCCGGCCGGCCGCGATAGCGTGGAAGCTCTTAAAGAGGAAAATATCGATCTTGATAATTACAAATCCATGCAGGAAACCTCCCGGAAAAATATCGACGAACTCAACAGAAAAATAGAAGAGCATGAAAAGAGGAGCATGGGGCCGGAATAAGGAAATCGAAATCCCCGGCGGCGGCGGCACGGCCGCTTATAAGAGTAACAAGCCGGCGGTTCAGGCGTCTAATAACTGTCAAGCGGACCGGAAAATTTATATAATGTTTACGGAATCAAATTAAGGAGGGGGCAATGAAAAATATTTTAGTTCCCGGCATAGCCGTGCTTCTTATTTCCGGAATATTGATTCTGGCGGAGGCGGGAGACACTGAAAAATCTTTCAGGAAAGGGATCGAATACACCAACCAGGGCAAATACGACCAGGCCATCGAAAAATTCACCGAAGTGATCACCGGCGACAAAGACTACGCCAACGCCTATCTCGCGCTGGGAATCGTATACATCAACAAAAAGATGGAGAAAGAGGCCGTAACCCTTCTGGAAAAATCCATCGAACTCAATCCGGAACTGAAGAAAGCATATTTCGTCCTGGCGAGACTCTGCGAAAAGATGGAAGAGAACGACAAAGCCGTCCTTCTTCTTGAAAAATACCTGACCCTGGATCCTGACAAAAAATTCGCGGATATCGCGCAGAAGCATCTCTTGAGGCTGAAGGATAAAAATGAATAGAAGAAAAGGTTCCATTATCGCCGTCCTGTCCGGGCTGATCTTGTCGGCCTCTTTTTTTACCGGCTGCGGGCCGAGGATAGCGGTGCGGAGGGATTATGATTTCAGCAGGATCAAGCGGGTCGGGGTTCTTAAATTCGACAGCTCGGACGTCGGGCCCTTCTCCACTTATGATCCCGGCAACACCGTAGCGGATGAATTCGTTTTTCAGCTGCTTTCGAGAGACATCGCGGTAATCGAACGGAACCGGATCGAGAATGTCCTCCGCGAGCAGGATCTCTGGACGAGCGGCAGAATAGATCCCTCCACAGTCAGAGGGATAGGGAAAATACTCGGCGTGGACACTCTAATCATCGGCACCGTCACGCGCTATATCCCGGACAGCAAAAAGAGGTTCTATCTGGATGATCCTCACGGGGGATTGAGAGAAGAGATCTTCATGGTAAATGCCGAATTCGGCCTTACGGCCCGGATGGTCAACGTCGAGACCGGAACAGTCATATGGGTCGGCTCCTATACCTATGATTCTTTCTACATGGAAAGCGCTATCCGTCTGACGGTCTCTGCCCTCATGGACAAACTGGACGAAATCCTTCCCTCCGTCCGAAAATAATACACGGCAAAATCTCCGGATTTTCTGTCTGATTTTTGCGCCACGAATTCTTTTCCTCCTCCGCCCCGTAAAAATAATTGAACGGAGCATAAAATTCATCACGCCAGGACGGGATTGCCGGCGAGACAAAAGAAATAAAGCATTTTATTATAAGCCTTGACAAAAAATACATCTTTATGTATAAAAACATACATATATATGTGCTTTTTGATACATATTTATTACAATAAATTCTACTATGGGTTACCGAATTACTAAAATCGAGTTACTGCATGAATTGACCGGATGGAATACTTTTCTAAGACGAAAAATACATTTAATTGCATGCGGCGGAACAGCTCTAACTCTTTTGAATATCAAACCATCTACAAAAGATATTGATTTTATTGTTCCTACCGATACTGAGTATACGTATTTATCAAACACACTTAAAGACCTGGGTTACAAACCAGTGTCCGGCTACGGCTGGAGCAGGAGCGATAAATTCGTTTATGATTTATTTGCCGGAAACAGGATACATACAACCGAATTATTGGAATCGCCGCTAAAAAACAATAATAATATTCCTTTCGACGAGTACACCTATATTTATTTGGGAATTTTGAATTTTTATGATTTGATTATCAGTAAAATATTTCGCGGGACTGATGCGGATTTTGAAGACTGCTTTATGCTGATAAAAACAAAAACACAAGAAATAGATTTAAACATACTTAAAGAACGTTTCAGAAAGACAGCTTCTTATGATGTTTCGGAAGAAAAAGTAATGAAAAACTTGGACAATTTTTTAAAAGCCATAAAAAAGGAGGGTTTATATGCTGAATAAAGAATTATTAGAGCGGATCGGCAAATTAGGGTATCCCTTATTTGACACAGACAATGAGCCTTCCGCTAATGAAACAATCCGTGATGTGGTAAAAAGCAATGACGTGCGTCTATGGGAAGGATTCCCCATAATTCTTGCAACTGCTAATAAAGAAAAATTATTCGAATTCGACAAAATGAAAGACCTATTAAAAAATAAAAATGAATACAAAAATTATTCAACCCTTTTATTGCTCTCTCTATCTTTATATAAAGTTCTTACTGTAAAATTCGGATGGGCAGATGATCTATATGATAAGTTAACCCTGAATGACAAAAATAAAATGAAAAAGTTCGTTAGCAATTTTAAAAACAACACCGATCTTAAAATAGGGTCAAAACGACTAAACCCCCAAAGGATAACAGCGACTTTCGCTAATTACTCAAATCGCCAGGAATCCGAAATAAAAAATATTGAATACAGAAATGAAGAACTATCTTTAGAGTATGCCATGTCTCAAATATTCACAGCAAAACAAAAAGAAATACTCCTAAAGCGAGCGCAAGGAAAAAAACTCACTAAAACAGAACGGGAATATTTTTACCGGGTAGTGAAGAAGAAAGCAATCGCTCTTGCCAATCCCGATCTTCAGAAATTAGCACAGAGAGTTATTGTATAAATTACGGGGCGGAGGAGGAAAAAAATTCGTGGCGCAAAATTCAGTCCATAAATCCACTGATTCCGGCAGCCCGAAAAAGTTCTATATCAGAACTTTCGGATGAGCGTTGGGTACGGCTTTATAGGACGCTCTACAGATTCTTTAAATTGAAGAAATCAGAATAACCCCACCCCGCAGAGTTTCGGCACTCTATCCGCCTTCGCCTTGCGTCCCATCCCAATACAAAACCGCTGGCTCGTGAATACGAGCTATCCCGCAAAATATTACCGCTGTTTTTCAATGGAAATATATTACGGGAGACAGGCAAATGCCTGTGGGCGGTTTTGAATAGGCAGAGCGGAGAAATAATTTATTCTCGGCGGCGGGGGAAAAGATTAATCTTTTATTTTGAAAATAAAGAGGTTTGTTCTTGCAAATATTGCTTTATCCGTTGCTCTGCCAGCGTGCAGTATTTTTTATCTATATCATATCCGACATATTTTCTATTTGTTTTAAGCGCAGCAATACAAGCACTTCCGCTACCGACGAAAGGATCAAGTACAACTTCATCTTCAAAGGTATATAATTGAATTGCTCTATATGGAAGTTCTATAGGAAAAGGGGCAGGGTGTCCAATTTTTCTTGCGCGCTCTGCTGAAAATGTCCAAACACTCTTTGTAAATGCTAAAAATTCTTCTTTTGAAATTGTACTTTTTCTCTTTTGAATATTTTTTCTTGTGAAAGTGTCTTTACAGTAAATCAATAAATATTCATGGGTATCTCTCAGCACCGGGTTATTTGCTTTCAACCAAGTACCCCATGCGGTAGATGGACTTGCGCTTGCTCCTTTATCCCAAATGATTTCTCCACGCATAAGAAAACCTATATCGTGCATGTCTTCAATAATAAAACTATGGAGAGGGATATACGGCTTTCTTCCTAAATTTGCAATGTTTATACAAGCCCGCCCGCCCGGAACCAAAACTCTGTATGTTTCTTTAAATACGTTTTTAAGCATTGCCCGGTACTCTTTAAGGGAAAGGTTGTCGTCGTAATCTTTTCCCACATTATATGGCGGGGAAGTTACCATCAAATGGATGCTGTTGTCTGGTAGCTCGGTCATTGATTCACTGCTTTTGCAGAAAATTTTATTTATGTTCTTAGACGGTAAAATATTTTCTTCAAATTCTATGTTCTGTTTTTCGTTATTAAGCCCTTCATATAAGCGGCTATTATAGAATTTAGAAGAATCGTGATTAATTCTTCCGGGTGTTCCAAAGGAACTTGTCTTTGTTCCATTTTTTCTTTTTGGATAAATAACAGGGTGTATTTGTGCCATTTTAATTCTCTTTCAGAAGTTCTAAAAATCGCTGGGCTTTTGCTTCATAGGTCTTTTCCCTGTTGGCAATTTCGATAAGTTCGCCAAGTCTTTTTTTGGTCTGCATACTTGAAAAAAAATCCCTGTCTTCCTTCAAAAGATCAATAGCGTGTGTCTTTAATTCCTCATAAGAATCGAATCTATAAAAACCAGATTGGTGTGTGTTTTTTATATTTTCTTCATCTGGCTTATCAAGCGGGTTAGGATTTACTGACCAGAATCCCTGAATGATCCCGTTTTTCCTTAGATGATCAACTTTTTGATAATAACTTTTTGTAATCGGAGTATTTCCTACAATGATTATCGGTATTCTTGACGCAGAAAAACTTGAGACTCTGATATTTATGCTTTTTCCAATAGCTTTTAACATCGTATCCGATCTTAAAAGACCCGGATTCCCTTGATGAGTGTTATAATCGCCTATACAGACAATTTTTTTCTTAGATATAAATTGCCAGTTCCAGACCACAGACATTTTAACTTCGATAATCAATAAAATATTTTGTGGCTTTTGAATAATGTCTTTTGTTTTACAGATAGCAACGTCGGCAGGAGACATATTTGTCAAACCGATTTCATCGCAAATTACATTTTGAAGAGAATATCCACCGGCTTTTTCAGCAATTTCTTTAAATAACTCAGTAGAATATTTTTCTGTATATTGACCTATTAATGAATTTCTACTCTGTAATGTTGTTTTCGTACCGGTATAACTCTTAGGCCAATAGGCATAGTATTTTTTGTCCTTGGTTACATAAAAAAGTGATTCTGGGCTGGCAAATTTCGCTAAAGCCTCAGTAAAAAAATCTTCTTCTTGTTTTTTGCCCCAAAGAGACGTCATAATCTTTTCCTTATATTATCATTGTATTAAAAAAGTTGAGAAAGGCAAATAAAGAAAATTCTATCAAACCCCCGCCGACGAGAATAAATTATTTCTCTGGTCTGCCTATTCAAAACCGCCAACAAGCTTTTTGCTTGTCTCCCGCACGATAAACTCATTTCAGATTTTCTCATCGGTAATTCATGGTGCGGGATAGCTCGTATTCACGAGCAGGCGGTTTTGTTGTATTGGGTCGGGTTAGTAAGGCGAAGGCGGGTAGAGTGCCGAAACTCTGCGGGGTGGGGTTATTCTGATTTCTTCAATTTAAAGAATCTGTAGAGCGTCCTATAAAGCCGTACCCAACGCTCAACCGAATGTTCTGATATAGAACGTTTTCGGGCTGCCGGAATCAGTGGATTTATGGCATGAATTTTGCGCCACGAATTATTTTCCTCCTCCGCCCCGTAAAAATAATTGAACGGAGCATAAAATTCAAAAGATTTTATCTTCTTGTCGGCGAGATGAATATTTTTATCATTCTTGACAATACTGTAATAAACTGTAAAATAAAGATATGAAAATTTTTAACTTAAGCCACACTGCCCAAAAACTCGGCGTAACAAGACAGACCATTTACTACTGGATCAAGAAAGGATGGATAAACACAAAACGAGACTATCGCAATTATCCTGTATTTACAGAAAAGGATATTGAAAAAATAAAAAAATGGAAAGATAAACTAAAGGTAGGATTATGAATCAATCAGAAAAGTTTTGGGCTGATAGTCAATCAGAAACGGTTAAAAAATTATCTAACGAACTTGAAAAAAATAAAGATTTATCCCTGGATTTACTTAAAACAATTCTCACTATTCATGCAACAATATTTGGTATCACTGTTGCTCTTATCGGCTATTTACAAAAATCGTATACTTTCTTTTTAGTTACAACCTGGATCACAGAGATTGTATCAATAGCTTTGGGACTTCTTTGTTTTAAACTACATATAGATATCGAATCTAAAAATACCCTCGATGGTTTTATGTTTAGTTATGACATGAATGAAATAAATACATCATATTCACAAGGCAAATTTTCAGGCAAGGATGAAGAACGTCATGGCCTTATAATAGCAGCAATGGTTAGACGGACACCCTCAGGAGCATGGGAGTCTCCTTTACTCAATATTGCTAAAAAATATGCACCACAACTTCCATCCTCAAAACTATTTACAAAAAATATCACACCTTCAACTATAAATAAGTTCCTTTTAAAAATATATCCTTATTTAATAAACATTTTCTATACACTAACTTCTTTATCTTTCCTTTTTTTATTGTTAAGTATCTTTATTAAATAATTATGAATATTTCGATTTATCTCCGTGTTTCTACCGAAGATCAGGCGAGAGAAGGATATTCTCTTGACGTACAGCGGGAATATCTTGAATCTTTTGCAAAGAAAGAGGGTTTTGAAATTTTTAAAATATACAATGACGATGGATATACCGGATACAATACTAACCGCCCTGCTCTCTCTGAACTTCTCAAAGATGCCAGAGAAAAGAAATTCAATCTTGTTCTGGTTTATAAGCTGGACAGATTCAGCAGGAACCTTAAAGACCTGCTGAATCTGGTCGATGAGTTTTCTTCTTACGGCATCGGTTTTAAATCCGCTACCGAACCTTTTGATACGACTACATCAGCGGGAAAACTCATGTTTCAGCAGTTGGGCAGTTTTGCTGAGTTTGAACGGAACAGAATAGCTGAAAGAGTTTTCCCCGGAATGATCAGGGGCGTTAAAGAGGGAAACTGGCAGGGCGCAAGATACTCTCCCTATGGCTACAAATATAATAAACCGGAAAAACTTCTTGAAATAGATAGGAAAGAATTAAAAGTAGTTCATCTTATTTATTCTATGTTTTTATCCGGTAAAAGTATCTGCAGGATAACAGAACACCTCACGAGAAAGGGATACAGGAACAGGAAAGGCAATATCTTCACGACAAAATTGATCGGCGACATACTGAAGAATAGAATCTATACCGGAAAACTTATCTGGAACGTCCATCACTACGACAAAACGCAGAAAACAAAAAAAGGATTCCGTTATATAAAGAACTCTGCCGATAAAATCATAATCTCCCAGGGGAAACATAAACACATTATTTCAGATGAAGATTTTGAAAAAACGCAAAACATCTTATCCCATAAAAGGACTATCCGCACAAGCAAGTTATCTTTTTATCCGCTGACAGGAATCCTTTACTGCGCCAGGTGCAACCACAAGTATCTTGGCTTTACAAACACTTCTAATCACAGGACAGGAAGAAAAAAACGCTGGTATCGGTGCATCGGGCCACAGCGGAGCTTTAATCACTGCAAAAACAGAAGCATAAAGGCCGAGGTTATAGAACCGCAGGTTGCCCTGATGGTTGATAGATTGCTCAAAAATGAGAAGTTATCAACAAACCAATGGATGAACATGACTGATTCCCCTTCTTTGAGTTTAAGACCCTCTAAAGTTAAAATTGAACAGATTAAACAAAGGCTCAAAACCAACTTTGAAAAGCAGTCTAAATTGACCGATATTTATCTGAATAACTCTTTGAGCGAAGATGTTTTTAAGCAAAAAAATGAAGAGCTTAAAAACGAAGCGGACAATTTAAAAAAGATGATCGCTCATTATGAAATGAAAGAAATCGAATGGGAAAAATCAGTCGATTATCTGGACAGGGTTGATGACTTCCTTTCCGACGATAAAACAGACCGTAAAGAAATAGACGATCTTACCAAAAAGCAGATGCTTAATCTTATATTTAAAAATATTCATCTCGCCGACAAGAAGATAAAATCTTTTGAATTTTATGCTCCGTTCAATTATTTTTACGGGGCGGAGGAGGAAAATAATTCGTGGCGCAAAATTCATGCCATAAATCCACTGATTCCGGCAGCCCGAAAACGTTCTATATCAGAACATTCGGTTGCCAGATGAACGTGTCGGATTCGGAGAGGATGGTAAACCTGCTCATTCAGGACGGATGGGAACCAACCGATTCACCGGAAACCGCAAACCTGATTATTTTCAATACCTGCTCTGTGAGGCAGCATGCGGCAGACAGGGCCATAAGCAATTTCGGCGCGCTCAAAAAACTGAAAGACAAAAAATTCATATTCGCAGGATGCGTAGCCAAAGAAAAAGAAGACGAGATGTTTAAACGGTTTCCTCACCTCGATGCGCTGGTCGGACCCGAAGCCATAGGCGATATCGTTTCCGTTGCGAAGAGAATCTTTTCCGGTGAAAAAGTCCTCGCCACCGGATTCCTCTCTTATCCTGAATTTTCTTCTTCATTTACCGCTTACCGCTTACCGCTTACCGCTGCTGTCAGCCGGTTCGTCACAATAATGCGGGGGTGCAACAATTTCTGTTCCTACTGCATTGTCCCTCACGTCCGCGGAAGGGAAATCTACCGCCCGAAGAAAAATATCATCGACGAAATCAAATACCTTGTAGCCAGCGGCGCAAAGGAAGTGACTTTATTAGGCCAGAACGTTAATTCTTATCCCTGTTTTCCGCAGCTTCTGGAAGACCTGAATAAAATCAGCGGGCTTCTCCGAATCCGGTTTATGACTTCTCACCCCAAAGATTTAAGCGATACGCTCATCTTCGCCATGCGCGACATGGAAAAAGTCATGGAACACCTCCATCTTCCGCTCCAGAGCGGTTCAGACAGGATACTCAAAGCCATGAACCGGCATTACACGCGGAAAGATTATCTTTCTTTAATAGAAAAAGCGAAAAAGGAGGTTCCCTGCATCTCCTTCACAACAGATTTGATAATCGGTTACCCCGGAGAAACAGATAAAGATTTCAGGGATACGCTGAAAACCGTGAAAGAGGTGCGGTTCGACGGAGCTTTTTCCTTCAAATACTCTCCGCGGCCGTTCACAAAAGCGCTTGAGGCCACCGGCGCAGTGCCGGAAGAAATAAAAACAGAGCGGCTTGATATTTTAAACAGACTGACAAAAAAAACAGCAGAAGAGAACAAAAAGCAGAAAATCGGAAAAGTCCTTGAAGTCCTGTCCGAAAAAAAAGATTCCGGCAGATCCAGGGAGAATTTTCAGGTCTTCTTTAATCCTGAAACCGGACCCGGGGAACTGCTGAAAGTAAAGATAACGTCCGCTTCCGCCTGGTCTCTCAAGGGAAAAATAATCTCAGGCTGAAAGGCCGCTCTTCCTGAGGAAAGCGATTACGGCGGTAAAGAAGTAATACCTGCGGAAATTCTGCGAGAGATGTTCTCCGATGGAACGGGAGACTGAGGTCTTATCTCTCCTCAGCAGCAGGTAGAGTTTTCTGAACCTGTTATAATTGACATTCGCCTCTTTGAACATTTCCTTAAGCTGCTCTTCGGAGATTCTTTTCAAGTCCGCTGGTATCCGTATGGTTTTTTTGTATTTATTTCTGAAATAGAGAACTCCGCTCTTATTCTCCCAGTCTGTGAAACCCAGACGGGAAAGGATGTACCAGACTTCTCCCTTTTTGATTATTTCCATCTTTTTACTCCCTCCATCTCAGCCCCTATACCCCTTTTTAAAACAATTTTCGCGGCTTGTCAATGTGACTTTTATCATATATCAGCCGCCTGATATAAAACAGATTCAGGAAATATTCATGCTCTCGAGATAGAAGGCTCTTATCCGTTCCGTCTTCCCTCTCAAAAGGACTTCTCCTTTCATTTTGGCAACTACGCTTTTTTCTACCCTGCGGTAAGTTTCTTCGCTCATGATGATGTCCGTACGCCATTCCTTGTTCATCGCTTCCAGCCGCACCGCTGTGTTTACGGTATCTCCTATGCAGGTATATTCCATCTTCTTCTCAGAACCGATGTTCCCCACAACTACGGGCCCGGTGTGTATGGCTATTCCGAACCTCAGCTCCCTTCCCGACTTCCTGTTGAACTCCCGCAGCCTCTCCCGTAACCCCAGCGCCGCCGAAACTGCCCTGAAGGCATGGTCTTCCTGAGCCAGAGGAACTCCGAATTCAGCAAGCACCGCATCGCCTATATATTTATCTATGTTTCCGCCGTATTCTGATATCTCCTCCACGATATCGTTGAAATATTCATTTAGCATATGCACCACTTCTTCAGGCTGCATCTTTTCCGAAAGGGCCGTGAAGTCCCTGATGTCGCAGAAGAGGATCGTGGCATCTCTTTTCTCTCCGCCCAGTTTAAGTTCTCCCTTCAGAACCCTGTTGGCCACTTCGGGATTCACGTATTTCCCAAAAGTATTCCTCATGAATTCCCTCTCCCTCAACCCTTTGATCATATGGTTGAAGGTCCTGGAAAGGTCTCCGACCTCGTCATTTCCGCTCTCCCTCACGCTTACGTTCAGCCGGCCTGCGGAAACCTCGTCAGCCGCCCCTGCCAGGGCATGGATCGGACGCACCATGTAGCCTATGGATATAAACGTGAAAAAAACTCCTGCGAAAAGTATCAGTCCGGCGATCTTGAGAATCCTGAAACGCACCTGCTTGAGGGCGGTTTTGATGGAGAGATCGGAAAAACCGACACTGATACCTCCCATTCTCTTGCCGGCCAGTGCCAGGGGTATGGAAACTTCATAAAATTTATCCTTGCCTTTTTTGTAATTCTGAACCAGAATCTCATGGGGCGCAGCTTCAGCGGTGGCCCAGCGGACGGATTTTTCCGCCCAGGGAGTGTTTTCCTTATACCCGATAAGCCTGAGGTCGCTATGGTCGATAACCTGCCCTTCAGGATCAAAAACGGCCGCATAGACCACCCCCTCTTCCTGAACGATCCTGGAAAGAGCCAGATGCACCTGAAAATCGTCCCTTCTGGGATAGACGGACTCCCAGGCCGTGGCCGCAAAAAAACGGGCTTTCCCTTCCATTTCCCGGACGAAGGAGTTCACCCGCTCCCTGATCAGTAGCCCTGCCAGTGAATAAATTGCGGAAAGGAGAAGAAAAACCACAAGAAGGGAAAACTTGAATGCTACGCGTGAAAAAAACATGAACGGAAATATTCTAACATTTTTCTTGCAGAGAATAAATAGATAACCTATAATTTCCTGCAGACATGGAAATTGAACAGATCCTGCGGAAAATTCCCCTCTTTGTCTCCCTTTCAGGGAAAGAAATAGCGGACATAGGAAAGAAAGTTTTTTTAACCAGAAAATCCCCGGAAGAGATCATCTTTTGCGAAAATTCCGAGGGAGACGAACTTTACATCATCGTAAGGGGAAAAGTACTGATTTACAGAACCACGGAGGAAGGGAAGATCAAAACACTGGCTATTCTGGAAAAAGGCGACTTCTTCGGAGAGATGGCCCTCCTCTCTCCGGCGCCCCGCTCGGCCAACGCAAAAGCTCTGAGCAAAACCGATATGCTGGGCCTGAGGGCGCGCGATTTCCACCAGATCATGACCAGAAATACCAGGGTGTGCCTCAAGATCATCGACACGCTCTGCCAACGGCTCAGAAACGCCAACGAACAGATCCAGACTCTTTCTTATCAGAGCGTCCCCGAACGCATCAGGCTGACGCTGCTTGAGCTGGCGCGGCGCCAGTGCAAAAAAAACGGCATCTCGCTTGACGTCACCCAGCAGGATATAGCCGAGATGGCGGCCACAGCCCGGGAGGTCGTCAACAGAACCCTGAGAATCCTTAAGAAAAACGATCTGGTCTTTCTGAAAAAAAAGCAGGTCGAAATACCGGACCTAAAAAGACTCCGGAATTTCCGTCTAACGTAAAATACAGATTTTAAATTTCTGCGCCGGAGTTCCGTCCCTCTTTTTTATCAGTACTATGTACCCTCCGCTCAAAAGACTTCTTCCCCCGTCGTCCCGGCCGTTCCACTGGAAATAGTTCACCCCTTCCAGACCCTGAAATTCCTTTTCCCATACAGGATTGCCGTAAAGCGTATAAATGGAGACCTGCACCGACGAATCCCTGCTAAGGTAATAACGTATGCTTGTTTCTCCTGAATCGGGATTGAACGGGTTCGGGAAATTGCGGGGTTCCTCCAGAGCGGACCTGCCCTCCGCCCTCAAACCTATGGAAAAACTCTTTTCCCAGAAGCCGGAAATTCCCGAAACGGCTAGACGGAGAACTGCGCCGGAGGCGCCGCCCTGATG
>Ga0208373_1003561_pt1 | contig 15141 bp, 17 predicted proteins | sample RifOxyC2_FD_184036 | JGI IMG/M metagenome (GOLD analysis project Ga0208373, IMG submission 184036) | Soil microbial communities from Rifle, Colorado - Rifle Oxygen_injection C2 (SPAdes) | ecosystem: Environmental > Terrestrial > Deep subsurface > Rock core/Sediment | place: Rifle, Colorado...
ATAAGTTTGAAAATGTGGAAGAGGGCGTGTGGTATTTTCATATCAGAGCAAGAAATCGTTTGGGGTGGGGGCAGACCGGACATTTCAGGTTTAATGTAGATACGGAAAATCCGGAAAGTTTTGAAATAAAAGAAGTGGAGAGAAAGGACAGAAGCGATCCGATGGTTGAGTTTGCGTTTGAAGCGGTTGATAAGACATCGGGTATAGACCATTTTGAAATTCAGGTGGATAATAATGGCGTGGAAATTGTGTCCGGCGAGGAACCGAATTATATAACTCCTTCTCTTGGATCGGGCAAGCATATTTTGAAAGCCAAAGCGGTTGATAAAGCGGGTAATTTTGTAGAGAGTTCAATTGAGTTTGATGTGGAAAAATTACCGCCTCCGATTTTTACCGATTATCCGAGCACTCTGGACACAGACCAATTCTTTGTGCTTGAGGGAATGTCAAAAGAGGGCAGTGATGTTAATTTGTATATACAAAAAGACAGAGAACAAGTTTTGACTTATGCGCTTAAAACCAGCGAAACCGGACGGTTCAGATACGTTGCCGATGATAAATTAAAAGAAGGTGTTTATAAAGTGTGGGCGGATGCTGTCGGCAAGAACGGCGCTAAAAGCGAAGCCAACGATCCAATAAAGATAATTGTCAGGCCGTCCGAACTTATGCGTTTTGGAATGTCTTTGATAACAGCGTTGTCAATAATTATTCCGATTATTGGGTTATTGATACTGCTGATATTTATTTTGTGGTATTCTTGGCATAAATTTAAAAAGTTCAGAAATAGACTGCAAAAAGACATCAGACGCGCGGAAAATAACGCGCATATGGCGTTTAAGAAGTTAAGGCTGGATGTTAAGAAACAAATTGATATTTTGGAAAAGACGAAAAAGGAACGCGAATTAACGGAAAGCGAGAAGCGGATGATAAAACAGCTCAAAAATGACCTGAACGACGCCGAGGGAATTATCTCAAAAGAGTTCACTGATATAGAGAAAGAGGTTAAAGACGGGTAAAATCAGCTTGCTTTTTAGGGCTAATTTTGCTATTATAAGGCTCGGAAAGGATACTATATATATGGTAACAATTTGGAATGATTTTTTATATACCCCCTTGTTTAACCTGTTGGTTTGGATGTATAACGGCTGGGCAGGCGGAAATCTAGGGTGGGCGGTAGTCTATTTAACAATAATTTTGCGTATTGTTTTGTTGCCATTTTCATTGATAAATGATTACAATAGAGTGAAGAACCAGGCTCTTTATATGGAGATAAAAGAAATTGAAAAGGCGTATCAAAATGATGATGTGGTCAAAAAACAGGAAATCAGAAAAGCGATGAAAAACAGGCGTGTTCAGCCATGGGCCAAAGTCATTGTGCTGGGGATACAGGCTTTGGTATTGGTGCTTTTGTATCAGGTGTTTATAGACGGTTTGACAGGAGAAAGAATTATTGAAGTTTTGTATCCATCAGTGGCGTGGCCGGGAGTGATGAATACCTATTTTTATGGGTTTGATCTGGGGATGAGGCACAGCCTGGTTTGGCCGGGGATTGTCGGTTTATTTTTGATGGCGGAGATTTATTTCAATTTCCGCCGGTTTAAAGGCAAGATTGAAAAAAGAGATTTAACTTATTTTGTTTTATTTCCATTGTCAGTATTTGTTTTGCTCTGGGTTTTGCCGATGGTTAAATCGTTGTTCATTTTGACTTCCCTTATTTTCTCCGCGATATTGGGCAATATTGCCAGAGTATTTTTTCAGGAAATGGTAAAAAGAAGGTTTGTAAAATTACCTAAATAATAAATTAATTAATAATAAGTCCATAGCCAAAAGCCAATAGCCAATAAAAAACTATTGGCCATGAACTATGAACTACGAACTATTTTTATATGTCCGAATCACTTGATAAGCTAATGTATTCCTTCGTGATGGAGGATGTGTTGAAAGGTCTTTTTATTTATGTTCCGCCGGGATATGTGGCCTGTGTTTATGATTTGGGACGGGGCGTGCTTAAAAAAGTTTTGACCCCGGGCCTTCATTTTAAGATTCCATTTTGGCAGAAAGCCAAGCTTTTTAACACCCAGACTTTGGAATACAGTATTTCTAGAGATTTTAATTCACAGAACGAAAGAGCTTTGGGCGATATTCCGATAGCGGCTATGACTAAAGATGGAAAAAGAATCGCGGTGGAAGGCACGATTTTGCTCCGTTTGGATATCCATCAGATTCCTTCAATTTGGCAGACAATCGGCGAGGATTTTGTCGCCAAGATTATAAGGCCGACTGTCCGAAGCCGTATCAGAATGGTGACGACTCGTTATGACCAGGGGGAATTGGTAGGGGAGAAACGCGACGCGGTAGAAGATGATTTGAAAAATGAGTTGGAAAGAATATTTTATTCCAGAGGTATTTTTGTGGAGAATGTGCTTTTGGGCGAGATCGCCAATATCACAAAATATGTTAATGTCGCCAAGGAATAAGTCCCGATTTGCTTTGAGCAAATCGAGGATCCTCGATTTTGTCTGAAGACAAAATCGGGACAGAATAAGAAAAAAGACGGAAGACTTAAGATGTAAGAGAAAATCCCCCCGACTAAGTCGGGGATTTTGTTTTTGTCCACATTGAGCTTTTGACAGAAAGTGTTATAAGTAGTAAAGTAATAATGTAATACTTTACTACTTATTACATAAATATATGAATACTATAGTTAAAGCGACAACCAAAGGACAGATTACCATTCCCGCCGCTTGGCGACGCCGTTTTAAAACGAATCGTTTTTTGGTTGATATTAAAGATTCTCATTTGGAAATCAAGCCGATTGATCTGGATAATCTTAATAAACCTCAAGAATATACTGTTTTTGATGCTTTGCGCGATAATAAGGGAAAAGGAATTAAAGCAAAGGATTTGTTAAAAGTTTTAAAGAAAACCGTTTAACCCGCGGATATGGATAAAATAGAGAAATTATTAAGAAAAATCAGTCATCCTGACAGAGAAAGACTGCTTAAAATAATCAGTAAATTATTAAGCGGAGAGAAAAAGGATTTGGATATAAAAAAAATAAAAGGAGCTGAATTTTACAGATTGCGTTCAGGATGGTTTAGAGTGATTTTTCATTACGAGGGAGCGAGTAAAGAAATAATAATTGACAGTATAAGGTTGAGAGACGAAAACACATATAAATAGGGATTGTTTTAGGATATCCGCCGTTTGAACGGCGGGTTTTTTGATCAACCCTCTCCCGTTATACAGCGGAACGGTTTATAAGGGTACCTTATCCCGATTTCACATCGGGACGGATTACTTTCAGTTATATTGACCCCGTCACCTTTCTGAAAATATCTTTTATCCCCCAAAATACAAAGACGAAGTCGCCTCGCGGCTTTGACTTTTTTAGCCCATTATCTTTGCCAGAAGGGTGACAGGGTTGACATCTACTTATCCACATGGTATATTAGCACTCAAATACAAAGAGTGCTAAAATGTACTGGTAATGAACTCATAGCGAGTCTTTATTCTGTCATTGCGAAGGAGCTCAAGCGACTGTCGCCCCCCGACTGAGTCGGGGGATAAGTGTTCCCTTACAATCCCGTCTTGCCCCCTGTCATTGCGAGGCCTTTAGGCCGTCGCAATCCCAGAAACAACGGGATTACTACGCCCTTGAGGGCTCGTAATGACAGTCATAAATAGGATTAATTTTTTAGCTAAATAATTTGTATATTCGGATATAGAAAGTAAAAAAGAGGTAAAATTATCATTTTTATGGAAAATCGGAAGGATAAATTATTGCAACTAATTATAGAAAATTATTTGGAGACGGCCGATCCGGTCGGGTCCAAGTTTTTGATAGAATCGGCAGATTTGGAATTGAGTGGCGCGACGGTAAGGAATGAAATGCGTGAGTTGGAAGAGGAAGGATTTTTAAGTCATCCGCATACTTCAGCCGGGAGAATTCCCACGGAGAAGGGTTATGATTATTATATCGGCAAGATAATGAAAGTATATAAACCGGATAATAAAATTAAAAATGAACTGGGAAAAATCGCCAAAGAAGACGAAGATGTTTTAAAGAAAATTGCGAAGCAGGTGGCGGAGTATTTGGATAATTCCGTGATATTCGCGTCAGATTTAAATAGCATATATTATACCGGCATTTCAAATTTATTTTCTCAGCCTGAATTTAGGGATTACGCGCATACGGTAAGCGTGTCGGCGATTTTTGATGAGTGCGAGGATAGAATGGAAAGTTTGTATGAAGCGATAGGATCAGATGTGGAAATATTGGTGGGGAAAAATAATCCTTTTGGCAATACTTGCGGTATTGTGGCGATTAAAATGGGTGAAACGGGGTTGTTCGCGGTTCTCGGACCAATGAGAATGGATTATTCAAAGACTGTCGGGATTTTAAAACTTATAAAGGAAATAATTTAATTTTTTATGTCTAAAGATAAAAATCCTTCGGCTGACGCTTCCGCCATTACGGCGGACAGGCAGGGTAAAGAAGAGGTTGAGGAATTGAAAATACAATGCGAAGAATATAAAGCCGGCTGGATGAGGGCGCAGGCTGATTATCAGAATTTGCAAAAAGAAGTTGAAAACAGAAGAAGCGAATGGGCGAGAATGAGCGAGGCGCAGATTTTGGAAGATTTTATTCCGGTTTATGATCACCTTAAATTAGCAATTAGCAACCTGCCCGCCATCCGCCTTGAGGCGTCAGCCGATTGGCAGGCGGGTGAGCAATTAGCAAATAAAAGCGACCCGTGGGTTGAAGGTGTAAAGCTTGTCCTAAAGCAATTTGCCGGAATATTGAAAAATCATGGAATAGAAGAAATAAAAACTGTCGGGGAAATGTTTAATCCGGAATTGCATGAAGCGGTTGGCGAGGAAGAAGTTGAGGGAAAAGAAGCAGGAGAGATTGTTAGAGAAGTGGCCAGCGGATACAGGATTGGGAATAAAGTGTTAAAGGTTGCTAAAGTCATTTTATCTAAAGAAAAACAACTTGCCGATAAATAAAATTTGTAAATTTCTAATTTCTAATTTTTAATTCACCTAATAAAATTTAAAATAAAAATTAATATAATTATTATGAACTACGAAATGAATAAAGAAATTGAAGCGAGCGTTGAGAAGGAATGTGTCGGTTGGCTTCAGGATCAATTAGCAGAACTTTCCGGATTTGATGTTGATGATGGAGTAATCAGCGAGGGAATAAAAAATTATCTGGACGAAAATAATAAGAATATATTGGAATTAAATCAAGCAGATAAAGAAAATATTTTTGCGGATGTTCTTACGAAGGTATTGGATGGAGAAGTTTAAAAATTAATTAATTAAAAATTGTTTTAAAATTAAAAATTTAAAATTTAAAATTTAAAATGTATGTCAAAAATATTAGGAATTGATTTGGGGACAACTAATTCATGTATGGCGATTGTGGAGGGCGGTCAGCCAAAGGTATTGGAAAATAAAGAAGGCAACAGAACGACCCCTTCTGTTATTGCGGTATCAAAATCAGGAGAGAGATTGGTCGGACAACTGGCTAAACGCCAAGCGGTGACTAATCCGCAGAATACTTTGCATTCAATCAAGCGCCTTATTGGACGCCGTTTTGAAGACAAAGAAGTCGGTTTGGTGCAAAAACACGCCCCTTATAAAATAGTGGCCGATGGCGACCGCGTAAAAGTTAAGATGGGCGACAAAGATTATACTCCGCCGGAGATATCCGCTATGGTTTTACAAAAACTGAAAGCAGACGCCGAAGAAAAAACCGGCGACAAAATCACGCAGGCGGTTATTACTGTTCCGGCTTATTTTGACGATTCACAACGTCAGGCGACAAAAAACGCCGGCGAAATCGCGGGTCTTGAAGTATTGAGAATTATAAACGAACCAACCGCGGCCGCTTTTGCTTACGGTTATGACAAAAAGAACGACCAGCAAATCGTGGTATATGATTTGGGCGGAGGCACATTTGACGTGTCGGTTTTGGATATCAGTCATGACACGGAAGCGGGACAGTCAACCGTGGAAGTAAAGGCCACCAACGGCGATACGCATTTGGGCGGAGACGATTTTGATAATAAAATTATCAGCTGGATTTTGGAAGAGTTCAAAAAGACGGAAGGAATTGATTTATCCAAAGACCCGCTTTCTTTACAGCGCGTAAAAGACGCGGCGGAAAAAGTGAAAATAGAATTATCCAGCACGCCGGAGAGCGAAATTAACGAGCCGTTTATCACTTCAACCGCGGACGGTCCGAAACATTTGAATTTGAAATTATCCCGCGCGAAATTGGAAGAATTGGTAGGGGATTTGGTTGAGAAGACAATGATCCCGGTAAAAAAGGCTTTGGAAGATTCGGGAATTAAAAAAGAAGATATTGACGAGGTGATTCTTGTCGGCGGTATGACCAGAATGCCGTTGGTTCAGAAAAAAGTGGAGGAATTTTTCGGCAAAAAGCCAAATATCACCGTTAATCCGGATGAAGTGGTGGCGGTTGGCGCGGCGATTCAAGCCGGGCAATTGCAGGGCGATTTAGGTAAAGAGATTTTGCTTTTGGACGTAACCCCGCTTTCACTCGGTATTGAAACTATGGGCAGTATTTCCACGAAACTTATTAACCGCAATACGACTATTCCTACCAGCAAAACGCAGATATTTTCCACCGCGGCTGACAGTCAGCCTAGTGTGGAAATTCATGTGTTGCAGGGCGAACGGGAAATGGCGGCTGACAACAAAACTCTTGGCCGGTTTATGCTTGATGGCATCCCGCCGGCTCCGCGCGGAGTTCCGCAGATTGAAGTCAAGTTTGATATTGACGCTAATGGTATTTTGAATGTGTCCGCGAAAGACAAAGGCACGGGCAAGGAACAGTCAATCAGAATTGAAGCGTCAAGCGGATTGTCCGATGAAGAAATAGAAAAGATGAAGAAAGACGCGGAAGCTAACGCTACAGCCGATAAAAAGAAACGCGAAATGGTGGAAGTTAAAAATACCGCCGATACGATGGTATATACAACGGAAAAAATGATGAAAGATGTGGAAGAAAAGAAAATTGAAATTACTGCTGAAGAAAAGAAAAAAGTGGAAGACGCGTTGGCTAAAGTGAAAGAATTGAAAGACAAAGATGATGTTGAGGCTTTGAAAAAAGCGGCGGATGAATTGACTAATGCCGCTCAAGCTGTCGGCGTGAAAATGTATCAAGCTGAGCAGAAAAAAACGAATGATACGAAGCAAGAAACTAATGATGCTAAAAAAGATGAAGGACCGATTGAAGGGGAAGTGGTTGGCGATGAGCAGAGTAAGCAATAGGCAGAGTAAGCAGATTAAGCCCCCGTTTTGTTCTGTCATTGCGAGCCCCGACTTAGTCGGGGCGTCGCAATCTCGTTGTAAAAATAATTTATTAATTTAATTTAAAATATATGAATACACAAGTAAAATGTCCTGCTTGCGGTGCGGTTGGGAAAATATATGGCCTTCCCTACGGATTGCAAATTATGAGTTCTGCAAAAGGAGAAAACACCGATGTAGATAGTGTTGTTTTAATTCATTGTGAAGAATGCGGAGTGGTTTTGGGTGGTTATAGTAAAGAATTAGAGAGGTAAAAGTATACCCCACTTAATGGCGGGGTTAGTAAGATATTCTCCTCCACTTTTTTTATAAAAAAAGTGGAGGAAAAAAATCGAGCCGATGGATTCGTTCAGAGCCAATTGCGACTCGTCGTCGCTTTTTGTCCTAGGGCACGCCTTGACAGGGCTCACTAGTCGGACAAAAATTACTCCTCCTCGTCTGCAACTGCTAGCTGAACGAACCAAATGGCTCAAACCAATCCCACTTCGCGGGATAAGATAATTAATTTAAATAACAGACAATTTTTATGAATAAGCAAGAAGCTCTCAAGCTTTTAGGAGTTAAAGAGGGAGTAAATAAGGAGGAATTAAAGGTTGCTTTTAACAAAAAGGCTCATAAACTTCATCCGGATAAAAAAGGAGGAACAAGCGAAGATTTTATAAAGCTTAAAGAGGCCTGTGAAGTTTTATTGGGGAAAACTGTAGCATTAACTGTCTTTGGTAATGGACCTGAAAGTTTTATTAAAACAGGAACTACAAGTAGGATAGACAATAGGATTGTTGAATTTACTAAAGGGGATCTATCTGATGTTTTAGAAGAAGTAGAAGAATCGACTAAGTTTAATGTGGGAGTTGTTGTCGTGTTATCTCTAGGTATAGTGACTCTAATTGGTGCGGCATTAACAGCAATGCAGTTACAAGATAAGTGGCCATTTTGGTCTCCGGTTTTGACAGCAACTTTTGGATTTTTTGCTTTAACATTGTTAGTTTATCTTATTTATATTTGGCGCAAACATAAAAATAGCAAAGTGCAAAATAGAAAACAGATTATTAAAGATTTTTTCCCAAATTAGTATTGTTTTGTAGTATAAGATTGATTAATTTATAATAATGGATTAAATTTTATGAAAAATGTAAATGAAGAAATGAAAGATGTATACCTTCGCTTGCGAGGTTATCTTAAGCACGCACCTGAAGGTCATATAAAAAAACCAGAAGTATGGAATACTTTTCACGATGAAATTGATGAATTAAATAGAATTACTGATACAGAAAAATATAATCGTTTTAGATTAGAACTTAGTACAGGGAGATTTTCTTCATTGAGTGAACCTTATTCATACATAGATTCATCTATGTACAAGGGTAAATTACAAGCGTTGATTTATCAATTAGGTGGAGATGATGATGCTGATAAACAGGCTTCTGGTGATATAGTGTTTAGTCCAACTATAAACAATAATAATGAGCAGAGACAAACTCAGGCACAGAGCCAAGCGGTTATTAATCAGATGAGAGTTGATTTTGAGAAAATAATAGATGAAAAAATTAAAGAAGTACCAGAAGGTAGTGATGAAAGAAAATTTTTAGATAAAGTAAAAGAGATGTTGAAGACGGTAAAAAGTTACTCTGACATATTAAAATTAGTATTAACTACTGGTACAACACTCGGTTTATCTGCAGTTAAAATTGCAGAATTACTTTCTTAAAATATAGTTACAAATCACTAATTAATTCTAGATTCTAAATTCAAGATTCCAGATTCCAATATATGTCTAAAGATTACTACAATATACTGGGAGTTTCCAAAAGCGCTTCTCAAGATGAATTGAAAAAAGCTTTCCGCAAGCTGGCGCACAAATACCACCCCGACAAACAAGGCGGAGATGAAGAAAAGTTCAAAGAAGTGAATGAGGCTTTTCAAGTCCTTGGAAACGAACAAAAACGCAAGCAGTACGACCAGTTTGGCGCTGATTTTGAACAACAGGGCGGGTTCGGCGGGGGCGTGGGCTGGGAAGATTTTATGCGCGCGGCACGCGGACAAGGCGGCGGTTTTTCCGCCAAAGGCGGACCAGCCGGAGGCTGGGATTTTGGCGATATGGATTTGGGCGATTTGTTTGGCGGAATGTTTGGTTTCGGCGGCAGAGGCGGACAAGGCCGTCGAACGCGCAGAGGCAACGATGTCCAGGTGGATGTTCAGCTTGATTTTAGACAAGCGATATTTGGCATAGACAAAGAAATTCGTTTGATGAAAAATAATAATTGCGATGTTTGTTCCGGAACCGGGGCGGAGCCGGGCAGTAATGTAAAAAAATGCGAGCAGTGCGGGGGACGAGGACAAGTAAGACAAGTTCAGCGCACTATTTTGGGCACGATGCAGACCGTAGCGACTTGTCCGGCGTGCGCCGGCGTCGGTGAGAAGGCGGAAAAAAGCTGTAAGCATTGTGGAGGCGACGGACGGGTGCGAAGCGAGTCGGTTTATAAAGTAAAAATACCGGCCGGCATTTATGATGGCGGGACGATAAAATTGGCGGGGAAAGGGGAGAGTGCCGGAACCGGCGGACAGGCTGGTGATTTGTATGTTGTTATTCATATAAAAAAAGACAATATTTTTGAAAGAGATGGTAATGATGTTTATACTGATTTACATATTAGTTATCCGCAGGCGGTATTGGGCGATAAAGTTGAAATAGAAACGCTTGATGGTCCGAAAAAATTGGTTATTCCGGAAGGAACACAATCCCACCAACAGATTCGTTTGAAAGGTCTGGGTTCGCCTGATTTACACGGCAGTGGGAGGGGGAGTCATTATGTCCGTGTGATAGTGGATGTGCCGAAAAGGATAAACAAAAAAGCTAAAAAGATTATTCAAGAATTGAAAGAAGAAATATAAAAAACCCCTTAGCATTGGCTGAGGGGTTTTTTGTCATCCCGACCCGCCAGCTGGCGGGGAGGGGGTCCGGACCCCACCTAACCTCCCCTGGTAGGGGAGGAATTTGTTTATTGTAGAATTTTTGTTTGGTTGACCCTATCACTTTTCTGGCAATGAAAGTTGACAACCTTAACTATTTATAATAAGTTAGATATATAGCTTTTAATTTAAAAAATGGAGGGAAAAGACAATGTCAACGTTAAGAGATGTGGAAGAGGATTTTGAGTTTTGGGTAAATTATGCCGATGATTCTTTACCCATAGAGGTTCGGCTCAAAGCTTTGGAGCTTATGGAAAATATCTTGGAAATGATAAAAGAAGAAGAGGGTGGGCAAGGTATTTTCCCCATTGATTTAAACAACGTGCCAAGGGACAAAAAATTAGGGAAAAAGTCCCAAGCGGCATTTGATGCTTTTTTAAAATTTATAAATAAATACCGCACAAACTAGGAGAGGGAAAAATCAATGGCTACTTTCAAAGATATGGAAAAAGTTTGGAACGAATGGATGAGTTCTCATTATGTAGGCGACGAGACTCTTTTGAAGGGGATTGATTTGCTGGAGGAAATCGGCGAAGCCTATGTGGAGGAAAATGGTTTCTCTTCCATATCGTCCGCGATAGGCAAGATTGATTCCAAAGTGGAGTTTGGCGAGAAGGCGTTGGCCGCGTACCAGCGACTTCTGGATTTTATTGAAAAAAACAAAAGTAATTAAGAGCTATACATATATGTGCGAGCCACATATCTGAAAACCGACCCAAACATCAGCGCGGGTCGGTTTATCCAGCACCTTCCCAAAATATTCCGTAACTTGCTACGGGGATAAATGGGCATAAGAATTATTCTTTCTGTGGGGTTTAATACTCCGCAGGAAGGTGCTGGATTTATTTTTTTATAAATTTTTTAGGCGTCTTCTTTTGTCATTGTGAAGGCACACCTTTCTCCCCCTATCAGGGGGAGTTAGAGAGGGTCTTAAGTCAAGGAGGATTTTATAATGCTGTATGGCATTAAGTTAGTGTTTTCTTAGTGTCTATTAGTGTCTTATTAGTTTTTTTTAGTATTTTCCTAGTGTTTTCTTAGTGCCCATTCGTGTTTTCTTAGTGTTTTCTCAATGTTCATTCGTGTTTTCCTAGTGTCTTTTTAGTGTTTTCTTAGTGTCTATGTTCTAATCTTGGTTGAGATTAAACAAAGGAGGAAGCGGATGCGCAAACCAGGGCAACCGGATAAGCGTTCCAAGTACAAGGTCTCTAGAGACAGACTGAAAAGAGAACTAAGACTGATTGTCAGAGCGGAAGGGCTAAATCCGAGTTATCGGATTAGCAGGAGAAGCGTGAATCGTCTGGGACCGAACGGTCAAAAAGCCTATTGGCGTTTTGTTGTGGCGGAGAACATGCTCCAAGCCTCAAAGAACGGCAATGGCTAGAATGCCGGCAACCCGCAACCGTATTGGTCTGTGTAGCTCAAACTATGCGGACCAATACAAAAACACCTGGATGGTGTTTTTTGTTTTATGGCGGAATTTTAGGAATGTTTATCTAAAATCTTATTTACTTCCACGTCCGCTTCTTTATTGTTTTCGCGCAGAGTGTGGCGGATTTTTACTTTCTTGAATTTTTGCGTTTCGTTCCAAGCCTGAATAAAAAGTTTTTGTAAAGTTGGTTCTTTTACTTTCCAGTTGCCGTTTAGCTGTTCCACGACAAGTTTGCTGTCCAACAGGCAGTCAATTTCATCAGCGCCCAGCTCTTGCGCTTTTTTTAATCCGGAAATTATCGCGGAATATTCGGCAAAATTATTGGTTTGCTTGCCAAGATATTCGCCGTAAGCGGACAGTATTTCGCCTTTTTCATTTTTAATAATTACTCCGGTTGCGGCCGGTCCGGGATTTCCCCTCGCGCCCCCGTCGGCATATAAAATTAGTTTCATAGATTATATATATTGAATTGTAACACGAATACGCAAATTATACGCTAATACGCAAATCACACAAATGTGGTTGGGTGATTGTTTGAATTTATATTTTTGATTTTGGGTTAAGGATTCTTTTGATTTTGAGATGTTTATCTCTGAAGTTTACCAATAAACAGAGTTTTTTATCCATACTTTCCAAGTACCTTAAACATTGATAGTATTCTTCTTTACCCACAATTTTTTTCACTTTGATTTCTACAATAATTTTATCCTCAACTAAAAAATCAATTCTATTTCTCGCAAATCTTTCACCCTCAAAACTTTCAGGCAGTATTTTCTCTCTTTCATATTTAATATTATTTTGCTTTAATTTGTTTTCAATTGCATCACTTATCTGTTTTTCATTACAATATCTTCCTAATTCATTATGTACACTAAATAATATATTATTTATTTTATATGATAAATCTTTATAGATAACATTATCATTATCAATATTTGCGTGATTAGCGTAATTTGCGTTCATTCGCGTATTCGTGTTGCGAGTTGTGTCATCTGTGTTATCAGTTTTGTGTAGATCTGCAATAGTTAATTGTATTTCTCGATTTCCATTCCATTCGTTTACATCCATTTCAAAAACCATATCTATTTTATCACCGATTTTCAATTCTTGACACCAGTTTACGCCGTTTCCATTACATAAGCTCCAGCCGATAGTTTTTTGTATTTTTTCCGTGTTATGTTTTACCATTATCCGCAAATGTTTTCCGTCTTTTCCGACCGGCAGTAAAGAATGGACTGTCAGCCCGCGCGCCAAATATTTCGGCTTTTCGTTGGCTTTGCCAAACGGCTCAAATTTGCTTAACAAATCATACAATTCCCAATTTACATTTTCCAAATCAATTTCCGCGTCTATTTTCAGAACCGGCGACATATCAAAGCCTTTGGTTTTTTCATTGAATTTATTTATTAAGTCTTTTTTAAAATCTTCCAATAAGTTTTTATCTTTTAAAGAAAAACCGCAGGCCATCGGATGTCCGCCGAACTTCAAAAAATAATCAGGCATTTCCTGCAAAGATTCTATAAGATTGAAATTTTCTATGCTTCTACCAGAGCCGGTAATTTCGCCATTGTTTTCCGCCATTACCAGACTCGGTTTGTAGTATTTTTCTTTGAGCCGTCCGGAAATAAGGCCAACAATTCCGGTTGACCAGCCTTGTCCCAAGACAAATAAAATCGGGTTATCTTTTTGCGTTTCCTCCACTTGTTTTACTGCCTGTTTGAGCAAGTCGTCCGTCATTTTTTGTCTGTCTTTGTTGTTATTGTTCAATTCAAACGCTAGTTGGGACGCGTCGGTTTCATCTTTCGTCGTAAAAAGTTTATAAGCCACGTTGGCGTGGTTCATTCGGCCGGCGGCATTGATTCTGGGCGCTATTTGAAAACCGATTGTATCGGCATTAATTGGCTTTTTTGTGTCGCCGTTTTCCTGCAAAAGACGCGCCTCTAAAAGCAATTTTTGCAAGCCGGTTCGTTTAGTTTTATTTAAAACCGTCAGCCCGTATTTGGTCAAAGTTCTGGATTCGCCGATAAGCGGAACCATATCGGCCACGCTGGCAATCGCCACCATATCCAGTTGCCATTTTTCAAAAGCTTCGTGTTTTTGTCCGTTGGGCAGGATTTCATTATTTTTTTTATGCGCTTCCAGCACGCCTTGCATTAGTTTGAAAGCCACTGCTCCGCCGGCCAGATTTTTATCGGGGTATTTTTCTTTTTCCAGTTTGGGGTGAATAATCGCCAAAGCGGGTGGTAGTTTTTCCGGAACAGTGTGGTGGTCGGTCACAATCACATCCATTTTGAATTTGTTCGCCAGTTTTATTTCTTCGTAATTACTTATACCGCAGTCACAGGTTATAATCAGTTTTGTGCCGGTAGTGTAGAGTATTTTGATGGTTTCCATATTTAAACCGTAGCCATCCGTTTCGCGGTGCGGTAAAAACACATCATAATTTTTAAAATCTAGCGCTTCAAATAAATTGGTCAGAATAACCGCCGCGGATACGCCGTCGGCATCATAATCTCCGTGAATTGTTATTCGTTCATCTTTTTCTATGGCTTTTAAGACGCGATTGACCGCTTTTTTCATATCGCCAAAAATAAACGGGTCATGCACATCTTGCGAATAATCCGGATTTAAAAATTCGTCTATTTTTGCCTGCGTCCTGATGTCGCGGTTATACAACAAATTGGCCACCAGCGGGGGCAGTTGCGGAAATTCTTCCAGAAAGGACGGCGGAGCCGGTTCCAGTATTACCCATTTTGCTTGCATAATTATTTAAATAAACGGATTTTTTTGAAATCCCAATAAGAATCAGCCAAAAATAAACTGAATACAAAAAAAGACAAATCAATTGATTGGAGTTTTGATAAGTCGGAAGGCTGTAGTTGCATAAAAATTACAATCAGGCCGAACAGAACCCAATGGATTATGTGTCTTTTGCGCGGATTGATTTTTTCTTCATCAGTAATTTTATTTCTTGTGTTTAAAGAATAGATAGCGTAAAAAATCATAAAAGGGAAGAAAAAATACCATTGGTAGCTGGATTTGTCCAGTTGAAATTCTTCCAAAAACAGATAATAGGGGATAAAAAGAAACAGACAAACCGTGTATAAAAAAATTATCTCCAACTGGTATCGGTGATGCGGGGACAATTCATTGTGTTTTTTAAATTTTAACATAATGCTTGTGATACGAATTACAAATTAAATGCGAATGACGCAAATTATGCGAATTGTTAGGATGTTAAATAACTTATTCGCATCATTCGCGATATTCGCATCATTCGTATAATGTTAATAGAATGCCGGCAGAACCGTAAAGAACACCATAGCGATAACGGCTATGAAAGTTATGATGGTCCAAAGTGTTTTGAATTTTTTGTGTCTATTCATAATACTTGT
>Ga0208373_1003565_pt1 | contig 15127 bp, 15 predicted proteins | sample RifOxyC2_FD_184036 | JGI IMG/M metagenome (GOLD analysis project Ga0208373, IMG submission 184036) | Soil microbial communities from Rifle, Colorado - Rifle Oxygen_injection C2 (SPAdes) | ecosystem: Environmental > Terrestrial > Deep subsurface > Rock core/Sediment | place: Rifle, Colorado...
GGGAGGCCGAAGGCATCGACTCCCGCCTCTTCCCGGTGAGGATAAGAGAGGAGGACGCGACCCTGCCTGTCCAGGAGGAAGATTCTCCCGGTGAAGATCGAGTACTCCATGGCGGTTTTCAGGGCCTTCCTCTCGGGATCCCAGTCGTTGTCCTCGAGGTCGACCTTCCCGGAGAGGGAGATATCGTAGAGCCGCTTGACGTTGCTCTCGATGACGTAATCGACGTACCGGCCGATGATGTTGGCGAGCATCAGCCGGTTCTCCAGGGATCGTTCGATGCTGGCGGTGACGCTCAGGTGGCTGATGATCCCCAGGCTGACGAGGATGATCCCTACATTCAGGAACAGCAGGAAAATGATTCGCTTCTGCATCTCCCTCCCGCTCTATTCGGAGGTCCCCAACGTCACGACAGGAAGACCCGCCGGCTTCTCCGACCCGGCTGCCGGAGGAGGCGCCGCCGGTACCCCCTCCTCGACTCTCGCAAGCTCGATGGGATGCTCCCGCGCCATTCTCTCACGCGAGATGTACCCGGTGAAAATGCTCGTATCGAGGGGAAACACCTCGGGGCTGAACACCGCGTTGATGATGTGCCAGAGCGCGTTGATGAGGAAGATCAGCAGGGCCTCGTTGGAGTGCAGGGCCTTCGCCGCGGGGATGATCTCGCCGGGCAGGATCTTCGTGATGAGGATCGGGAACCAGAGTACCGCTCCCGTCAAGATCATCAGGAATCCGCCCATCAGGATCGTCCAGTACTCGAACTTCTCCATGTAGTCGTACCGGTCGCATCTCGCGGGGTGGTCGTCCAGCCCGAAGTAGTACTTCATGTTCTCGATCGCGTCCGTGAAATCCTTCCTCGTGATGAACATCGAGGGCGACCATCTTCCCCGAACGACTCCCGCGACGGCCACGACGATGTTCAGGATGAGTCCGAGTGTGAAGAAGACCCCGGCATACCGGTGGATCCAGCGGACGTTGTCGATCCCTCCCATTTTCAGGATGAGCCACTGGGAGAAGTCCAGGTGCCAGAACCGCTGGGACAGACCCGTGGCGAACAGGATCAGCGTGCAAAGGACGATCCCCCAATGTTCGAGGATCCGGAGCCGGCTGAACCTCCGGATCATCCGTTCGCCCTCGGCCGGGTTTCCCTTCATCGCGCTCCCCCTCCTTCAGCGGTTGACCGCGTAACGCCACACGTGCAGAAGGACCTGCAGGATAAGGCCGATGACCATGATGGGGAGGAATATCCTGTAGGCGGTGTTGAGGATGAATATCAGGGGATGTTTCGAAAGGGACGGCTTGTAGTGGAACAGCCAGGCGTTCGGGAAGTTCTCGTTCGAGCCCGGGTGGCACTTCTGGCACCTTTTCACGAGGTTGGCCTTGACGGTGGGAGAGTTGGAGCTCCCGGTGCCGGTGATGCTGTGCGTTCCGTGACAGTCCGTGCACACGGCGATCGGGCGCGCGGGCTTGTACAGCTTTTCCCTCTGCTTCTTGTAGAAGCCCAGGGTGACGCCGTGGAAATCGGCGAGGTACGTCTTCAGGACATCGATGGACAGGCCGTACTTCGCGACCACGGACGGGTTTGCGTGACAGTTCCCGCACATCTGGGGGATCCGTTCATGGTATTGGAGGGTGAGCGGGTTCTGGATATCGTGCGTGGTATGGCAATCGATGCAGATGGGAACATCCTGGTTCTGCTCGTCGATAAGCGCCTTCCCGTGGACGCTTTTCGAATACATCTCGTAGACCTGGGGGTGACATTTCCGGCATTTCTGGGTGGTGAGCACCCTCCCCTTGGCGGTATGGGACACGTGGGCGATCCCGTGCGCGCCGTGGCAGTCGTTGCACACCGGCGCGTTCAGGTTCCCCTGGCTGAGGATCGCGTAGTGAACGCTGTCGAGGGTTTTCGTGTACTTGTCGAAGTGGCACCGTCGGCAGCTCTCCGAAGAAGCGACCGTGTAGTCCCTCCGGCTCCGGAAGGTCCGCTTCGGATGCTCCTCCTGGGAAAAACCGAAATGACAGTCCGAACAGCGCAGCTTGTCGTGGGCGAACTTTTCCAGTTCGGAGAGATCCACCTTCAGGGGGATCCTCTCCTTGTTCCGGCAGATCATTTCCATCTGGTACCGGTGGCAACTCATGCAGTACTGCTTCTCGTTCGTGAAGATCTTCCCCCCGCTGACCGGGGTCATCGAGTGCGCCTCGTGGCAATCGGTGCAGACGGGCGCCTCGCCCTCCCTTTCCCGCTTCAGAAAGTTCGTGTGGATGGGGTTTCCCCCGATTTGAGCGTTGGAATGGCAGCCCCGGCAGGCGGACGTCGTCGCCGCACGGAACTGCTCCCTGCTGCGGAACCGCTTCTTCGTGTGGATCTCGGGGAGATACGCCGCGTGGCAGGCCGTGCAGTCCAGGACGCCGTGCACGGAATCCTTGAAGGCGGCGGGGATCACACGGGCCGGGACCGACTCGGAGTCCTCCGCGAATTTCGTCCGTATCCCTTCCTTTGCGTGGCACTGGAGGCATTTCCCGGCCTGCGCGGACAGGTCCGACTCCCGGGCATGCCCTGCCTGGGAAGCGACGGCCAGGAGAACAAGCCCGAAACAAAGAGCGAGTCCCTTCCCCTTGATCATGGACGTCCCTCCCTCCGGGACTTCAAAACAACGTATCAAAATCCCACAGGAACGCAAACCGTCAATGCCGATCCTCAAGGTACGCGGGGTCCTCCCGCATCACCGGCATCCGGTTCAGGATCCACCGGAAGATCAGGATGTGCAGGGTGATGATGGAGAGCACGATGAACACCTCCCGCGCCGGCGGCACGATCGCCTGGAAATGCCCGGGCAGGTTCCAGTTGAACATCAGGATCGAGATGTTGAGCCGGGTCAGGATGACGCCGGCAATGGCGTGGAATGCGCCCACCCGGACGAGCATGGCGCTGTTCCGCTTGACGCCGACGGTCAGGACGATGCAGGGGAGCAGTACGAAGAAGAGGACTTCCGTAAGGAACCAGAGGCCGTGCGGGGAGGAAAGGAGCGCCCAGTTGTCGTCGTGGGCGACGCCGATCATCCGCAGGGCGAAGTAGACGAACATCACGATGCATGCGGCCTTTCCGAGACCGACGGTCAACCCGTCCAGGCTGTCCAGGAACTGGCTGTCCGCCTTCTCCCTCAGGAACCTGGAGGCGACCGTGCTCACCGCGATCACCATGCAGAGCCCCGCGTAGATGCTGGAGATGAAGAAGAAGACGGGGATGAACGCCGAGTACCACAGCGGGTGGAGCTTTCCGGGCGCCATCAGGAACAGCGCCCCGAGGGCGGACTGGTGGAGCGTGGAGAGGATCACCCCCCCGATCGTCATGGCGACCGTGATCAGGATCGCCCACTTCCGCGTCCTGCGCGCCTGGATCCATTCGAGGATCGCCGGGCTGAATTCGAGCAACTGGACGGTCAGATACGTGGCGACGTGCCAGGCGACGAGGAAGAGGACGGACGTCGGGCCGAAGGATACGGCCATCGGGTAATAGATCCGCCAGGGCCGGCCGATATCGATCAGCAGGTAGATCACGGCGAAGAGATACCCCATGAACCCCGTCAGTACCCCGAGGCGGACGAGCGGGTGGTATTTCTTGAACCCGAAGATGTACACGGCGGTCGCCATCACGTACCCCGTCCCCGAGAGGGGAACGCCGGAGAAGAGCCCCCACCCCAGCAGGATGCTCCAGGGATACTCGTTGGAAGCGTGCGTGACGGTGGCCAGTCCTTTCCAGAACCGGAGGCCGATGAGGGGAAGGCCGACGAAGAGGATGATCACCGCCACGACATTGAACGGCGTGACGAGTTTACGGGCATATTCCGACAACGGCATGCCCATCGTCAGCTTGCCCAGGAATCGCGCGGGGTACGTCTCTTCCTTTACCAGGCAGTTGTCGTTCATCCCTTCTCCTCCTTGTTCTTGTTCGCCGCGTAGCACAACCCCAGCAGCGCGGGCCACAGCGTGAGGACCAGGGGAACCGCGGAGAGGAATCCCTTGGTGTTCTCCACGATCGGCTTCCGCGGAAGATTCGTCGGAAAGTCCAGCTGCCCGAAGGGAACCCCCGAGAGGTACAGCCAGCTTGTCCCGCCGGCTTCCACCTCGCCGTATATCTGATCGACATACCGGTCCGGGAACTTCCGGATCCGATTCCTCGCGATCTTCAGCAGCGCGTCCCTTTTTCCGAACGTGATCGCCCCCACGGGACAGCTCCCGGCGCATGCGGGGATCCCCCCCGCCTTGATCCTCCCGTGGCACATCGTGCACTTGACGACCCTCGGCTCCAGGGCGCTCTCGTAGTCGTACGCGGGAGCGTAGTACGGGCAGGCGACCATGCAGTACCTGCACCCGAAGCAGACGTCCTTGTCGTAGAGCACCGGACCTTCCGGCGTCTTCGTGTAGGCGCGCACGGGGCACGCCGAGGCGCAGCTGGGCTCTTCGCAATGATTGCACTGCACTTTCCGATAGATCGGGTTCCCCGAGCCTTTCGGGGAGCCGTACCGGTTGACGACCGTGTACGCGCTCGCGGTGGGCCGCCTCCTCCGTTCAAACACCGATTTCTCGTCGAACGGGACTTCCGGGGCCGGAAGACCGTTCGCGGCGTTGCAGGCGGATTCGCAGGTGCGGCATCCGACGCACTCCGTCAGGTCGGTGAGCATTCCCATCCGGTCGGGCCAACCGGAGAGATCGTGAAGCGCCTCGGCGTCCGCCGGGGTGCCGAGGAACGCGGCCCCCCCGGCCACCGCCACGCCACGGAGAAAATCCCTCCGGTTCACGGACTTCCATCCGTCCTTCCTCTCGGCCCGTTCGTTGCCTTCCCCGGCGTCTTTCACGGGTTTTTCCATCGAAGAAATCCTCCCCTGGGATTTTCCTTCGTATCCTCCGGCCGGCTCCTACCGTGCCTTGGCCTGCGCGGTGCTCTCGTGACACATCTCGGTGCATCCCTTCGGGTCCGTGCCGACGCTCCCCACCTCCCGATGGCACTTGATGCAGGCGCGGTGGTAGGCGGCCGAAAGCGTCGGCCGGTCAAGTTTCCCGGCGTCGTACGACGCCGGGTGGCATTCTCCGCAAGGACGGATCCGGCCAAGATTCACGTTCTTCTTGAAGGAAGACGCGTCGATCGTGTGGCACCCCCCGCAGGAGGGGGCCTGTCCGCCTCCGTGCTGGTGGTGGCATTCGGCGCAACTTCCCGCCGTCTCCACATGCTTTTCGTGGTCGTATTTCACAGGCCCGTACTTGTCGGCGAGGGAGCCCAGGAGCATCTTTCCGGGCATCTTGCCCTTCGGGGAACCCGCCGGTCGCGCGGAGGGCGCCTCGGCGCCGGCGTACAGGCTTGCCGCGAGCGCCACCATCCAGCAGAGGGCGATGGTCAAAACGGCCTTCGTTTTCATGTGTCGCCGTCCTTTTTCTCCGGCTTCCCGTCCTTCTTCTCCGCCTTTCCCGCCTTCCTCGCTTTTCTTCCCGCCAGGTAGGCCTCGCTCGGCCTCCAGCCGAAGACCGCGCTCGCGCCCACCGCGTCGAGTGCCGTGGCCATCCCCTCCGCGGCCATTCCGTGGAGCTCCACGGCCAGGTAGTAAACAAACAGGAACGGCAGGGCGATGACATAGAGAAGGCCGATGAACGGCCCCGCGACGAAACGCCCGACGGTCTTGAGGGCGCTCCGGAAACCCTCCTCCCGGAGGAACGCGATGTCCTCACCGATCAATTTTCGCAGCGACTTGAACGGGGCCGGCTTCAGCACCTCGAGGAAGAGGACGAAACCCGTGATCGTCAGAACGGAGAGGATGTACTCCACCCCCTTCACGCGCGTAAGAAAATCCACGAGAGTGTGCATCTGGCGCCTCCTTTCCAGGGCGTTCGTTGTGAGTTTCCCGTGCGGTCAACCTTCTTTTCTCCCCGTCTTGGCTTCCTTCTTCGCCGTCCCCTTGCCGGAGAGATACGCTTCCGAGGGCCTCCACCCGAACGACATGCTCTTCCTCATCTGCAGGAAGAGGTTCCCGAAAACTCTCACTCCGACCATGTAGATCGTCGTGCAGATGATCAGCACCGGCAGGAACAGGACATACACTCCCCCCAGGGCGGTCATCAGCAGGAACAGGACGAAGAACGGAAGACGGCGATAGCTCGACTCCTCCCCGCCGGGGAGGATCCCCTCCGTTCTCATTCCCACCACGTTCATGCTTTTGAGGTTCCAGTACATCCCGGCGCCCACGATGTCTCCGCCGCTGTGCCTCGCCATCTCCCGTACCCCCTTCCGGTCTCGGTGTTCGGGGCGTACTTCCTGTTCTTGCGAACCACTCTAGGGGATGGACCTGGGGCGAACAATTGGAGAAAATACCTAGATTCGAGGGAAATATTCCCTACCCGGGGGAGGGAAATAGCGTAGTTTCCGGGAAAATCGATGGGGCGGGCAGAGGGGAAACGCCTACTGGAGCATGCTTTCGGCCACTTTCATCAACTCGAACGGGGTCAAAAGTGCAAGGACGGTGATCCGCACATCCTTCTCCCGCCAGGAGATTCGCGAACACGGTTCCCCTTTCACGCCGATGCCGACCTCGAGGACCGCGGATCTCCCCTTCAGGGGATAGGTCGCCTGCTCCCTGACCCGGGAGAGCAGCAGCGGTCCCCCCGGGGAGAAGTCGTCCCGGGCCGCCTGGTAAATCATCATCCCGACCTCCCTGGTTTTCCCTTCCCCGCTCCTCTCGAATTCCATGATGACGGCGGGGTACGGCTTCCCCTGCGCGAGGATCCCCGTGGGGGGCCACCGGAAGTCTTCGGGGAAATAGGAGGGGACGAATACCTGCGGGATCGCCAGCGCCGTTCGCATCTCCTCGAAGTCCCCGTAGCGGCGCATGAGATCCTTCTGTGCGATCAGCGGGATCCAGTTGAGCGCCTTCAGGGCGATGACCAGGATCGCCAATCCCGCCGCGAAGGCCAGGGCACCGAACGCCTTGTTCCTCATGGGCACTCTCCGCTACACGATGAAGTAGTTGATCAGGACGACGGCCACGGTGACCGCCGCGGGTACCAGCCACCGGAACCCGGATTCATGGTTCTCCCCGGATTCCAGCCTGGAGATCCGGCTCTCGATGTTCAGACGGTGGCTGCGCTCCTCGATTTCCTTCGCGGTTTTGCGGGTTTTCCGGCCTTGGGGCGGCGGCTCTTCGGGCTGCAGGTACAGCTTCCGGAGCGCCTGAACCAGCCCGCGCCGGTTCCGGGTGACGGAAACGGCGAACTCGTCGCATACCTTCTCCTCCTCCTGGGCCGCCCTCCGGAACTCCATCAGGACGACGGGGTTGAAGAACATGAGCGCCCGAAGCAGGTACGCCGCGACCAGCATCGGATGCCGGCTCCGGACGACGTGGGAGATCTCGTGGGCGACCGCGGATCGCAGCTCTCCCTCCGTGAGGGTCGTAACGAGCGAGGAGGACACATACACCGCCGCGCTTTTCCCGGTGGTGGAGTAGATCAGGAAATCGTCGTCTTCCACGACGAAAACGGCGGGGACGGCCGGAAAGCTTTCCATCGCCGTGCGGATCGCCGGGTCCTCCAGGCAATCGACCTTGCCGACGGTTTTTTCCGGCTTTCCCGACTCGAACGAATGCCTCAAGATCGGGATGAGTTCCTGGAAAAGGAACACGAGGGAAGTGATCGCGAAGACCAGCAACAGCCCCCCCATCACGGGATGGATTCCAAGCATCTCGAGTTCCAGCCACCTGCCGCTCTCGAAGATCGTCCCCAAACGGAAGTAGGTCGAACCCCGCCCGGGGTGGATGAGTTGAAACAGGGGCGGCAGGAACACCGGGGCGACGACAGGGACGAGGAAGACCCTCTGCCGGACAGCGGGGTCCCGGACGTCCCAGGCCTTGATCGCGATTTCGGCGACGATGGAAGCGACCAGCGAATGGAAGAATGCCTGCGTCACGTACAGGCCGGGGTAGGAATGGAAGAAACCGGTAAGACTCATGGCGCCCAGTTTATTCCATAAACGGGAATGGAGGAACGCGAATGAGCACGGAAACCTTCTTCCCCGGCGCGCGTCAAAATCATGAACAGCGGGTACATTCTTCCACGGAAAAGGAGTCCGCCATGCAGGAGCGCACGGGAGTGATCACGTTCAAAGGGAACCCGATGACCCTTCTCGGGCCCGATATCAAGGCGGGGGACAAGGCCCCCGACTTCCGGGTCGTGGACACGGGGCTGTCGCCGGTCACGCTCGCGGATTTCAAGGGAAAGGTCAAGATCATCAGCGCCGTGCCGTCCCTCGACACGCCGACGTGCGACACGGAGACGCGGCGGTTCAACCAGGAGGCGGCGAAACTCCCGGGGAACGTCGTCGTCCTCACGGTCAGCCTCGACCTCCCCTTCGCCCAGAAACGGTGGTGCGCGGCGGCCGGGATCGACAAGGTGAAGACCCTCTCGGATTACCAGGACCGTTCCTTCGCCTCCGCCTACGGGGTGCTCATCAAGGAGCTGAAGCTCCTGTCCCGGTCGATCTTCGTCGTCGACGGGAGCGACACGGTCCGGTACGTCCAGCACGTGAAGGAGGTGGCCCAGGAGCCGGACTATGCCGCGGCCCTTGCGGCGGCGCGGGACCTCCATTAGGAGGGTAAGCGGGAGCCGGGGGAGACGGCCGGAAAGGGGGGATCGGTGACCCCATACGCCGCCGGCGTCTTCTACCACCCGTCCTTTTCCCGACGCAGCTACCTGACGGTCGGGGCGCGCCTGGCCGATTTTCCGATGGCGCTGGACGGGGTCCTGCAAAGCGGCCGGGTAAAACTCTACGAGCCGGGGCCCGTATCGCGGGAGCTGGTGCTGAAGGTCCACACCCCCGGGCTGATCGAAGGGGTGAAGGGGGATCCGCTCTGCTCGACCGCCTGGCATTCGGCGGGCGGCGTGGTGATGGCGGGGGAGAAGATCGCCGCGGGGGAGATCGGCAACGCCTTCGCCTTCATCGGCGCCGGCGGGCACCATTCGGGGCGGGACGCCTTCGGGGGGTATTGCTGCTTCAACGACGTCGCGCTCTGCGTCGTCAACCTGCGGGAGAAGTACGGCCTCCGGCGGTTCGCGATCCTCGACACCGACGCCCACCACGGGGACGGCACGCGGGAGATCTTCCTCGACGATGCGGACATCCTCCACGTCTGCTTCTGCGGCACGGAGTACGAATCCCCCGACAAGACGAAGGTGGACGTGGGGTTCCCCGACTCCCGCCGGGCCGGCGCGGTCCGATCGGTCAACGACGACTATTTCGCCCGGGTGGCGCACCAGTTCCCCGACCGGGTCCGCCGGTTCCGTCCCGACCTGATCTTCTGGTATTTCGGCTTCGACACCCACCAGGGCGACTACGGCGACATCGGCCTCACCGGGCCGTGCTACTGGAACATCGCCCGCCTGATGCGGGATATCGCGGGAGAGGTCTGCGGCGGGAAGCTCGCGGTGGTGCTGGGAGGCGGATCCCAAACGAAGCTGGCGACGTACCTGATCCCCCCGGTGATCGGGATCCTCGCGGGGGAAGATATGTGACAATCGAAATATCCGTGGAGTAAAATACGTGAAATTCCATGAGAGCATCGACCGGATTTCGATGGATGAGGGCGCTTCTCGGGAGCGCGGTTTTCCTTTTTCCGATCCTTTCCTCCTCCGCGGCTTCTCCCCCGGCGTCCGCGGCGCCGCAGGAACCGATAAGGATCGGCGTGTCGTCGATGATCACCCCCGTCGACACGGTCAAATATTACCAGGCGATCATCGACTACATCGGAGCGCGGATCGGGCAACCCGTCCGGATGGTCCACCGGAGGACCTACGAAGAGATGGACGGACTCCTCGAACGGGGCGAGGTCAAGATCGCGTTCATCTGTTCCGCCCCCTACGTGAAGGACCGGGAGCGGTTCGGCGTGGAGCTCCTCGTGGCTCCGAGCGTCAATGGAAGCACGAGATACCGATCCTACATAATTGTCCATAACGACCGTCCCATCAAGACGTTCCCGGAATTGAAGGGAAAGTCCTTCGCGTTTACGGATCCGAACTCCAACACGGGAAAGATCTATCCCACCTATCTCCTCAAGACGATGGGGTACGTTCCCGAAATATTTTTCGGCAGAACCCTCTACAGCTACAGTCACAACAAATCCGTCGAGATGGTGGCGAAGAGGGTCGTGGACGGCGCGGCGGTGGATAGCCTGGTGTACGAGTACATGCGGAAGACCGGCTCTCCCTACGCCCGGCAGACGAAGATCATCAAGCGTTCCCCCCCCTTCGGCATCCCTCCGGTGGTCGTGACCCGGGATGTCGATCCTCGGCTGAAGAACAAGGTGAAGGAAGCTTTCCTCTCCATGGGGAGCACGCCGAAGGGGAAAGCGATTCTCGCCGCGATGATGATCGACGGTTTCGTCGAGGTCCCCGACAGCGACTACGACACGATCCGGGAGATGGAACGCGCCGTCCCGGGCATTTCGACGGTTTCGAGAAAGGCCAGGAACGGCAAATCGGTATACTTCGGCATCATTCCCATAGATAACCCGAGGATCATGTACGAGAAGTACCAGCCTCTACTGGATTACCTTTCGTCGGAGACGCCGTATTCCTACGAACTTGTCCTGAAAAAGAATTACGAGGAGACGGTGGCGGCCCTGGCGGCGGGGGAAACGGATGTCGCGCTCCTCGGACCGTTGACCTACCTGGAGGCCCGGGCGCGGTGCGGGGCGGCCTGCATCCTGAAGCCCAAGGGGGCCGACGGGCGCGCGCTCTACAAGAGCGTGATCGTGAAGAGGAAGGACAACCCGCTGCCGGGTCTCTCCGGCCTGAAGGGGAAGACCGTGGCGTTCGCCTCGTCGAAATCCACGTCGGGGAATCTCCTCCCCCGCCTCCTCCTGGCGGACGCCGGGATCCACCTGAACGACCTGAAGGGGTATGCGAATTTCGATTTTCACGATTCGGTGGTGAAGGCCGTCCTGAAAGGACAGTATGCCGCCGGGGCGGTGCGGGAATCGGTGGCGAGGAAATACATGAAGCTCGGGATCGAGGTGATCGGCGAATCCGCGGAGGTCCCGATGGGACCGCTGGTCGTCGGTCCCGGAGTACCCCCCTCGGTCACGGAATCCGTGAAGCGGGCCCTGCTCAAGTTGAATCCTTCGGACCCCGGCGGACAGAAGGTGCTGAAGCGTCTCGACGAGGATTTCAGGAACGGGTTTACCGAGGCATCGGACGGGGACTACGAGGGGGTGCGTTCCCGGATCAACGCCGTCCCGCAAACGTGCGGCCGGGGATGCCATCCGAAGCTCCGGTTATGAACCGCCTGGGCGGCCTGTTTTCACGAAAGGGTCTCCAGTTCCAGTTCATCCTCCTCACGACGGGCGCGATCATCGTCATGATGAGCGTTCTCGGCTATCTGGCCGTCGAAAGGGAAAAGAGCATCCGCTACGCGGCGGTGGAGAAGGAGGGCCGTCTCCTCAGCGAGACGCTGGCGATTCCGATCGTCAACGACCTGATCTACGAGAAGCTCGGGCTCGTGGAGGAGGGAGGACTTCTCGACAACTACATCATGGAGATCTTCAACCGCCAGGACATGGACCTGCTGTACATGGCGATCCTGGACGAGGAAGGGAAGGTGATCTCCCATAACGACATCACCGAGTTCGGAAAGGTCTACTCGGATCCGCTGACCCGGACTCTCCTCGCCGCGGACCAAACCACCGTGCAGCGCTTTTCGGGGTCCGGGCACAACGCACTCGATTTCGGTGTTCCGCTTTCGATCGGAAGAAAGCGGTGGGGGTCGCTGAAATTCGGGGTCTCCCTGAAGAAGGTTGAGCACGAGATCCTCGGCGCCGTGAAAGGAATCGTCCTCCTTACGTTCGTACTCCTGTTCGCGGGCTTCGCGGTCATCATGTTCCTGAGCAGAAGGTTCATCAGCCCGATCACCCATCTCGCCGACACGATGGAGAAGGCGCGGGGGGATTTCCTCGACCTGAAGGTCGACGTGAAGGGGCAGGACGAGCTGGCCGTCCTCGGCGATCGGTTCAACGGGATGATCGAGAGGATCCGTCAGGCCAACGAGGAGCTGAAGAAGACCCACGAGAAGCTGGTCCAGTCGGAAAAGCTCGCCTCCATCGGCGTGCTCGCATCGGGCGTCGCCCACGAGATCAACAATCCCCTCGGCGGAATCTTCAACTGCCTCCGTATGTTGAAGCAGAGCGGCGGCGACCCCGCGTTGCGGGAGAAGTACCTCGACCTCGTCAGGGAAGGGATGGACCGGATCGAATCGACCGTGAGCAAGCTCCTCTGGATGTCGCGGAAGGCCGAGCACGCGCCCGTCGATATATGCATGAAAAGCGCGGTCGAAAATATCCACTCTTTCCTGAAATACAAGATCAGGAAAGGCGGGATCGTCTTCCGGAACGAAGTGCCGGACGACCTCCGTTTCACCATCGACGTGCACGACTTCCAGCAGCTGCTCCTGAACCTCTTCATCAACGCGATCCACGCGATGGAATCGGGAGGGATCCTTACCGTAAGGGGGGCGCGGGAGGAGGCCGCCGTCATCGTCGAGGTCATCGACACCGGGTGCGGAATCGCTCCGGAAAACGTCGGCCGGATCTTCGACCCCTTCTTCACGACGAAGCCCACCGGGGAGGGGACCGGACTCGGCCTCTGGTTGACCTATGAAATCGTCCGGAACTACGATGGGGAGATCATTGTCCGGAGCAAGGAAGGGGAGGGGAGCCGGTTCAACATGCGTTTTCCGGAGAGGCGTCCCGCATGAGGGATACCGTTTGCCTTATCGAAGACGAGAAGATCATGCGCGTGACCCTCGAGGATGCGCTGAAGAGGGCCGGGTACGAGGTTTCATCGTTCGAGACGGGCGCGGCCGGCCTGGAAGCTCTTCGCAACGCTCCGTGCGACGTCGTGGTCACCGACGTGCGGCTTCCCGACATGGACGGGTTCGACATCGTCCGGGAGGTGACGCGCCAGGGAGATTCCCAGGTGATCGTGATGACCGCCTTCGGAACCATCAAGGACGCCGTCGAGGCGATGAAGCTGGGTGCGCTGGATTACATCACCAAGCCGTTTTCTCTCGACGAATTCCTCCTGCTCGTCGAAAGGGCGTTGGAGCTGAAGCGGCTGAAGGAAGACAACATACGGCTGAGGAAGGATCTTGACAGGTGCTACCGGGCGCCGAACATCGTCGGCGAGAGCGCCGCGATGAAAAAGGTCTTCTCGCTCGTGGAACGGATCTCCGCGTCGGACTCGACGGTCCTGATCCTCGGGGAAAGCGGGACGGGGAAGGAGCTCGTCGCGACGGCCCTGCACTATCAGAGTCCTCGGAGAGGGAAGCCCCTGATCAAGGTGAACTGCGCCGCGCTGCCCGAAGGGCTCATCGAGAGCGAGCTGTTCGGCCATGAAAGGGGGGCGTTCACGGGAGCGGTGCGCAGGAAGCCCGGCCGGTTCGAGCTCGCCGGCGGCGGCACCATTTTCCTCGACGAGATCGGGGACGTTCCTCTATCGACGCAGTCGAAAATCCTGAGGGTGATCCAGGAGAGGCAATTCGAGCGGATCGGCGGAACCGCCACGTTGACCGTGGATGTGCGGATCCTCGCCGCCACCAACCGGAGCCTCGAGGAGGAAGTCCGGGCCGGCCGCTTCAGGGAAGATCTGTATTACAGGTTGAACGTCATTCCGCTGGCCCTCCCTCCCCTCCGGGAGAGAAGGGAGGATATCCCCGGCCTCATCGAGTTCTTCATGGACAAGTACAGGAAAAAGCTTTCGAAGAATGTCCGGCTTTCCGGAGAAACCGTGGAGGCCCTTCTCGCGTACGATTTTCCCGGCAACGTGAGGGAACTGGAGAACGCGATCGAACGATGCGTCACCCTTTCCGGGTCGAACGTGATCGGAAAAGAGGAGCTCCCCGACACGGTTGCGAACCGCCCACAGGCCACCGGCAGCCGGCGGCTTTCGGACGTCGCCGCCGATGCGGAGAAGATGCATATCCTCGAGGTGTTGAAGACGACCCGTGGCGGGAAGACGAGCGCCGCCAAGATCCTGGGCGTCAGCCGGAAGACCCTCTGGGAAAAGATGAACGCCTACGGGATAAAAAGCGTTCCGCCTGCGTAACACACCCCTGTGACAGCGCAAACTTCCGGTTTATCTTTTTCTTTCATGTGGATAATCGCTATCTTGCTCTACGGGGTGTTTCCTTTTCGTAACATCTCTCCGGATCCATCTCCTTTCATTTCGACAAGTTGCGAATGGCATGGAAATTGTTGTGTCACTACCGATTTCGTGTGCATGCCATCGGCACGACTGAAATCGATCGAACAGGAAAATGGAACCTCAAGAGAGGAAAAGGTACTTGGAAGATTAAAGGAGGGGTGCGAATGAAAATCGTTACCGTCGTCGGCATCTGCCTGGCCTTGCTCCTGTCCGCCTTCGCGTACGCGAAGGTCGGAGGAGGCGATATCCTCTTCAAGGTGAAGTATGGGAATGTGACCTTCAGCCACGACAGCCATGTCCAGTCCGCCGGCCTTGCCTGCCGGCAGTGCCACGACAAGCCGTTCCTGAGCGTGGCCCAGCACAAAAAGGTGTCCATGAAGGAGATGGAAAAAGGAAAGTCGTGCGGGACCTGTCACAACGGGAAGAAGGCGTTCAGCGTAAAGGGCGACTGTCGGAATTGCCATAAAAAATAAGGAAGGGGAGGAGCGGCATGAAGATGAAGCGGCGAGACTTCCTGAAAGTCACCGTGGCTGCCGGAGCCGTTGCGGCCGCAGGGATCCCGAAGCTCAATGCGTTCGCGGCGAACCAGGATAAGAAGGACGCGGTCTCCCCCGGCAGATGGATCCCCTCCACCTGTCAGGGATGCACCGCCTGGTGCCCGGTGGAGTTCTACGTGCAGGATGGACGCGCCGTCAAGGTACGCGGCAACCAGTTCTCCAAGGCCAACGGCGGAATAGTCTGCCCCCGCGGCCACATGATGGTCCAGCAGCTCTACGATCCGGACCGCGTCAAGGTACCCATGAAGCGGACCAACCCCGGCAAGGGACGTGGAATCGACCCGAAGTTCGTCCCCATCACCTGGGACGAGGCGCTGGACACCATCGCCGACAAGATGATG
>Ga0208373_1003570_pt1 | contig 15093 bp, 17 predicted proteins | sample RifOxyC2_FD_184036 | JGI IMG/M metagenome (GOLD analysis project Ga0208373, IMG submission 184036) | Soil microbial communities from Rifle, Colorado - Rifle Oxygen_injection C2 (SPAdes) | ecosystem: Environmental > Terrestrial > Deep subsurface > Rock core/Sediment | place: Rifle, Colorado...
AAAGGCGCTTGAAAGTGATTGGCCGTTTTGAATGGTAGCCCGTGCTTCCTGAAGCATTTTCTTCATCGACTTCTTTTCCGAATCGGCAATAAGAATATCGAGGGACTCAAGGATAGAGAGACCTGCTTTTGTCGTTGTCGCAAGATTACGCACAAGAAACATCACATCAACAGGAGTAAGGCGGTCAAAGAATGTGATCGAAAAAGCTCCTTCACCATCACCCCCCTTGCGAAGCTCCTTGATCGAGACAGGAGTAAGATTGCGTTTATTCAAGAATTGAACCACTTCATCGCGCGACACCCCTTCGTATTCGCCACGCGAGAGCGCTCCATCGCTGTTGTATGCTTCGTAAATAAAAGTCGCCATAATGAATATATTTATTCTGACACCACTCGAAGGATCTCGTCGATAGTAGTCACGCCTCTTTCAACCTTTGCGAGACCATCCTCGAACATCGTTGTCATACCATCGGAAATGGCCTTCTTGCGTACTTCTGCAACCGTCGCCTCACGCAAGATGAGTTCACGAATAGCATCGGTCACGCGGAATAATTCAAAGATACCGATCTGACCCTGAAAGCCGGAGTTACCACACACATGACATCCACGCCCGCGATAGAGTGTCTTTGGAATATCTTTTGCAGATCCACCAAGAAGAGCGATCTGCGCTTTGATCAAACGAAGAGTCTTCGCGTCGACAGGATATGACTCGGTGCAAGAAGTACAGATGCGACGCACGAGACGCTGCGCAATGACAAGGTTAACAGTCGAAGAAAGAAGAAAGGCAGGAGCACCCATATCAAGGAGGCGTGGAAGCGCAGACGGTGCATCGTTGGTATGGAGTGATGAAAGCACGAGATGCCCCGTGAGCGCAGCATGTACCGCAATCTCCACTGTTTCATTGTCACGGATCTCACCGATCATGATGATGTCAGGATTCTGACGCAAGAGCGCACGAAGGCCATTTGCAAAAGTGATTCCCGATTTAACGTTCACCTGCGTCTGATTCACGCGCGGGAACTCATACTCGATAGGGTCTTCGATCGTTGTTATATTGACGGTTGGAGTATTGAGTAAATGAAGCACACCATAAAGCGTCGTCGTCTTGCCATGACCCGTTGGACCAGTCACAAGGATCATTCCGTGCGGCTTCTTTATTTCCTCAAGCAAAATACTTGTTGCGTTTTCCGAAAAACCAAGATCTTCGAGCGTGAGTGGTCGTGCGGAGCTTTTCAAGATACGCATTTCAACTTTTTCACCATGGAAAATAGGCATAATATTCACACGCACGTCGATATTCGATCCGTCTTCCATCTCGAAACGGAAGCGGCCGTCTTGAGGAACGCGATGCTCGTCGATCTGCAAGTTGCCGAGGATCTTCACGCGTGCAACAAGAATAGGAGCAATAGCCTTCGGCAAACTCAAGATCTCGGTCATGATACCGTCGATGCGAAAACGAACAAGAAGCTCACGCTCGAGTGGTTCAAAGTGAATGTCTGAAGTATTAAGCACAACTGCGCGCTCCACAATATTATCGAGAATAGTTACGATCGGTACCGCAGTTGCAGTCTTCGAGAGATCTGCGTCACCCGCGATCGCAAGCGACTCCTCAATATTTTCGGAAATGATCTGACCGAATTCCATTCCGATCTTCTTCTTGTAATGCTTAAGGCCATAATGCAGGCTCGATGAGGTGGTAAGGTGAGTTTCGACCCACACACCAAGCTTTGCGCGCACATATTCAATAGTCTCGTAATCAAAAGGGTCGAGCATCGCAAGTTTTGCAACCCCACCTTCTTTGTCATACGAAAAAAGAACAACATTCTTTGACTTCGCAAAACCTTCGGATAAAAGTTCGAGTGTCGGCACGTCGATCGTCTCTTGCTTCAAATTCACCACTGATACTCCGTAGTAGGAGCTAAGAAGTTCCGTAAAATAATCTTCAGGTATCTTTCCGCTTCCGATCAAAATATTTGAGAGAGATTGACCCGAACGTCGCGCCTCTTCGTGCGCAGCAAGAAAATCCTCATCGCTCACCAACCCCGACTCGAGCAATATCGACTTGAGTTTTTCTTCAGTGATGTGCATCGTTATTTATTGTACCACAACCTCATAAGCAATATATATCCTCACCACTCTTTCAGAAAAACAAACACCTAGAGCGCAAGAAGTGTGTAGAGATTGAGAGATTCAAGAACAGCCTTCCCAAAAATAAGCGAGACAGGAGTTGCAACAAGGAATGCGGGGACAAGTGAGACCTGATCTTTCTTAAAGAAGAGGAGCGCAACAACGGAGAAGAGTATTGCCACAAGAAAAGCGAGCGGTACAAAAAGAATAATTCCGGGCCATCCGACGATAAGCATGAGTATGAAGAGCAGCTCCGGACCATCTCCCTCAAAACTCTTCTGACGCGTATTCCAGAATTTCAATATCGTATACAAGAATCCCGCAACCAAAAAGAGAACGATGATACTCAAGAAAAATCGCCCGAACGCATAGTAAGTAAAATATCCGAATGACCCTTCAAGGAGAGGGCGCATATATTCGAGCATTCCCCAAAGCGGAGCTTCTTTCGGGAGCGGTGCCGCAAGAAGTCCTCGCGTAAAATCACTCGATGTTGCCCATGTGTAATATTGTCCCCATGTCACAAAAGCGGCATAAAAGAGGTGGAGTGCAAATGCTTTAAAGAGTAGTGTGCGATAAGAGATATCCCTCACCCACCTCGGGCGAAGATATCGCACGAGAATGACACAAAAAAAGATCACCCATATCAAAAGAGCGATGGTGTTCAGATGTGCAAAGATAAAATTGAGTGTCATAAAGATCTATTATACTAAAAATCCCCACACAACGCATGTTACAAAAGATGCTCCAAGGTAAAACATGAGAGAAATAACAAGATGAGTAATTCAGAAATATAAAGGGAATTAAAAAACAGCCTCAAGTGAGGCTGTTTTTTACAAGAACTGAGTAGACTAGAAATCTGTACCTGTCGGTAAAAGATTTAAGCTATTACCCGTTTCGTAGAGATTAGCATTGTCTCCCCCATCCTTTGCACGCTTATCATCGTCAGAAGTGTACGCATTACTCTCAAGTGCAGCATCGATCTCGAAGACATATGCTGGTTTTGAGGAAGCTGCAGTTCCAGACGTACCATTCTGACAAGAGTAACGATAAACAAGATCCGTAGATGCTGGAGTGGTTGCACTTACAGTATTTACGGGATCAACAGGAAAAGCTGAGATAGGTGTTCCACCAGTCAACGCCTTGAGGTTCACGGGAATCCAACCACTGCCATCCACCTTACCCGCATTTGCTGAAGCAACACTTCTACACCAAGCATTTACTGCACCAAAAGTTCCAGCAGCGTCAGATCCAACCGTTGCAGGGACTGTCGTACATACGACTGGTGCGCTGTATGAGATTTTTGCGGCAGTTGCTGCAGTACTAGCACCTGCGGGAGTTGTTGAAGTAAGACAAATTGGTGAAGCTGCCAATGCAAAGTTATCCAAGCTTGGGGTGGTGCTCGCAGTAAGCATGATACCAAGTGCGGTCTTTACGGTCTTTAGGTCCGAGATGCGCTGTGCGTCGCGAGACTTCTTGAGTGTCTCAGCAGGGTTTAACATAAAGACGAGCGCAATCGACAAGATGGCGATGATCGAAATAACGATCAAGAGCTCGAGAAGCGTGAAGCCTCGCTCGCGATTTTGTTTCATAGTAAGAGGTGACATCATAGATATTTAAGAATGAATAAGTTATTAGAAGTCCGTACCAGTACCAAGAATCTTCAAGTTTGTGCCAACTTCGTAGAGGTTATCATTGTTACCACCATCCGTTGTTCTCTTGTTCTCTGATGAAGTGTACGCGATGCTTTCAAGCTGTGCGTCAACTTCAAATGCGAGTGGGGTCTGAGAACATGCGTAGCGATAGATAAGACTTGCGCTCGATACCGTCGAAACAGAATCACCAGTTGCGAATGCGTTCACAGGGTCAAGCGGAAGATTTGATATTGGAGAACCACCGGTAAGCGTATCGAAGTTTACAGGAATCCATCCTGTACCATCAGTAAGAGAAGGAGTTCCTGACTGTGAAGCGGGTGTCGTCACGCTACTGCCATCAAGAGTGGTGTCACTGATCGTACCAGCTGACGTAGGGAGCGAGTAGAAAAGCTTCACCGTTGCACCAGTCGTACCATAAGCAGTCGTTGGTGTAGCCTTACATGCAGTATTTGCTGAAGCACTACCCAAGTATGGTGTTGAAGTACTTGTCATATAAAGACCGAGTGCTGTTTTGATCGTACTGAGGTCCGAGATGCGCTGTGCGTCGCGAGACTTCTTGAGCGTCTCGGCGGGGTTAAGCACGAGCACAAGCGCGACTGACAAAATAGCGATGATCGAAACAACGATCAAGAGCTCGAGGAGAGTAAAACCACCTTTTGTTCCGAGAGATTGTTTTTTGTAAGAACTCATAAAAAATAAAATTATTCTACGTGGACGTTAATCGATAATATAACAATAAATATGTTCCCTTAATGGTACCACTGCCACAAGTGCACCTCAAGCGAAGCTGTGGACAATATCCACAGTCAAAAGAGACTCACTCCCCTTATGCCGCACCCAAATGTTGCCTGATCTTCGCAACAACCTCCTGAAAAGAGAGATTGGCCTTCACTAAGTAATCAACCGCACCAAGAGCCATTACACGATCGACATCTGACTGTTGGCCGAGATTCGAAAGCACAATAACGGGCACATTCTTTCTTTTTGGCATCTTTTTGATCTCCGCCAAAACCTCAAAGCCGTCTTTCTTTGGGATCATGAGGTCAAGCAATATAAGTGCAGGATCTTCGGACTCCACCTTTTCCAGGCCTTCAACGCCGTCACGAGCGATGGTCACATTCATCCCCTCCGACTTCAGTTTGATGTCATATATCTTTGAGATGTGTTCATCATCTTCAATGATCAGTATTTTCTTTTGTGTATTATCAGTCATAGATGTCTATTTATAAGGCTATTCAGCAATGATCTGTTCGATGATCTCATCAAGATCATGATTCCCCTTCACGATATATGCCGCCGCACCGAGACGCAATGCTTTTTCTTGATCTTCCACACTTCCAGACGCCGACACAATAAATGCTTTGATGTGGCTGAATTTTTCTTGCTCCTTTACATACTTCAAGAATTCGAGTCCACTCATTCCCGGGAGACGAATATCGAGCCAAAGAATATCGACAGGTTCTCCGCGCTCGAGAATATCTATTGCCTCCTGCGCATTCGTCGCAAGAATGGGATTATATCCGCGACCAGTGAGCTTGTGCACAATGATCCGGTTCAAATGAGGATCATCCTCGAGCACGAGAATCAGGAGTGTTTTTTTCTTCTTATCTTCAGTGGAAGTCGAAGATGACGGGCTATCTGTTTGCATACCATGCAATAATACACCACTTTTCAATTTTTATGCACCGGAAGCATCTTTTGCGGCAGGAATAGTGACGAAAAATGTTGTTCCTTCGCCCTCTTTTGACTCAAACCATACTTTTCCTCCCCACTTTTCCACAAGTTCTTTTACGAGAGAAAGTCCGAGCCCAGAACCATCGGGAACTTTGCTTACCGCATTATCAGCTCTAAAGAATCGCTCGAATATTTTTGCTTTTTGAGCCTCAGGAATACCGATGCCATTGTCACGCACGATACACAACACATGATCATCTTCTTTTTTGAGATCAATATCAATAACACCTCCTTCGTTCGTGTAGCGAATAGAATTAGCGACGAGATTTGTGATTACTTCTTTTAACATGAACGCATCGACAAAGATATTTGGCAGGGCATCTTCCGGATTGATATGCGTTGTTATCTTCTTTTCATTAAGTAGAGGCTCAAGTTCTTTCACTGTGCCCTCCACAAAGACTTTCGCATCAAGTATGGCACGATTTTCTTCGAATTTCCCAGACTCAACACGCGAGAGAGCGAGTAGCGTATCGATAGTGCGGAACAAGCGAAGTGAGCCTTGATAGATCTCCTTCATGAAATCCGCCTGCATTTCGTTAAGTGGACCCATGCTACCGTCATTCAAGACTTCAGAGTACCAGCGAATGGACGTGAGCGGCGTACGAAGTTGATGCGACGCAATAGAGATGAAATTCGATTTTGCATCATTAAGCGCCTTTTCTTCCGTCACGTCGCGGAAGACCAAGAGTACTCCTTCATTATCTTTCGAGGTAAGAAGGGTTGTTGCAACGGTGACAGGGAATCTCTTTCCCGACGGAGTTTGCACGAAGAAATTATCATCTATCCCGACCGTGATCGACTTACCGCCTTTCATCGTCATCGGAATGAGCTTGTCGTCACCGAGTAGCTCCTTGTCCCCCTGAAATGTTCTAAATATCGTACCTGGATCTACGCCTGCGATATCTGCCAACTTTACCTCAAGAAGTTTTTCGGCAGTCGGATTCATAAGGATAACCTCTTTCTTCTTATTCACCACGAGCAACCCTTCATTCATCGACGTAATGATCGACATCGACTGCTCCTTCTCCTTCTTGAGCGACGCACCAAGATCCCATGAATCCTGAAGCAAATTGAGCATTGCCTTGCGAACGTCCTTGAGGAATACATTCTGCTTCTCCATTGCAACAACTTTCTCGTTCAATTCTTTTGCTTTCTCTTCTGATTCTTTCTGATATCTGGTGATGTTATCAAGCATCGTATTAAACACACGAGCAAGCTGACCCATTTCACCTCGCTCTCGCACGTCTGCGCGAGCAGTAAAGTCATTTTTCGCGATACGATCAGCAACACCAACAATCTCATTGAGCGGACGGAGAATGCTCTTGCTCACGAAAATACTGAAAAATACAGTGAAGAGTAGTACGCCCAAGATCGCAAAAATGATCTTTCGTTGCATGTCATAGAATGGTGCGAATGCTTCTGCGGCGGCAACCTCAGCAAAGAGCATTGTGCGACCATCCTCGATACACTCCATCGCTCCAATGACGAGCGTGCCTTCGTAATTGATGTATTCTCCGTGGAAATCTTCTCTTTTCTCTGCGCACACGCGAGCAATGTTTGCGGGAACTTTTGCATTCAAAACAATGCCTTCTTTCCCTTCACGAGGAACGGTCAATATCAACCCTCCGGGAGCACGTGCAAGATAAATTTCTCCCGTATCATAGCGCACACTGAAGACCTCTGCGTCAGCATGCCCGTGATTCTCATGCACTGCACCGCCCCGGAGAAAACCTCGCGTAATATCATCTGAAATAAAATGCACGAGAACGATCGCAGGAAGAGGAATAAGCTGCCCGTTCTCATCTTGTCGTGTCGAGAACAATCGCACAGTCACATGAGTCATCGGATGAAGCTCGTCTTCATCGACCTCAGAGACCATAGTAGACATGTAGGCCTCGCCAAGTTTCGCTGAAAGAGCGTCGCTGATCCTTGCTGCCTGTTTTTCTCTTTCTTCAGCACCCTCATCCGTCCCGATACGATCCGCCCGAGAAGAGGCAATAACAATGCCGTCTTTGCCGACAACATCAACAATGAGCACACGAGGGTCATAAGATATTTTATTCACTCGGAGGTATTCTCCCAATATCAGAGAAAGTTCTTTCTGTTTTTCTGGGGAAACGTCTGGGTCGGTCATCTCCTCAACGGTTGCACGCAGGTATCCGTCAGAACTCCAGTCGATAGAGCGCACAGTAGTACTCTCTCCATATGCGGTGTACGCCTCCTTACTCATCTCTGCGACCGAAAGAAGGTTCGTCTCTTGGATCGAACGAAACTCGGAAAGAAAAGCGGTACTCAAATAGACCACCGTAAACCCTCCACCCAATATAACGAGAGTGGAAAAGATCGCCGCAAATTTTGCCCAAAGTTTCATATTAAAGATTACGTAGATATTATACTGATTTCTCTGCCGCTTTGTGATGCGCTCCACACTTTTCGAGTTCTTCCTTTAATTCGATCATCTTGAGCTCACGGTCCACCATCAGTCTATTCATCTGCTCAACCTCACTTGCATGCTCGGTTAACTCTATTTCAAGAAGCTTCTGTTTCGTAATGTCTGTAATGAATGCGTAGATATGTGTTGGGGCGCCGTCATGATAATAATAATTGATCATGAGGTCGACATACGCTTTTGTGGCGTCTTTCTTCAAGAACACCACTTCTGATACAAAACTCTCCCCTGATGTCTGTATCTGCCCCATACCCGCCATGACCGCATCACGGTACTCAGGAGAAATCAGATCCATATAATTCTTTTGTTTTAATTCATCAAATGAGTATCCGAGAAAATCAATGAACGCATGGTTCACTTCGACGAATTTCCCCTCAAGGTCGGACATTCCCCATGGCTGAGAAGTCTCTTGAATGATATTCGAAAACATCCTATTCCTATCCTCAAGCTCTTTTTTCTTGTCGATAGGAATACGCGCAGCAAGATATCCATTCACCATTCCCTTCTCATCGACGATGGGTGCGATCGTCGCATCAACCCAATAAAATGTCCCATCCTTTGCTCTGTTCTTCACCTCACCACGCCAGATCTTTCCCGACGAGACTGTTCGCCATAATTCGGCATAGAATTCGGGCGAATGCTTCTCTGATTTAAGGAGGCGGTGATTTTGTCCAATGAGTTCTTCGCGCGGATACTTGGATACGCGCACGAACATATCATTCGCATACGTGATCGTACCACTCACATCCGTCACAGAAATGAGAATAGCGTCATTAAGCGCAGTAATGATTCCCTTAAGTGCTCCATCTGAAATACCGAGCAGGCTTTGCTCCACCAATTCAGTACGACTATCATAAGCCTTTTCTCCGCCCAGATCGACATACCCTGCAAATTCTTCAGAATGAATACGTATGCTCGGAACTCCAAGTTCGTGGAGTGATGCCTGCACTGTATTTACCATCACCGCAGGTCCCGCAACGAACCACTTCGCATCTTTTTGCTGCTGCACACACTCATCAAGAATAGCTCGATCAACCGCACCGAAGACAGTCTTTAAGGTAACGTTCTTATTGTGTGCGGCGATATCTTCCAATTCTGCAAGATACATCGCGCTTGCCTTATCTTTATTTGCATAGATAAGTGTGATGCGATGTGGAAGTTTTTCTTCAACAACAAACCGGATCGATGACATGAATGGAGCGACACCAACACCACCAGCAACAAAAACGAGAGGGGCGGAACTATCCTCGGGTAAGGTAAAATTCCCCCAACAACAATCTGCTGTTACGAGCGAGCCAATAGGAAGCTCACTTAGTGTCTGTTTAAAACCGCTTCCGGAGAGCCGAAAGACGATACTGATAGATTCTTTATTATCAGGAGAAGAAGCGATAGAGAAAACGCGGCTATTCCCTTTTGGGTCAGGGAACTTGAGCTCGGGAAGCATGACCGTCAAATATTGCCCAGGACGAAACACGCATGTTTTACCACGCACATCAAAGGTGACCTCGAGTGTATTCTCCGCAACTTCCTTGCGCGCGATGATGGGTAATTGATGCATGTTTATTGATGATCGAATTCGTACACGATGCTGTTTTTATTATACATACTATTTAAGACTAAATATATATGGTGTATACTTTGTGTACGAGTATCTTATGAACGTATTACAATTTTTCACACGTGAAGAGCCGATCGCAGGACTCGCGGTGAGCGAAGAAGCAATTCGTCTTGTTTTTTTACAACAGGACCCGAAAACAAAGAGCGTTCGCATTCTTGCAAAGGAAGAAGAAGCACTTGATAGAGGCATCATCATAAATGGTATCGTCAAAGACCCCGAACTCCTCACACAAGCACTCAAAAGACTTCTCGCAAAAACAACATTCAATCTCAAGTACTTCATCGTTTCGATCCCCGGAGATCAGGTGTATTACAAAGTCTTCACATTCCCGAAGAGTGTCACTGACGAGAAAATTCTTGAAGCAATGGATATTGCTGTCTCCTTCCAACTCCCCTTTGCAAAAGATTCCGCTTATGTTGACTGGGAAAAGGGCGTACAAGCCGAGGAGAACCACAAAGAAGTTTCTGTCGCACTCTCAGCACTCAAAAAAGAGATAGCGAATGATTACATTGCCGTGCTCAAAAAAGCGGGAATCAAAACGATCGCACTTGAGATACACGCATTCAGCGATCTTCGACTTGCAGACGCAAGCGAAGATGCAATATTGGTAACAGAAGAAAGCCGAAGCAGCACACTCCTCTCCATCGTCCAAGGTGGAATGATCCGATTCCTTCGCACTCTTCCTTATGCATTTGTAAATAAGGGTTCTATTGAAAAAGAGATCACGAATCTGCAGAATTTTTATGAAGCAACCGAGGGGAAGGTCGCAGCAGTGAGGCGGAACGACGAACTCTCGTGGCGCAAAGAATTCCTTACACACAGCGCAGAGATAGAAGATCGCAGAAGATGGATGAGTGCGCTTGGCGCAGCAGAACGTGCGATCGCACCAAGAAGCAAGGATACTTTTCTCAGCATGATGCCACTTGGCACTGAGAAAGCATATGAATACCAACGCGCGGCGGCATTCTCCAATCTCATCACGAATGTATCAGTAGGACTATCTTTCTTCTTTGTGATGAGCTTCTTTGCATCATACGCACTCATGACAATGGTCCAAGGCAACTTTTCTGAGCAAGTAAGCGGACTTGGTGCAATGGACACACCCACCGATGCGACCACAATGGAGGAGCGCATCTCACGTGTCGATACACTTATCACAAAGACTGCAGCAGTCACAAACAAACTACCCAAATGGAGTGGCTTTATTGCGGAGCTCGCCAAGAAAACACAAGGAGAAGTGACGATAAACAATATCTCCATTCCAAGCCCCGAGGGACGAATAAGCATCAGCGGAACTGCAAAAGATCGCACATCGCTCAATCTACTGCGCAACACCCTACGCAACTGGAACACGATCACCGACCTCGAATTCCCGATCACCAACCTCGAGCAACGAACCGACATACCATTCCAAGCGACATTCATGCTTTCTGATCCACAAAGTATCTATAACTGGAAATAAATGTTTACCAAAAAACAACTTACAAAACTTATCCTGATCAACCTTCTTATTGCATGTCTCGCAATATTGCTTTCGGTTGCAGGAGTACTCTTTGCCCTTTCGCAAATGAAAAGCATCGCTCACTCCATCGACGAAAAGAAAAAAGTCTCCGCTGCGCTCACAAAACGCAGTGAAACCTACGCGCAAATGAAACAAGACATCGGGCGCTATACGAACGCAGAAGAGCACATTACTCGCGCCCTTGTGCCGATCGATGATATCTCTCCATTTACCTCCGCACTCGAAGCCCTTGGAACAAGGAACGGAATAGATGAGACATATAAATTTGGAATACCAACAATGCTCGAGCAAGACGAAAATCTCTCTCTTGCGAGCGTTGAATACACACTAGAAATGCATGCAAATCGCCAATCACTGATCACATACCTCAAAAATTTCGAAGCGTTACCTTATTTTTCAGGAATCACGGGAATGACCATTGTCGGAGCGGAAGAAAGAGGAGTAGACGAACTATCGACGGTTTCAATGCGTGCAACACTCTACGCAAAACAGAACTAATACACGATCCATGAAAAAAACTCTCAATGAGCTCAAAGAGAAAGCGCAAAAACTAACACTCTCGCAAACGGTATATCCGGCACTGTCGGCGATCTTTGTCATTCTTATTATTGTACTGTTCATTCTTGCAGTACGGACAATATCGACACTGATCAACGGCACGGTCACCGAAGGACCAAGCTCATCGGAAGTCTCGGTTGTTGATTCAGAAGAATTTCTTATTGTTGCGCGCAAACTTGGAATACCACAGGAAGCAGCGTCGCCGACAAGTGCCACACCAACACAGCAACCGGAGGCAAGCGAAGTTGCACGAGCGCAAGAAACTCTCCCCGTTACAGCCTCCACGGGAAGTACCACCGAAACACTAGACCCCAAAGAGCTTACGATTGCGATATATAATGGAACGACAATAAAAGGAAGTGCCTCTCGACTAAAGGCACTCATCGAGAAAGAAGGTTTTGTTGTCGCTCAAACAGGAAACGCAAGCAAACCCGCAAGCGCAATGACGCTAGAGCTAAAAGAAAGCCGAAGTGCCTATCAAGAACTCCTCGTCCAAGCACTCGGAAAGATCTATGCACCGGAAGTTATCACGAGCGACTTGCCTGAGGACGGGGCATACGATGCGATCATCACCATCGGAGAGGCACAATAACACTCGGACCAAACACAACAAACCTCGACCAGAAAAATGATCGAGGTTTGTTTTTATATCCGCACGAGAGGATCAGCGAAGCGCATCAGAGAACATTGAGATGGCGATCGTTGCAAAGAATACAATAAGGAAAATTCCAAACACGAGCGTTACAAGCTCGTACTTTTTTCTGCGCTCCACCATATAAGTGAGCAACATGAATAATCCGACACCAAGCATGGTAACAGTCATAAGAAGAGCGCTCGCGAGCATCTCGTTCTTCGCAAATACACAATCAGGGCGGAGTACAAAAAGGACTGCCGGAACAAGAACAAGTACTGCGGCAAGAATTGTCGCCTTAGGGAACTCTCTCCATCTGCTGATGCGGCTCATATATAGCTGATTATGCGTATGTTTCTTTGATATGGCAAGTGGAGAAGTACCTTTTCTTCAGAAAAAGAATATCCAAAATGTACTATACTGATATATAGAGTTCTCATATAGATTAATCAATATAATATATTTATTATGAAAAAATGTTTTCACTTGTTTAGTGGTGAGCAAGGAAAGGACGTTGCGCTTCTCTTGTTGCGCATCGCACTTGGTGGAGTATTCCTCGCACATGGAGTACAGAAACTTATGGGCATGGACGGAGTCATTCAATTCTTTGGAATGATCGGCTTCTCCCCGCTCGTCGCATGGTTCGTCGCCATCATTGAGACAGTCATTGGTATTGCGATGATCGCAGGAGTAATGACCAACGTCGCAGCATGGCTCATGGTCATTATCCTTATTGTGGCGATCGTTAAAGTACATCTTACAAAAGGGTTCTGGAGCATGGGAGGTGGATATGAATATCAACTCTTTATGATCCTCTCTGCGATCGCAGTCGCACACCTTGGCCATGGATCATATGCGCTCTGTAAACACAAAGAAGGCGAGAAGTGCGGAAGTTGCGATAACTGTGCGATAAAATAGATCTCTCTACAGCAAACCGCGTAAGAACATATGAAAAAAAATATTAGCATACAAGATAAGAGGATCCGCCTTACCGTTGGCGCAGTAGCACTCGCGCTCGGGGTGTACTTTCAGTCATGGTGGGGAGTATTAGGACTTCCTCTACTCCTTACGGGGTGGATGAGCTCGTGCCCTCTCTATACGATCATTGGAATATCGACGGATCACACTTCGGGAGAAACCTGCACGGTTGACCCAGTTTCCGAGAACAAAGAGAGTCCTCCTGAGGCGCCCCAAGTAGAGACTGGTGACCAAAAACCGCTCTAAACTTGAGTAATTGAGACGAAAACAAGCTTCCCCCTTCCGGGGAAGCTTGTTTTTTAGCTCCAAAGACCGAAAATACTGTACGTTTTAGAAGTTTTCTGTTAGTATGTTCGTTAGTCGCGACCAATTTTTCTTAGGGGATATCCCCATTAGTAAAGATAAACGCTTCACCGCAGTGCAGTAAATTCTTCTATTTAAGGGATATTCCCTTTTAGAAAAATGGAAGTACTCTGGTGGTGCGACAAAGAGCGCGACTGATTCATTTGTGAAAGAAAAAGTAAGAATAAACCAACAAATCCGTGCATCCGAACTCCGTGTCGTTGACGACAAGGAAGGAAGTCTAGGCGTACTCACGCTCGCTGAAGCTATTGCAAAAGCGCAGGAAAAAGGGCTTGATCTCATTGAGATATCCCCGAATGCGAACCCTCCCGTTGCAAAAATCATGGACTATGGTAGATTCCAATACATTGCGCAGAAGAAGGACCGGGATGCGCGCGCAAAGGCGCACGTTACCGAGACAAAGAATGTGCAGGTAAAGATCGGAACTTCCGACCGCGATCTTGAGCTAAAGGCAAAAAAAGCCTCAGAATGGCTCAAAGAAGGGCATCGCGTGAAACTTGATCTCTTCCTCCCAGGCCGTGCAAAGTATATGGATCCAAAGTTTCTCGAAGAAAGATTGGATCGAATACTCAGACTTGTTTCAGAAGAGTTTAAAGTCGCAGAAGAAGCAAAGAAAAGCCCGAAAGGACTGACCGTCGTCATTGAACGCGGTATTGCAAAGAAAAAAGAAACCACCCCAGCAATAGCTGAAAAATAAGTATATGAAAACGAATAAATCATTCGCAAAGCGACTCAAAGTAACAAAGAACGGCAAAGTGCTCGCGCGCAAGCCTGGTATCAACCATTTTAATGCAAAGGAGAGTCGTGGCGCTCAATTAAAGAAGCGTACACGTGTTCCTTTCGTGATGACCGCAAAGGCAAAGTCACGCTTTTTATCGAATCTTGGTTAAACAATTTTAGTAAAGAAATTCTATGTCACGCGTAAAACGAGGAGTCACATCAAATAAACGTCGCAAAGCAGTACTCAAAGCTGCGAAGGGTTTTCGCAATGGGCGCAGCAAAAAGGAGATCGAGGCAAAGGTAGCCCTTCGCAAAGCTGGCGCATACCAGTTCGCACATCGCAAGGATAAGAAGAATGACTTCCGCCGCGCATGGCAGATCACCATCGGTGCAGCAGTGAAGCCTCTAGGAATCTCCTACAGCAAGTTCATTGGCGCAGCGACAAAGAAAAAGATGCTCGTTGACCGCAAGGTACTCGCACAGATCGCGCAAGAGAATCCTGAGACATTCACTCGCGTCGCAAAGGAAGTAATGAGCGCATAAGCATAGACCCTCAAAAAGATCCCCTCTCGGGGGTCTTTTGTTATATATGTACACAAAAAGAAAGCCGACAGTCATGAAACTGTCGGCGTAAATTGATCTGTTATATGCGCACAAGATCCTCATAACGCCTTGCACGCACATACGCATGCAAAGTGATAAGTGATATACCAAGTACAAGCGGGTTGAACATCGTCAAGGC
>Ga0208373_1003573_pt1 | contig 15069 bp, 11 predicted proteins | sample RifOxyC2_FD_184036 | JGI IMG/M metagenome (GOLD analysis project Ga0208373, IMG submission 184036) | Soil microbial communities from Rifle, Colorado - Rifle Oxygen_injection C2 (SPAdes) | ecosystem: Environmental > Terrestrial > Deep subsurface > Rock core/Sediment | place: Rifle, Colorado...
ATCGCCCCCAGCAAAACCCTGTTATACCAGCTTGCCGTGTCCGCCCTGGTGCTGCCTGTCGCCGCCCTGGCCTTCGGGGAATCCGGGATCACCGCCGTCACCCCCCTCATTGCCGGAAGCCTTTTCTACCAGGTGTTCTGGATCGCCTTTGTCACCTATATTGCCTGGTTCTGGCTCATCAATAATTATTCGGTCTCAAGAATGGCTTCATTCACATTTTTAACCCCGTTTTTCGGGGTAATAGCCGGGGCTCTGCTCTTACATGAGACCATCACCCTTTTTCTTTTAGGAGCCCTGGTCTTGGTGGGAGCAGGCATCTACCTGGTGAACCGGCGCTGAAGATTCGAAAAAGACCTGTTTATCTGGATTTTTGAATGATGATGACGCCGGACAGGGAGAGGATCATCCCCAGAAAAAACAGAATTCCCAAGTCCTGATCGCCCGGAAGGACACCTGCCGCCGCCATGATCGCCGCCAAAAGGGTGGTTGCCGGCGGCTGGGCATTGGTGGTGATGGCCACCTGGACCGGGGTGAGGTATTTGAGCAGGATATTCCACATGATCATCATGGCCGTGCTGGTGATCAGAACCATATAGGCCAGCCCCAGCCATCCGGCCGTTGATACAACTGAAAAATCAAATTTTTGCAGGGCGGGAACCGCCGGGGGCAGAATGACGATAACCCCCAGGATCAGGCTCCAGGCCGTCACCACCACGGCATTCTTTTGCCTGCAGATCTCCTTGGCCAGGATCGTATAGACAATCCAGCTCAGCACCGCCAGGATCAACCAGAAATCCCCGGTTCTCAGCTCGCTCACCTCAGCCCCGGATTCCCAGGGCCGCAATACAATGATCACCCCGAAAAAGGCCAGGCAAACCCCGAAAAGCTTGGGGAAAGACGGCATTTTCCGGGAAAGCCCGGCCGACAGCAGCAGCACCCCCAGGGGGGTTAGGGCGTAGAGAAGGGCCGAATGGCCGGGAACGCTCAGTTGAAGGCCTTTTAAAAAGCAATACTGGTTCAGGGGCACCAGGAGGATCCCGAGCACCAGGAGCCTTGCCCATTCTTTCAGGGAAAAATCAGGCCAGGGAATTTTCCAACCTGTGAATGCCAAAAACAGGGCTGCACAGCCAAGGCCCCGGCAGACGGTCAGGATAAAGGGATCGGCAAAACTGAGGGCCGCCGCCTTACTGAAGACAAAAGTGCCGGCGGCAAAAAGCACATGAAGGGCCATGAAAAAATAAAGCCGGCGGGGAGAGTCTCCAAAGGTTTCCATCACTGATTCCTCCTGAATTTACGCCCGTTGGCTGCAATGGGTTTCTTTGGTAAACACCAGCAGCACAAGGGACAAACAGACCCATCCGATCATGGGGATAAACCCGTATTCATAGGCCTGGACGGAATAGAGCCGGACCCCGTCAGCCAGTTGGCCGGACCAGTTGAGGTCCAGGATCTTGCCCACCACGGGCTGAAGAACCATGGGCCCCATCATGACCCCCATATTGGTCAAGCCGGACACGGTTCCGGACAGGGACAGGGGAACCGATTCCTTGACAAAGGCAAAACCGATGATCATGCACCCGGATAAAAACCCGACGGCAGACAGGAGGGCCGCCAGTTGGAAAAAGGAAAGCCCCTGGACAAAGAGAATCAGCATCCACCCCAAAGCCAGCCCCAGGGTTCCGGCCATATACAACGGTTTCCGCTTCCCGGTCCGGTCGGAGAGCCACCCGAAAAACGGTCCCCCCAGGGCCCAGCCCACCAGCAGGACCGAGGTCAGGCCCGCGGCCATGGCAGGGCTGAAACCATAAGCCGACACCAAATAGGGCACCCCCCAGAGGCCGGAAAAGGTCAGGATGCAGCCCACGATCCCGCCGGGAATGATAAACAAAAGCCGGGTATTCCGGTATCGGCCCACCCGGACAAAGCCCTGCCCGATGGTTTTCAGGGACAGGGCGGCCTGCCGGGGGATCCCGGGGACGAAACCCTTATACCCTTTTTCCTCGGGCCGGTCCCGGACCACCAGCCAGACGGCCCCGCCCAGGAGCAGGGTCATCCCGCCCGTGACACTGATGACGCCGCGCCAGGGAAAGATATCCATTAAAAACCGCAGGGGAGGCCCGGCGAAGACTGCACCCATGAGCCCTATGGACAAGGCATTGCCCGCCACAAAGGCATAGAATTTTTTGGGAAACCAGGAAGAAGCGAGCTTGAGCAGCCCCACAAAGGCCACGGCCACGGACCCGCCGATGAAAAGCCGCCCCAGCCCGGCCCCGGCAAAGCCGGGGGACAGGGCAAACAAAAGGGTTCCGAGACCCGCCACCAGACACCCGGCCGTCAGTAGCTTCCGGGGGCCCAGGGTATCCGCCAGTATACCTGTGGGGATCTGCATGGCCACATAGGCGTAGAAATAAAGCCCGGACAGATGACCCAGCCCCGAGGCCGAGATGTGGAAATCCCGCATCAGTTCTTCGGTCATGACGGCCGGCGCCACCCGCTGAAAAAAACCGGCCAGGTAAAACAGGGCACCCAGGCCCCAGATCAGCCAGGCCAGGGCCAGGGGGGGCTCACCCGGTTCATGAACCGGCGGCTTATGACTCTCTGGCATGGGAATCGCCATGGGCCGGGCCCTCCGTCTGTTGAACGTGATGGGCCCAGGAAAAACAGGTTTCCCCCCGGTTCTCCGCAGCCCGGATATATCCCTTGCCCATCAGATCCTTGATATTGAATTCAACAAAATCCCGGTCAAGCCCGGTCAGGCCTGAAATGGTGTTGCACAGGGCTTCCAGGGCCGGGCCCTGATCCAAAGGGTAGACGGAATGGTTTTCAATCACATCCTGGGTAAGGAGCTTGAAAATCATCTCCATGCGGTAAAAACCGCCCACCTGCATCTGTTCTTCGGGCGTGGCGGCCTTGTCCGCATATTTCTGTTTCAGGGCCTCCCAGACTTCCTCCACCCTGCCGTGGACCCCGTGAACAAAATCATCCATGTCCCTGGCCGAAAGGGCCGAGGTCCTGACAATGGACCGGTTGGCGTTGTACTCATCCCAGTCCCGGCTGAGGATTTCCAGGTCATAATCGGCAATCTTCTCCCGGACCTCGGTTCCGGGAAAGGGGGCCAGGAAATGATAGGCCGATTCGATTCCCAGTTCGTTTTGAAGGGCCAAAGAGTCCTGCATGGTCTCCCAATTTTCACCGGGAAGGCCCACCATAAAGGAGGCATGCCCCCTGATCCCGGCCTCTTGGCAGGCCATAGCCGCCTTTCTGGCCTGGTCAATGGTGATCCCCTTTTTCACCCGCTTGAGCATCTCCGGGTTTCCGGATTCAATGCCGAAACTCACGGAATGGCAGCCTGCGCTTTTCATGAGGCTCAGAGTCTCCACATCAACGGTGTTCACCCGTGAAAAAGCGCTCCAGTGCACATCCAGATTCCGTTTTAAAAATTCCTGGCACAGGGCCCGGACCCTGGGTTTGCTGGCCGTAAACAGGTCATCGGCAATATTGATATAGGAGCTGCCCATGGCGATCAGGTCCTGGACTTCATCGGCGATCAGGGCGGGGGAGCGGAATCTCACCTTTTGCCCCACCATGCGGCGGCCCAGGCAGAAAATGCACTGGTTGGGGCATCCCCGGCTGGTGATGATGCTGACCGGGTAGCCCAGGGCCTGGTAACGGGCCATGGGCAACAGGTGGCGGGCCGGTCTCGGCAGGGCGTCCAGATCCTGGATCAGGGGCCGGGGCCCGGTGTCCATGATCCTTCCGTTTTCCCGGAAGGCGATGCCCAGGACCCCGGACCAGGCCAGCCGGTCATGGATCACGGGCAGAAGTTCGGCAAGGGTGGCCTCCCCCTCGCCTTTGATGATGATGTCGATTTCCGGATAAAGGGTCAGGGTGGCCTCGCTGTCAAAGGACACGTGGGGGCCTCCCATCAGGGTGATCACCCCCGGGTCAGCCTGTTTGACGGTTCTCAGGATCCCGGCGGCCCGTTTAAAATTCATGGTGACACTGTTGGTCCCCACCACATCCGGGCCAAAGGCCTTTAGTTCGGCCTTGATCTTGGCTTCCGAATATCCCCGGACAATATAATCCAAAATCCGGACCTCGGCTCCGGCGGCCTCGCACACGGCGGCAATATAGGTCAGGCCCAGGGGCGGTGACGGGATTTCTTCCAGGGGGTAGGGCGGGGCGATCAGGGCTATTTTCATCCGGGGTTCTCCTTTTGGGTTCAAAAGGTGTTTATCAGCTCCCCGGGCTTTAGGCAAGGCCCCGGTCAAAATATCAAAGGTCAAAAAGGGGAGGTCAAAGCCAGGATGCCGCCCCCTGGGAATTCCCCTTTAAAAATCCCTTCAAATGCTCTATGCTCATCCCCATGAAAAAGACAAATCCCATACCGGAAGGAACCGCCTTGAACCAACCCGAACCTTCCCCCTTTTCCATCCCCAATATCCGTCTGTTCATCGCCTTTCGGGTATTGTTTAATTCAAGGTTCTATTATCCGGTCTTTACCATCCTGTTCCTGGATTTCGGGCTGACCGTGGCCCAGTTTTCCATCCTCAACGCCGTGTGGGCCGCCACCATCGTCTTGGCCGAGGTCCCGTCCGGGGCTCTGGCCGATGTCGTGGGCCGGAAACGCCTCCTGGTCTTTGCTTCCTTGGTCATGGTATTGGAAATCGGCATGATCAGTTTCGTTCCCAACACCGGCCCCCATTTCATTTTCCTGGTTTTCCTGGTCAACCGGATATTCAGCGGCCTGGCCGAAGCCGCCGCCAGCGGCGCCGACGAGGCCCTGGCCTACGACTCCCTGGCTGAAAAGGGCATGAAAGACCAGTGGGGAAGGGTTCTTGAGGTCCTGATGCGGTTTCAATCCCTGGGATTTATCATTGCCATGACCCTTGGGGCCGCCGTCTACGATCATACCCTTGTTGAAGCCCTGTGCCGGTTTTCTGGAATCGAGATCACCCTGACCAAGGAAACCACCCTGAGGTTTCCCCTTTACCTGACCTTTCTCCTGGCCTGCGGAGCCCTCATCACCACCCTGAAAATGAAAGATCCGGGCGGCAAGGCCGCTTCCCCCGGCCTTGAACTGTCCCAGGTCCGCAAAGCCTTCAGCCTGACCCTCAGGGCCGGGCTCTGGATTTCCAAAACCCCCTTTGCCCTCTCCGTCATCCTTTTCGGCATGCTCTTTGACGGCCTCATCCGCATGGTCATCACCCTGGCCAGCCAGTATTACCGGATGATCCATCTGCCGGAATCGGGTTTCGGCCTCATCGGCTCCTTTGTCGCCCTGCTGGGGCTGGTGATTCCAAAATTAGCCAAAACCATCACGGATAAACACAGCCCCTCATTCGCCCTCTGGGTCACGGCGCTCATGACCTTTACCGGGCTCGCCGGCATGAGTTTTTTCTGGCCCTATTACGGCCTGATCCCGGCCCTGATGACCTTCAGCGCCATGTATTTTACCGGATTTTTCGTCAGCTTTTATATCAACCAACTGGCTGCCTCGGACCAGAGGGCCACGGTCCTCAGTTTCAAGGGCCTGGCCTATAACATATCTTACGGGGTCCTGGGTGTCCTCTATGCCCTTGTCTTGAAAACACAGAAACACGGCATCTCCGGCCCGGACCTTGAAAACCAGGTCTTTGTCCGGACTTTTTCCTGGTTTCCCGCTGCCTTTGCCCTGTGGTTCTGCCTCCTGGTGCTGGTCTATATTATTTGGCTACGCAAAAGAACGCTATAGCCTCTTCTTGATATTTTGATGAGCTGCTACTCCATATGCCGTACAGGCGGATAAGGACATTCCATATGATATTTTGTTTCCGACTCGTAAGATAGTGTGAATCCTAGTTTTCTGTATAAGTCGTGGGCCGGATTATTTTTATACACATTTAAACGAACGGGAAGCCTTGCTTCATCCATAATCTTTCGGATCACAGCCCGGCCTAACCCTTTGCCCCGCCAACACCTGTGTATATAGATCCCCTCAAGGAAAACATGAGAATCAAATTTTAAAACTTTAAAATAGCCCACATCCTCGTCTTTGACCTGTATAATTTTGATGTTTGCGATATCCCAATGGGCATTAAACCCTTCATCCTCCAGGGCTTGATCCCATCCCCTAAGTCTCTCAATATAGGGCCTTAATCCTTCATGACCGATTTCTTTACAAAATTGATAATCTGAATTCAAAGGCAATCGAAAACTAAACCTATGGGTATAAGAATCTTTGATCAAATTTCCCTTGGTCCTTTTTTATTATATGATCTTATAATTTCCCGGGCCGCCACAGTAATCCATTGACAAGACCAGGGCCGGGGGATAGTTTATCCTAAGTTTTAGGAAAAAACTTTCTTTTTTTTGAATTTTCAGGTAGGAGGCCGGGGAGTTCACGGTTGAACCCCAAAGGACAAAATGAATCTGATATCCAAGACATCCCCATCGGTGGGCGCATCCCAGGCAAGGCCGGATGCGCTTAACAAGGTGATGGGACATGAAAAATTTGCCGCCGATTACTACGGGCCTCGTCACCTGTGGGCAGGGGCCAAGCGGGCGGGTATCCCCCATGGCCGGTTGATATCCGTATCCACGGAAGCTGCCGCCCAGGTCCCCGGCGTCAAAAAAATCCTGACCTATACGGATGTCAAAGGCTCCAACCGCCAGGGCGTGATCCAAAAGGACCAGCCCGTGCTGGTGGATGACCGGATCCGCCATTGCGGGGATGCCCTTGCTCTGGTCATTGCAGAGACCTCCCAGGCATTGGAAGCGGCCCTGGCCTTGATCTCCTTTGAATATGAGGCCCTCCCCGGCATTTTTACCGTGGCAGAGGCCCTTAAGGACGGCGCTCCCCTGATCCATCCGGCCCATCCGGGCGGCAACTGCCTGCTTTCAGGGCAACTGGTTTCGGGAAAAGGGCTTGAGGCCTTTGAAGAATGTGACGCCGTTGTCGAATATGCCGTTGATCTGCCTCGGCAGGAGCATGCCTATCTGGAAACCGAATGTGGTGAGGCCGTCTATGAAAAGGGCGAATTGTCCATTGTGGTTTCCACCCAGACCCCTTTCCGGGACCGGGCCGAAACAGCCCAGGCCATAGGCATTTCACCGGAAAAGCTGAGAATTATCGCTCCCTATTGCGGGGGCGGGTTCGGCGGCAAGGACGGGATCACGGTCCAATCCCTCCTGGGGCTGGCCGCCATGGCCTGCCCCGATATCCCCGTCAAAATGATGTGGAGCCGGGAGGAAAGTTTCCTATCTAGCCCCAAACGCCATGCCGCAAGCATCCATTACCGCCTGGGCGCAAAACAAAACGGCGTGTTTCATGCCCTGGAAGTCCGGGCGGATTTTGATACCGGCCCCTATGACCATCTGGGCGGCGCGGTCCTAGGCCTGGCCCTGGAACATGCCGGCGGTCCCTACCGCATCCCCCATGCCGCCATCCAGGGAAGGGCCGTCTATACCAATAACACCATCGGCGGCGCCTTCAGGGGATTCGGTGTTCCCCAGGTGGCTGCGGCCATGGAGCAGGCCGTGGATCTTATGGCGGAAAAATTGTCCCTGGCCCCGCTGGATATCCGGATGAAAAATGCGGTTCAAAAAGGGGATAAAATCCCCTCGGGCACAACCCTTAAAACCTCCACCGGGATCAGGGAATGCCTGGCCCGGCTCAAGGCCCATCCTTTATACCAAGAGGCGGATGCATGGAAAAAAAAGGCTCCGGCCCATATGCTGAGAGGAACGGGCATGGCCTGCGCCCTGCACGGCATGGGATACGGCCCCTTTGTGCCGGATACGGCCATTGCCAAACTGGAGCTGACAAAACAGGGGCGGTTCAGAATTTATTTCGGGGTGGTGGATATGGGCCAGGGAAACGGGGTCACCTTTTTACAGATGGCCGGCGACCTCTTAAACCAGAATTATGAGAATCTGGAGCTGGTCCTTCCGGATACCGGCCTGACCCTGCCCTGCGGATCAGCTTCAGCCAGCCGGAGCACCTATACCTTCGGCAATGCCCTGATCCAGGCCGTGGAAACCATGAAGATCCGGCTGACCCAGAAGGCCGCCGACAGCCTCATGGTGGGGGACGGGGATGAATTTTGCTTTATTCCGGGGCATCTGCGCCATCTGCCCACAGGGCGGGAATTTCCCCTGGCCCAACTTGCGGCCCTGCTGAGCCAGGAGGAACGGATCACCATCAGCCGGTACCGGGCTCCGGCATCCAAGGAGACCGTGACCAAAGATACGGCCCTGCAAATGCACGGCATCCCCCATACCGTATTTTCCTATACGGCCCATCTGGCCCATGTGGAAATCGATACCCTCACCGGCGGGATCACGGTCTGCAACTATGCCGCCGTCACGGACTGCGGCCGCCTGATCAATCCGGACCTTTACCGGCAGCAGATGCAGGGCGGCATTGCCCAAGGCCTTGGATACGCCCTATACGAAGATTTTATTACGGACAAGGGACGGCTCTTGACCGCCAATTTATCCACTTATATCATTCCCGGCGCCCTGGATATTCCGCCCATGGCCCTTTCATCCGTGGATTTGCAGGAAAATACCGGGCCCTTCGGCATGAAAGGGGTGGGGGAAATCTGCATCGACCCTGTCCTGCCGGCCGTGGCCAATGCCGTGGCCGACGCCTGCGGCGGAGGGCGGTGCCGCCAATGGCCCCTGACCTGTGAACGCATGCTGGAAATTCTTACTATCCCCGTTTGTCCACCTGGGGCTGACATGAACCGGAGCCTGATATGAAGCTGTCTTTTACACTGAATCACAAAGCCCTGACCCTGGAAACGGACCCCGACCGCCGGGTCATCGACCTTTTGCGGGAGGACCTGTGCCTGACCGGGACCAAGGAAGCCTGCGGGGAAGGGGAATGCGGGGCCTGCACCATCCGGGTGAACAAAGAACTGCGCCTGGCCTGCCTCATGATCGCAGCCCAGATAGAAGGCTGTTTCATCGAGACCATTGAAGGCCTGGCCGGGCCGGACCAGGCGCTCCATCCGGTGCAGGAGGCCTTTGTCCAGGCCGGGGCCGTCCAGTGCGGGTTCTGCACCCCCGGCATGGTCATGGCGGTCACGGATCTTCTGGAAACCATCCCAAACCCCGATGATACCCGGATCAGAAAGGCCTTGAGCGGCAATCTCTGCCGGTGTACCGGATACCAAAAAATCATGGATGCTGCGCGGCTAGCAGCAAAAAAGGAAAACAAATGCCTGCCGTAACCCTGCCCCGGACCCTGGACGAACTCCTGGACCTGAAAGCCCAGGGCCATGCCATCCTGGCAGGGGGGACCGATCTTTTCGTGCACATGAGAAATAAAAAAATCCAGCCCCGGACCCTGGTCTGCCTGGATCAGCTCAAGGACAAAGGACTCCGGGAGGTGGCGGATACGGGGGATGAGATCTGTATCGGTGCGGCCGCAACCCATACCCAACTGATTCAAAACCCCCTGGTTCAGCAGCATTTTCCCGTTCTGATCCAGGCACTGAACACCCTGGGATCTCCCCAGATCCGCAATATGGGAACCCTGGGCGGCAATATCATGACGGCTTCCCCGGCCGGTGACAGCCTTCCGCCCCTCTATGTCCTGGATGCCCAGGTGGAACTGGCGGGAAAAAAAGGGTCCCGGCGGATGCCCCTTTCCCGGTTCATCACGGGCCCGGGATCAACCGGCCTGAACCCGGAAGAAATTTTGTACCGGGTCCGGATACCCAAACAGCCGTCCTATGACCTTCATCATTTTGAAAAAGTGGGGCACAGAAAATCCCTGTCCATTGCCATTTTGAGCATGGCCGCCCTTATCGGCCTGACCGGGGACAAGAAGATCCGGGCCGTCCGCCTGGCCTGGGGGAGCCTGGGAAAAACCATAGTGACCAGCCCTGAAACGGAAAAGCTGCTCATGGGAACCCCCATGGATGACCCGGCCGGGTTTATCCTTGCCGCAGCCCGGATCCGAGAAGAAGTGTCTCCCATCAGCGATGTGCGGGCCGGCGCCGGATACCGCCGCCAGGTGGCGGGCAACCTTGTCCTGCGCCTTTGCCAAGGACCCTTAAAACAAGATCCCTTAAAACAAGGGCCCGGTGCTGTATGACACCCGCCAAAGACAGCGCCCCCAGCCCGGCCGTACCCTCCCTCTGGAACCGGCAGTTTATGGTCCTCATGGCCGTCACCTTTTTGACCTATGCCAATATTTCTGTTTTTTTCCAGTTTTATGATTATCTGGAAACCATTTCCATGGATCCCCAATGGATCGGCGTCATCATCAGTACCTTTGCCGCCGTATCCCTCCTGATCCGGCCCCTTGTCAGCCCGGTGTTCAATGCGGGAAACGCCCGGCCTTTTCTGGCGGCCGGAACCGCCATGATCATCGCCGCCCTGGGCAGTTACAGCCTCACCCAGAGCCTGGCCGGCCTCCTGGCCGTCCGGGTCTTTCACGGCCTGGCCTTTGTCGTCATGGGCTCGGCCCTCACGGCCCTGATGGTCCAATATGTGCCCAAAGGGGGCAGCGCCCAATTTTTCGGCTATCTTTCCATCATCATCCTGATCCCCAATACCCTGGTTCCCTCCATCCTGCCGTTTCTGAACCGTATTCTGGGCGGGTTCCAGGGAGTGCTTCTGGGGTTTGCCGTCCTGACCGGCATGATCTTTTTTATGCTCCCCCTGTTGAAGCCGGTAAAAACCGATCCGGCCAGGAGCGGAACCCATAAACCTCTGACCTGGCCGGAGATCCGGGAGAACCTCACGGACAAACGCGTTCTTCTCCTGCTCCTGGCCATGCTCTCCATGTATTGCGGCCATGCCGTGATTTTTTTCTTTCTCAGCAGCTTTGGCCAGGCCCGGGGAATTATCCATGCCGGTCTCTTCCTGACCCTGGCCACGGCCGGAGAAATTTTGGTGCGTCTGATCGGCGGTTCGTTTTTCGACCGGATGAACAAAGCCCGCCTTTTGGGGATCATCCTGGCCTGTCTAACCATAGCCTATGCTTTTTTGGCCGGCACCACCTCCCTTGGGCTGTTCCTGATCACCGGGTCTGTCTTCGGTCTTTGCTGGGGAATTGCCCTGCCGGTTTTCAACGGGTTTATGTTTGACATCTCCCGGCCCGAATTCCAGAGCATGAACACCAATCTGGGCATGCAGATGTTCCAGGCCGGTTTTTTCTTCGGGCCCTTTATCGGGGCTGCCGTCATTCCCTCCTGGGGGTTTGGCGCCTTATTTTATTTATGCGCCGCATTCAGCCTGTCGGGCGCTGTTTTGCTGGTATTCATCGGAGGTTTACAAAAAAATGATTTCCCCCATTGAACCGGGCCAGGAATGGACCGTTGAATTGTTCACCCCAAAGGATGCCCAGGGTGTGACCGATCTTTTTTCAGGCATCTATGGTGCGGGATATCCCGTCAAAACCTATGTGGACCCGGATCTGCTCATCCAAGAAAACCTGGCCGGAAGGGTCATCTCCAGTGTGGCCAAAACCGCCAAAGGAGATATTGTCGGCCATAATGCCCTTTTCAATTCCGGCCCCTGCAAAAAAATATTTGAATCCGGGGCAGGCCTGGTTCATGCGGATTACCGGGGGGGCCACGGCATCTTTACCCAATTGGTGGCCCATGGTCTGGCCGTGGGCCGGGAACGATCCGACATTGAACTGATTTATTTTGAGCCGATCTGCACCCATCCCTTTTCTCAAAAACTCTGCCATGGCCAGGCGGCCGTCACCCGTGCCGTTGAGATCAATCTAATGCCGGCCGCGACCTATGCCAAGGAAGCCGGTGCGCAGGGGCGGGTCACCACTTTACTGGATTTCATCACGCTGAAACCGGCCCCCTGCACGGTCCATATTCCGAAAGCCTATGAATCCATTTTTCCTGTCTTTTATGAAGGCCTGGACGATGAACGGCAATTTGTCCTGTCCGCCCAACCCCTCTCATCTCAACGAACCACTCTGGACACCCAGGTCTTTGACTTTGCCCAGGTGGCCAGGGTGGCGGTAAAGGCCCTGGGAGGGGATTTTCCTATGGTCATGCAGGCTGAAGAAGACCGGCTCCTTCAACAGGGCATCCGGGTCATCCAGGTCTGGCTTTCTTCGGGAGACCCTTGTGTGGGAGAGGCTGTGGATTGCCTGAGAAACAGCGGGTATTTTTTCGGCGGAGTCCTTCCCCGGTGGTTTGACAGCGACGGCATCCTCATGGAAAAAGTGCTGGATACCCCTGTATGGGAAGATATAAATCTTTATTTTGAACGGTCCCAAATCCTGATGGCCCTGATCCGGAAAGACTGGGAAGCGGTCCGGGACCTGAACAAAAACAAACACGGGAGGGCCGGCCAATGACCCGAACCCCCATTGAACCGGGCCAGGAATGGACTGTTGAATCTTTCACCCCGGAAGATGCCTTGGGTGTTACCCAATTATTTTTAGACGTTTATGGGTCGGAATATCCCATCCGGATCTATGTGGAACCGGACCTGCTCATCCGGGAAAACCAGGCCGGGAGGGTGATCTCCAGTGTGGCCAAAACCGCTAAGGGAGATATTGTCGGCCATAACGCCCTTTTCAATTCCAGCCCCTGCCAAAACGTATTTGAAACCGGGGCAGGCCTGGTCCATGCGGATTACCGGGGAGGCCACGGCATCTTTTCCCAAATGACGGTCCATGGCCTGACAAAGGGCGGGGAATGGCCCGATGTTGAACAGGTGTTTGGCGAACCGGTCTGCAACCATCCCTTTTCTCAAAAATTAGGCCATAACCAGGGATTTATCACCCGGGCCATTGAGGTCAACCTGATGCCGGCCGCCGCCTATGCCAAGGAAGCCGGGGCAGCGGGGCGGGTCACCACCCTGATGAATTTTAAAACGCTGAAGCCGGCCCCCTGCACGGTGTATATTCCAAAGGCCTATGAATCTATTTTTCCTGTTTTTTATGAGGGCCTGGATGATGAACGGCAATTTGTCCTGTCCGCCCGGCCCCTTTCATCCCAAAGAACCACCCTGGACACCCAGGTCTTTAATTTTGCCCAGGTGTCCAGGGTGGCGGTGAAGGCCCTGGGAAGGGATTTTCCTAGGATCATGCAGGCTGAAGAGGACCGACTTCTTCAACAGGGCATCCGGGTCATCCAGGTCTGGCTTTCTTCGGGAGACCCTTCAGTGGGAGAGGCCGTGGAAAGCCTGAGAAGCAGCGGGTATTTTTTCGGCGGGGTTCTTCCCCGGTGGTTTGACAGCGACGGCATCCTCATGGAAAAAATACTGGATGCCCCTGTATGGGAAGATATCGTTCTTTATTTGGAGCGGGCCAAAACCCTGATGGCCCTGATCCGGAAAGACTGGGAAGCCGTAAGCGGCCCCAATAATGTAAGGAGGGCCGGCCAATGACGGAGACGGCATCTTGTTTAACCCTGGACCTTAAGGCCGATATCTGCTGGATCCCCCTGGTTCAGGGGGTAGTGGAAACCGGGGCCCCGGTCATGGGGCTGGACCCCGGCAAGACCCTTCGCCTGGCCCTGGCGGCGGAGGAATTGATTCTCCATCTGTCCGGGACCGCTCCCGGAACCCGGCTGACCCTGACCTTAAGCCGGGAAGCCTCAAGTGTATCGGCCCTGTTCCAATTTGAAAGCAACCCAGAGGACCTCTGGGCCATGAACCTGACGGCGGCAAGCGAAATTTCCCAGGACCTGGACCAGGGTATGGCCCACATGGGACTGCTTCTCGCATCCCGGGTGGCGGACCGCTTTTCCATCGCCCTGAACGGCAGGAGCCTCAGCGTTACCCTTTTTCAGGATATCATTTACCCGGAAATCGAGAAAGCCGAAGTTCCGTCCACCCCTTTGAGGGGAACTTTGAGCGCGGCAGCCTGCTCCGACCCGGCCGACATCAGCCATGCCTGCGCCCTGACCATGGCTCTGTATCCGGAACCCCTGTATCCGAAATCCTTCCGGACGCCGGGGAATATCATCGACCAAATATCCCAGGGCCGTTTCCATGCAGGCCTGGTCAAGGATGGGGCCGGGACGACGGCCGGGATGATCTGCTGGCAGATCCCCTCCCGCAGGACCGTGGAATTTTACGGCCCCTATCTGTTTTCCAGAGATGGCGGCATTGCCCAGCTCCTGATCGACCATTTGATCAACCAGGTGGCCCGCACCGAAGCCATTACCCTTTACAGCCGGGCCGCTACCCCGGATCTCCCGCCGGGAAATTTCGAACCCCTGGCCGCCTTGGCCTACAGACAGCCCAACGGACCAAAGGAAACCCGAACCCTCTGGTTCCGGCATCTGAGGGAGGATATGGGATGCCCTGTCTGGGCCCACCCGGTTCTGGGGCCCTTTCTGAAAAAAACCTATGAACGCCTGTTCCTCATCCGGACCATCCGGGAGTATAAGGATCCGGGTGGGGGCCGCCCGGCCCGGTCCCTCCTGGGAACCCGGCTGGGTGCGGACAAACGGGAAGCCTTTATCCGGCCCATGCTGGACGGAACCGATATCCGGGAGAATATTGAGCGCCATATCCAATTGCTGGTCAATGAAAAATATCTCAACCTCTTTTTTACCATGGATCTTTCTGTGGGCTGGCAGGCCGCCCTGGGCAAGATTCTAACGGAGACCGGGTTTGAACCGGCCTATGTCCTGCCCTATGCGGGTGAGTCCGATAAGGTGATATTCCACTATGTCAACCCTCATGCTTGACCGGATTGTTCCCCAGCATATCCGGAATTTTGAGCCCTATTATCCCAGCAAGCCCGACAGCGTGCTCATGTCCCTGTTCGGGGTTGAACACCTTCACCGGCTCAACAACAATGAAAACGCCCTGGGTCCGCCCCCGGCCGTCCACCGGGTCATTGACGGGTTCAACCCGGAAATGGTGCCAATATATCCCAATGGAGACTGCTTTGATCTGAGGGACCTGCTGGCTGCCAAATTCCATAAGACCCAGGACCGGTTCCTTGTGGGAAACGGCTCCTGCGAGGTCATCTCCAGTGTGATCAAGGCCTTTTGCGTAAAGGGCGACAATATCATCACGGCGGACAAAACCTTTGCCGTATATGAATGGGTGGCCGAATTTTCCGGGGTAGAGGCGAGGCTCATC
>Ga0208373_1003579_pt1 | contig 15060 bp, 16 predicted proteins | sample RifOxyC2_FD_184036 | JGI IMG/M metagenome (GOLD analysis project Ga0208373, IMG submission 184036) | Soil microbial communities from Rifle, Colorado - Rifle Oxygen_injection C2 (SPAdes) | ecosystem: Environmental > Terrestrial > Deep subsurface > Rock core/Sediment | place: Rifle, Colorado...
AAAAATTTGGGTGAGGGGCGAGCCGAGCCCCGAACCGTATATCCCTTGTTATACGAGGGTGAGGGCGAAGCCCGAAAGCGCAGCATCCCCGAAGCGTTGCCCGTAGCCCGCCGTTCAAATCTTTTCAAATATCTGAATACAAGAATTATTATCGTTTACACTATACAATTTTTTAAAACCAAAGTCCTTGGCACAATTTATCATACTCGCAGGATTTTTCTTTTTTGAATGAAAAACAAGAACATCATCACTCCATGCCTCAATTTGCGATTCTTCTTTATTAATTTTCCATTTTAATTCATCGCAATTTGGAATTGTTTTTCTAATAAAATTGTTGAACATCTTATTCCCCGAATATTGTTTGAAAACTTTATTCATGTTTTCATCTGTTTGAAATCCTGCGAGTAAAATATCGCCCTTGTTCATTAGCTTATTGAAGATTTGAAAAATTTCATCTTCTTTAAAATTGCCAATGGTATTTCCTAAAATAATGTGAGCCTGTTTTTTATTACTAATTTTCAAATCTTCTTTTGTTATATCCTGAAATAAGCCATGAATACCAAGAAAGTTTATTTTATAAGCATCATTTTCAAGGGCGATATTTTGGAGGGATTGAATAAATCCATCGATAAATTGTGCCTGTATTTCTAAGCCAACAACATCGATGACTTTTTCTTTCTGAAGTACAGAATTAACTAAAATAATCTCTGTGTCTCCTGTGCCAAGACCATAAAAAACTAAAGTTTTGTTAGACAAAAATTCAAAAATTTTATTCAAGTTTTGAATTAACAAAACCAACTCCGAATAAACAGTTATGTAAGGATTTGAAAAAGCGGTTAATTCATACCATAATTCTGGATTTTTGAACCACTGTTCGCCCTCAATATATTTGTTCTCCAAATTGAGCTTTAGTTTTTTATCCAGTTGTTGTTGGCTTATCTTCTCTAGGACTTTGGTTTTAATCATAATAATTTGAAAAGATTTGCTAAATATATAAAAGTTCACATTTTAGGCGGGCGGAGGGCAATGTCGTAACTTCCTTGCGTATGCGAAGTTGCCCGTGAAGTGTAGCTGGTATAATAATCATATCACCAGTGAAGCGAACGGGCAATTTAAGAAAAGCAGCTCATTTTTTGAGCTGCTTTTCCGCATACGCTGTGTTGGCGGATGTAATGAAAATTTTATACTTTCTTTTCTTCGTATTTTTTTATTAGTTCATCTAGACGGTGCACAGAAAATTTAGAAGCATCTAAGTTGTGTTTTTGAACTAAGTCGTCTACAAGCTTTTGCATTTCATCTAAAATAGTTTCATTAAAATTATTATCACCAATTACATTATCAAAAACTCGTTGTAAAACTAGACTGTCAGCAAAAGCTTCTCTTAATTCTTCCTCAGAAGAAGCTTTGTTTACTATTAAATCAGCTAACGCTTCTTTCATTTGTTCGCCATATTCGTTAAGCTCTTTTTTAGCCTCTTTAGCCTGAGCTTCTGGTATATTTTTCCAAGGATCTTCAAATGACATAAGATTCATTTGTTAATGATTAACTTACTTAATATTAGCATATATGTTTTATTTTTTCAATAGTTTTTAAAAATTTTCATTATTTCAGCTAACGTGCCACCATATGCGAAGTTTTAATACTTTTATTGCGGTATAATCGCGCGCAAGCGCCACCGCAAGAAAAGTATTAAAATTTGGGCGAAATGACCCCGAGTGAGCGAAGCGAACCTCGGGGGAATGTAGCCGCATATGGGGTGTTAGCCGATGTAAATTTTTCTTCATCGGCTACCTTATCAGTTTAATTATTGAGTTATAAAATTTTGCTTTTTCCGTTTTTGGCGAGGGGGCAAGAGGGGAATAAAAGGGGTGAATTGCCCCCGAGCCAAAGCCACTCTTTACTTTATGAGGACTTGTTATATTCCTTAAAGTTGTGTATACTAAAGTTAGCATGTTATTAAATTAGTTAATATGAAGAATCATTCAAATAATAAAGTAATACTTCCATTTAGATGGGCTGGTGGCAAATATTATGCTATTAGTAAACTTAAACAATTTTGGGAAAATTTTGACCACGATGAATATAGAGAACCATTTTTAGGCGGCGGCTCTGTTTTCTGGGCCAAGCCCAAAGTAAAATTTAATTGGTTAAACGACATTGATGATGGACTTATTAGAACTTTAAAATTTATTCAAGACCCTAAAAAAAGAAAAAAGCTGTTAGTTCTATTTGAGAATGAGAGAGAGTCTACAAAAGGAAAACATGCAAGTGTAAAAAACATTAAACCAAAGAATGAGCTAGAATTTGCCTACCAGTATTATTACTTAAATAGAACATCTTTTAGTGGAAAAATGAAAAATCCATCATGGGGTTATAGACCAAAAAGAAGCCTGCCACCACATCGTTGGAAAGAAAGGATAATTCCTTGTGGAGAAAAATTAGAAAATGTGGAATTAACTGACTTAGATTTTAGTAAGGTGATGCTAGAAAATGCAAAGGGCAAGAAAGTTTTAATGTTTTTAGACCCTCCATATTTTCACGCAAAACAAGAAAGTCATTATGCTTTTTCATTTAAAAAATCTGATCATCAAAGGCTTGCTGATATTTGTAAAAAAACACATCATAATTTTTTTCTTACTTATGATGATTGTCCAGAAATTCGTAAATTATATTCATGGGCAAATATTTTTAGTTTAGAGTTTTATTATCGTTTAGATAATTCAAAAGATAATGGCGATAAAAGAAAAATCGGTTCAGAATTAGTCATAACTAATTATAGACCAAATAATTTAGACGAAAAACTTCTCAAACATGCAATTAAAATTAATTAATGATACTAATAATCAGGTAGGCGATATAAGAAAGTTAAATATTGCCTTGATCAAAAATCAAAAAACGGACAATGTCCGACCATTTTTGAGATATCCGGGGAGTAAATATAACGCATCAAAATATATTGCTCCATTTTGGAATTCAATTTCATTTGAAGAATATAGAGAACCATTTCTTGGTAGTGGCGCTATATTTTTTAAAATGCCAAAAGCTAAAGAGTCTTGGCTTAATGACATAGACCAAGATTTAATAAATGCTTTTAATATTGTTTCAGATAAAAAATTAAGGCAAAAATTAATAAAAAAAATTAAAAACATACAACCGACTAAAGAATTATTTGAAAAATTAAAAGCATGGAACCCAACTAATAATTTAGATAAAGCATATAGATATTTTGTAATAAATAGAACGGCTTATAGTGGAATAATGAATTTGCCAAATTGGGGTTTTCATCCGATAAAAAGTGTTCAGCCGGAAAAGTGGCCAGACAGAATTAACCAATCGGGGCAAAAACTAGATGATGTTAAAATAACAAATAAACATTTTTTAGAGGTAATAAATGCGCCATCAAATAAAAAAGTTTGGTTATTTATTGATCCGCCATATTTTAAAGCAGACCAAAAAAGAGCCTATTCACAATCTTTTATTTACAAAGATCATATACAATTGCTCGAGGCACTAAAAAAAACAAAACACTTGTTTTGCTTGACTTACGATAATTGCGAGGAAATAAAGGGATTGTATTCGTGGGCAAATATTTACGAGATTGACTGGATGTACCACACAGCCAATTCCAATGTAACCACAAGAAAAATGGGTAGAGAATTAATTATTTCTAATTACCAAATTGAGTAGGAATAAAATCTAACAAATAAGGACCGGCTTTTCTAAAGGAGGAGTTTACAGGGATTATATCGTAACCATTAGCCCGTCCGTATGAATCGATGTTGGGAACAAATTCAATACGATTATTAATACCTTTCTTTAGCTTTAATTTAATATTAGGATAAATCACATCAGAATATTTCTTATTATCCCATAAAGGTTGTTTAAATTTTTTTCCTTTTCCTATTTTGTAATGAAGCGGCAAATCTTCAACAGGAATAAGTATAAAGTGCAGTTCCGCATTTAATTTTATTGCTGGTAATTGATTGCTTGAAATCACAACGGCTACATAATCAATCATTTCTTTTTTGTATCCCCGACCAGGGAACCTCCCATGCGTGCCCATAACCTCAACGCCAATTATATTGGCTCCGACATCGCACATATTTCTAGACGTTCCTTTTGTTTGTATTTTCTTTTTTATTCCATCTTTGTTTTCTATAGCTAAATCATATTTTGGATATGGACCTATTGGTGGTGTAATTTTATAACCCAACTTTTTTAAATGTTCTTCAAACCAGTTTTCTTTAATATTTCCTTTTAAACCCATAACAGCTGCCCTAAAATATTCAGGTTTACAGAGTGTTTCAATAATTTCAAAATCATCTAGGCAAGTTTCTTTGCTTAAGAAGGGAAGTTCACTATTTTTTGGTGTTGTTCTATCGTCAATTGAGATTCCGTCTATTTTATCTAGTCCAATTAAACTCCAGTTATTAAGTCTATGGCTATCCCACGGTACTTTTGCCGGGTCGTCTAAATATCCAGGCCATGATTTATGCTCTTGTATTTCATTGTATGGGATAATGTAAATACCAGAAATAGGATGTTGTAATACCAAAAAATCAAAAGTTTTTTCAGAAATTTTATATAAATTATGAGGTCGTTTTTCTAGGCCATGAGTCTTATGTAATGCAACCCCCACAAATCTATTTTCTAGTGTAGAAGCTTTTACTGATGTTTTGAGTTGTAATTTATGACCGTTTACAAATAGATCAACATCGCTATCTCCCTCCCCATCTTTTATGTTAATATTTGGAAATTTTTTTCTAAGTATTTTTTTAAAATATTCCTCAAAGGCTACGCCCCTTATTGGACGTAAAATATTTGCGTCTTTTTGCACAATATGTTCGATGATTTTCCAGTCAATACCATTAAACTCAATAATATTTTCAAATTTTGTTTTTAGTGAATTACTAATCATGGGTAAATTAAATTAACTCCGCAGGTTTCAAACCAAGGGCTTTTGCAATTTTTTCAATATTCTCAAGAGTAATATTTTTTTCCGCCCTCTCAATCATTCCAATATAAGTACGATGAACGCCAGCTTTCGTGGCTAGCTCCTCTTGAGAAAGATTTTGTTTTAATCTTTCTTCCCTAACTTTTTCGCCAAACTTTTCTAAAATTGTTTTATTCATAGTGTTGTAAATTATAGCTAACTTTAGTATACATTTTACCTAATTTTAGTTCTACATACTATAGTTAGCATATAAAAAATACCATTTTCAGGTATTATAAGTAATGAGTAAGTTTATTCTTTCTAAAAAGAAAAGGGGCAAACGCCCCCGAGTCAAAAAACTTTTTTGTATTTAAACTTGATTTTAATTTTATCAAACTATATTATTATATTCTTTATCAAAACTTTTTAGTATTTTTTTTATTAAAAGTAATTAAAAAATAACTTTTATTATCTATAAACTTTCAATATAATTTTTATATCTAATAAGGGACATGTATTTATTTTTTAGAATTTTTTTATCTGTACTAATTTTAAGTTTGTTCATTAATTTATTTTTTTTCGATCTAGTTTTACTTCCTATTGAAAGTGTGTTTCTATTTAATTGTAAGCCTAAAATTTGCATATTTTCGTTATGAGTAATAATACCACCCTTATCTTTTATATCATGCAAAGGAAGAAGTTGATTTTTATCAAAGCTATAAAAAAGTTTTTTTATTTCTATGTATAGTTTTTCCATTGTTTCTTTATTAATGCGGCTTGCTGTTATACCAATGTCGTCAACATAAATAGCAATTCTCGGATCATGTCCTTTGAGTCTTTTTTGTATTAATTTATTTAATGCAATAAAAATATCTAGATTGCACCATACGGCTAATCTTGAAGATGTGGCAAATCCACGCGCTATTGTTTTAATGGGGTTATTACTACCCTTTGGTCCTAATGAAACGCAGCATAAGCTACTTAATAATTTGGAAGCCTTTTTACTGCACCCACATTTGTTTTGGAAAAAAATAAAGACCCTGCCTAGGCCAATTTGTTCAAAAAAGTGTTTTATATCGAGTTTTAACAACGTTCTTTTTCTTTTATTTCCGAGTAAATGCTTTGCCGCCTTTGCGTGATTTAAGTCTTTTAGACCGCCAAAAATAAAGTTAGGTAATATTTTATCATGCGGCGCTAATATTAATGAATTAATTTTTTTTAAAAGCATACCCAGCGGCGTTCCTTTTGCGTTACGAACATATTTTTCTTTTTTTGGATCAGAACGCTTACTGTCTTTCCAATATTTTTCAAAATTAATTTTTACATCATTTATTAACTTTAAAGCATCTTCTTTTGTAAAGTTTTTGTGACTAATGTGTTTTGCGAATTCAGATTTACTTCTAATAAATATTTTGGGGTATCTTCTATTTTGCATATTCTTTTAGCATCTTTGAACGATCTTTTATTAAGTATGTTTGCATTTTTTTACCCCAGTCTAAAAATAAACGTTCCATTTTTGTTATGTTATTTAAAACATTTTCATTGTCAGTAAAAAGAAATGGCGAAATAGATGAGGGGTGTACGTTAATTTTTTCTGCTAACTTTATAATTAGATTCTTAGAAACTTCTTTTTGACCAGTTTCAATCATGGTAATTAAAACAGTTGATACGCCTAAAATTTTGGCAAATTCAGATTGTGTTAATCCAGCCTCTTCTCTAATTTTTTTTAATAATTCTGGAAAAGTATACATATTACGACTAAAGGACGGTTACCATTTCATGATGTCTAGGACTATCCGTATTATCCATAGGATAATTTTGAATAGCCGAAGCCATTTTTTCATAATAGGTAACCGTCCTCTTATACGGGAGGCACAATTCTAGGTTGGTTTTGAGTCGATTTTGGGCCATAGATGTATCTGTTAATGACGGTTGATTAAGATCTTTAGTTAATGGTCGCTGTCAACTCCCTTGCGGTTATCAATTTTATAGACCTCCCGGTAATTATCAATGACCGCAGGGTTATTGATAGGTCCCAAGCAAGAAAATAAGCTAGTATTAATATTTATTAATTAATAATTTACTTATTAACTTACACATAACTTGCTTAAACATATCTATATAATAAGCTAAAGATAGCTTAGTTAATTTATATGTAGTGGCAAGTTCCATCCCAAAAAAGGAGTGGACAGATACTTCAAAAAAATATCTAAATCTTTTATTGATAACCACGTCTACCCTAGAATTAATTTTAAGGGTAACCGTCTTATTTCAATATATACGAAAAGTATAAGTTAGTCAATGGCATTTATCCACAATTAAAAAATTATCCCTGCCACCGCTTTGTCGGTGGCAGGGATACCTATTTTCCCCTAAAAATAAAAAAGAAAAAGCAAAATTTTATCTGTTATTTTTAAATACTTATCGTTAAAATTGCCTCTAAAAGAAAAATTTATTTTGGCTAACACTGTATATCCGAACGGCTTGACTTTTTGGCTGCGATCAGCCAATATTTAAGCGTAAACATTAAATCACAAGGCGGTTTGAAAAGTTTATGTACAGGGTCAAAAGCCCTTTTTTAATTAAATAACCCAAAATATGAATAATCCAAATAATGAAAGCCTTTCTTTGCTTAATTATAGACCAAAATTAGCTAAAACACACCCCCTTTTTACCCTGGCGCAGGAGCTGGTTATCAGGGGTTTTTCGGGCCGGACAATTAAGTCATACCTGTCTATTAATATTAGATTTTTGCAATTTATAAACAAATCGGCTAAAGAGGCAAGTGGCGAGGATGTAAAAAATTATCTTTTATATCTTAAAGCCCGGGGTCTCTCCAATACTTCCTTAAATCTTAGCATTTCCGCTTTAAAATTTTATTATCAGGATGTCTTGCATCGCAAACTGTTTTTTAGCGTAAAGCGGCCGAAGCGGGAAAAATATTTGCCGACCGTTTTATCAAAAACGGAAATCATTAGTTTAATTGAAAAAACTGGTAATCTAAAACATAAATTATTATTGTCTTTAATGTATGGTTCCGGTTTAAGAGTTTCCGAGGCGGTAAAATTAAGAATTATTGATATTAATGTTGGGGCAAACAAGCTGTTGGTAAAAAACGGCAAAGGCGCCAAGGACCGCTGGACTGTTTTAAGCAAACTCTCGGCGGAACTGTTTGAGCAATGCAAAAAATTTTCGGCTGAAAATCAGGTTTATGTTTTTGCCGGCGCGGGCAACAGGCCGCATTTAACTTCAAGATCGGCTGAAAAGATATTTAATCAGGCCTTGGTGCGGGCGGGTATAAATCGGCAGGCGGGCTGCCATAGCTTGCGGCATTCGTTTGCCACTCATCTTTTGGAAAACAACACGGATATCCGGGTGATCCAGAAATTATTGGGCCATAGCAACATAAAAACCACTCAAGTTTACACTCAAGTGGCCGGTTCTCTGTTAGCCAAAATTTCCAGCCCGCTGGACTAAATTATTCAGCTAACCTTTCTGCTTCAAGGGGCGAGCTGGCCGGCCAGCAATTCCTTAACGGCCTCGCGGTCGTCCCAGGGGATCTTTTTGCCGTGAGCCACACAAATAAACTGCTCACAGCCTTTGCCGGTGATTAACACTAGGTCGCCGGCCCTGGCTAACGAGAGGGCGTAGGCGATGGCGTCATGGCGGTTAAGTATTTTAAACAAATTTTCATTTAAAACTTTGCCGGCCTCAATGGCGCCCTGAGCCACGTTATCAATAATGGTCATCGGGTTATCGTCATAGGGGTCTTCGTTGGTCACAATCACGTTTTGGGCGCGGGTGGCGGCTAAATTGCCTAAAATCGGCTGCCTGGCCTTGTCCCGGCCGCCGCCGCAGGAGCCTAAAACGTGGATGATCTTGTTAAAGTCAAAAATTTTTAGAGTTTCATAAAGCTGTTTCATTGATTCGGGTTCGGGCGCGTAATCAACCATGACTTTAAAGCCTAGGGCGGACGCTTCCTCTATAAATTCAAAGCGGCCGGGCATGCTTTTGAACTGCATCAGCGCCAGCCTGATCTGGTCGTCGTTCACCTGCTGGCTTTTAGCCACGGCCAGGGCCGCCAGTTCGTTATAAATATTCACGTGGCCATAGAGGTTGGATTTAAAGGCGGACCCGTTAACCGTAAAGATTGCGCCGTTGGACCTGAGTTCAATGTCCGTCGCGCGGTAGTCCGCCGGCCGATTGATGGCATAAGTGATTTTTTTATCGGCCGGAAAGTTCAAAAAATAAGGGGCGTTTTGGTCGTCGGCGTTGACAATGATGGTTTTATCAACCATCCGGCCGTTAAGGGTTTTTTTCCGCCGTTGCGTCAGATGCCTGAAAAGCTCACCTTTGGCTTGCTGGTAGTTTTCAAAGCCGCCATGGGACTCAAGGTGTTCCGGCGTCAAATTGGTAAAAACGGCGATGTCATAATTAAGGCCCAGATGCCTGTGTTGTTTAATGCCTTCCGAAGACGTTTCAATGACCGCGTAGCCGCAGCCGGCTTTGACCATGGCTCGCAGGAATTTTTGGGTTTTAAACCGGCCGAGCATGGTCATTTTTTGATCGTTGAGCCAGGGCGCGCCGGAAATTTTAAAATTGGCCGTGGCGGTCCAGCCGACCCGATAGCCGGCCGCTTCCAGGATCTGCCCGATCAAATTAACAACCGTGGACTTGCCGTTGGTGCCGGTTACCCCGATAACAACCAGTTTACCCGACGGGTTTAGATAAACGGCCACGGCCAGCAGGGCCAGGCATTGGTGATACCAGCCGAGGATAAATTTAGGCAGGATTTTTTTAAGCAAAGCTTTCATAGGTTTTTTCCAAAAGTTGAATATTTTAATTTAGCCAGCCGGCTAACTATTCATTACAAATTCTATTATGACGTATGCCAGCCAGAAAATCAAAAGCATATATCCCTCTTTTTTGGTGATGGTTCTGCCTGAACGCATGAATTTTATTAATACCAGGGAGGCCATGACCATAAATATTCCCGTAACATAAACAATTTTTGCCGGAAAGTAAAATGGACTGATCAAGGCGAGAATGCCTATGACAATGGTCGCGTCCGCCAAGACGGAACCTAAAATGTCACCAACGGCCAGCCCGTCCTCTTTTCTTTTTAGCGCCTTGAGCGAGTAAAATAGTTCCGGCATGGTCGTGCCCAAGCTCACAACAATCATGGCGATCAGAATTGGGTTTATTTTAAAGGCTTGCGCCAGCCCGGTCGCCGAGGTGACGGTAAAATGTGAGCCGATTAATAATAAAGTCATGGCCCACAGCAAAAGCAAAAAGTTTTTATATTGACCGTCCGTTTTTTTAAATACCGCCGAGTCTTTTATGTTATTTTTAAAAGCCAAGTAGTAAAAAAACGAGCCGGCCAGAAGCAGAACAACGCCTTCAATGCGGGAGTAGTGGCTGTTTAATCCGAAGACAATCGGCAATAAAAGAAAAAAGGGATACAGGCGGACATTCTGCAGCACTTTACTTTCTATTTTCATTCCCCGGCCGGCGTAAATGATTAAAATCGCAAAAATCAGAGTCAAGTCGGCGATATTTGAGCCAAACAAAGTGCCTAAACCGAATTCAGGCATGCCGCTTAAAGCCGAATTGATTGAAATCAGAGTTTCCGGCAGGATGGAAATAAGCGCGATTACGATAAAGCCGATGATGTATTTGGACAGATTAAAACTTTCCGCGATTTTAGAGGAATATTTAATCGCCAGGGTCGCGCCTTTAATAACAATGAATAACGAAAATGTAAAAATTAAAAAGTTTGCCATTAATTTAACCGAATTTTATTTTGGCGCCGCGACATATCTCCAGCCGCCCATGATAGCCCTGAGAATTTTTTTCCATAGGTTGAATGTTATAAAAGCCAAGAGGCGATCATGAAATAAAGAGTAACGCCCATAATGTCCTGAATGATGGTGGCTACCGGTCCGCTGGCGTTGGCCGGATCCATTTTTAAACTGTAAAAAACATAAGGCACGATCAGGCCGGTGACGATTGAGGAGCTGATGGCGGCAAACAGGGCCGCGGCCAGAATTTCCACAATCGCCAGCCCGGGTAAAAAGAAAAAGCCGACGGCGAAAAATAAAGCGGCGGCGATCAGGCCGATCAGCAAGATCACCGTCAGCTGTTTAAGGAAATATTGGCCGAATTTAAGTCCCGGATCCACGGCCAGGTCTCTGATTAAAAAAGCCTGGGTTTGGGCGAGCGTGGCTCCGCCCATGTAGGTAATCATCGGTATAAAAGAGGCCAGGATCAGATTGGTTTCCAGAGTTTCGGCAAACAAGCCGATAATCTTGGCGGCCAGCAGGCCGCCTAATAGGCCTAAAAGCAGCCAGGGCAAGCGGTGTTTTAACAGCGTGCCCGGCGAAAGCTTAATGATGTCGTCCGCGCCGCGGCCGGCCAAACTTAGTTTTTTGACGCCGCCCAGCCGCAAAATGTCTTCATCGGCTTCTTCATAAGCGATTTTAAGAATGGTATCGCTGGGCACCACGCCCAAAAAAATTTCTTCCTTGTCCACCACCGGAATGGCTTTAATATTGTTTTTTAAGGCGAGGTAGGCGACTCTTTCCTGATCGGTATGCGGATGAGCCACAATGGTCGCCCGGGCCATGACTGCGCCGGCCAGTTTGTTTTTTGGCTGCCTTAAAATATCTTTAATGGAAATAACGCCGGCCAGCTTGCCGTTTTGCCGGATGACGTAGATGTAGTTGACGGTTTCAAAATCCTTGATTTTGGCTAAAAGCAGCTCTTCTATTTTTTGCAGGCTGTAATCCGGCGTGACTACGGGCACGTTGGCGATCATTAAGCGCCCGGCGGTTTGCGGCGGGTAAGCGGTTTTATTTTCCGCCGGCTGGTTGGCGGGGCAAATCAGATTCATAGGGTCCGCTGGTTATTGCTTAAAAATTCGCTGATGGTGTTAACGTCCTCCGGCTTGCCAAAATCTAGCCAGTAATCTTCTATTTGTTTTATTTTCACTTTTTTTTCCTTGGCCAGCAAGTTAATGGCGTCGGTGATTTCAAATTCGTCGCGGGCGGATTTGGCGATCAAGGGCAAGCATCTAAAAACTTCCGGCGTGAATTTATACAGGCCGGTATTAATTACGTTACCGACGAACGTCGTCGGCTTTTCAATGATTTTTTCCAGATAGTCATCCCCGTTTTTGATTAAAACGCCGTATTTGCCGGGCTCGGGGTGAACCAGGCCGGAAACGTAGTTTAAATCGTCGGCAATAAAGAATTTTTTTAAATCCTTCACCGAATACAAATTGTCGCCGCAGATGGAAATAAAACTTTCTCCCGGTCTAATAATATCCTTAACGCATTCAATGGGGCAGGCGGTGCCGTATTTGTCGCCCAAAAGCTCAAACTGGTTGATTATGGTTAAATTGAAGTCGTCCTTATAGTCCGCCAAGAATTCTTCCATCAGCTTTTTTTGGTAGCCGATAACCATGATAATTTCGGAAAAACCAGCCGTTTTCAGGTTGGTTAGGAGGTAATATAAAAAGGGCTTACCGTTGATCTCAATAAGATGCTTGGGTTTGTCTTGGCTCAGATGCAGCATGCGGGTGCCTTTGCCGGCGGCGGCGACCACGACTTTTTTAATCATAGAGAATTTTGAATTTAGACTTTTGAAATTTATCCAGTCACGCCTTACCTTCCCTTAGGGTGCCGGATTTATTTAAAATTGGAAATTATGAATTATTTCCGGCACTTGGAACAGCGGCGCGGTTCAATCATGGTTAAAATATTCTGGGGCAGGTTTGCCGGGTACTGGTTTAAGGGCAGTTTAGTGATATTATAGTTTTTGCCTTTTTTGCCGTCAACGTAAAAATACTTAAGCGGTATGGCAGAAAGAAAAATATTACGGCAACCGGAGCAAACTTGTTCAAAAATTTTTTGCCGGCTGTTTTTTAACCTTAACGTTCTCGGTGAGGTTTTTAATTTCCGTTAAGATTTTTTTCCTTTTTTAGTTCAAAATCGTTAGCAATTCCGGTGATGGTTTAACGCCGTCTGTTTCGCTCAGTTTAGCCACTCAATCGTTTGCCACTTCGTCCAGGTTAATGATATCTTCCAGGGTCATTGTTTTCTTTTTAAGCGGTTAGCTGTTCGTAAAAGCTTATATATATTATACCAGTTTCTTTCATAAATAAAGTCAAAAGTTCCGGGATAGGCGGCCGGTTGCCCGCCAAAACCTTTTTTAAACCGTGTCAGGCCGTGCCAGGGATGTTTAGGGTCGTCGGTGGGCGCAATGCCGTGGAAATCATAATATTTACAGCCTCTTTGCTTAGCCGCTTCAATTATTTGCCATTGCAGCCAATGGGGAGCCATTAATTTTCTAAAATCATAATCCGAGGCTCCGTGGAGATAGGTGGCCGTGTCGCCGTAAAAGGCGGTTAAGCTCGCGGCGATGATTTTGTCGTTTAAAAACGCCAGCCACAGTTCCACGGCGGCTAAATTTTTCAGCATGGCCCGGTAATAATTTTTTGGATGCAAGCCAAAGCCATCGCGCTGGCCGGTGGACTGAAACATCGGCCAGACTTGTTCAAAGTCGTCCGGCTTGCCCTGTCTGATAATGACGCCCTGTTTTCCGGCCAGCTGGATGTTATATCTCGTTTTGGGATGCATGTTTTTGAGCAAGTCGGCCGGGGCCGGGCGTAAATCCAAAAGGAGAGTCTTGGCCGGCTGGACGCTTTTGGTTGACCGCAGACCGAAAGCTGAAGGCTGAAGCGGGAATGTCGGTTCTATTCTAAAAAAAATTTCTTCGCTTTGCGCGGTTTGTATGGTCAGATCCCGGGCTTTGCTTAAAATTAATTTTAAAATTTGCGCCTGCTTGTCCGGCGTTAAAGTTTGCTTGAGCAGGGGGCCGCGCGGGGAGTAGAGGTAGCTTTTTTTAAGTTTTAAGGGGTGGCCGATAATTTGGGCGCTGGCCAGGAGATCGTTATTTTCTAAAACGCCAAAGCGCCAAACCCGGCGGCCGACGCTTTTTTGAAATTCGCCCCAAGCAAAGCTTTGCAAAATCTGGCTGTTCGGCTGTCCGGCAACAAAATTATCCAGTTCGGCCTGGTTAAGGATTTTTAGCTCCATCAAGATAAAATTATCAAATTAAAAGAATCAAGCATCAGACAAATCAAAAGATAAAATAAATCCCGCACTTTTCACGGAGGGTATTCGTAAGCACCGCCCTAAAGTTATATAAATATACTTAAGCGGAGTGCTGGGTATTAGACCCTCTAGAAAAGAATCTCTGCAGGGTATTAGAAAAAGCGCTGGATTGATTTTGATGATTATTTAGCCAGTAATTTCAAGGCGCCTTTAATCTTGTCCGAAGTTTCCGTCAGTTTATCAGGTATTTGTCTGACAACATCCATGACTTCTTTGCGGGAATAACCCAAGCCTAAGAGGGCTTCAATAACTTCCACGTCTTTGGGCGCGGCCTGAATCCAGCTGTCTTTGGAATCTTTATAGAGCGAGCCGATTTTGGATTTAAGTTCCACCACGATACGTTCGGCGGTTTTAGGGCCGATGCCGGATACGGTTCTAAGGAGCGCCGGGTCTTCCGATAAAATAGCGCCGATAATGTCTTCCACGCTGGAATGCGCCATCACACCCAGGGCGCTTTTGGGGCCCACGCCGGAAATGGCAATCAGATTTTTAAACAGTTCCAGTTCGGGTAAATTCAAAAAGCCGTACAATTCTTCGGCGTCTTCCTTAACGTGGTGATGGATATGCAAAGCCGCTTCCTGATTTTCGGTTAAAGCCGTCAGGGTTTTTTCATTAACAAATACCTGATAGCCGGTGTTATTGGTCAGCAGAATGAGGTATTTGGTTTTTTTGATTAAAACTTTGCCGATTAAATAGGCGATCATAATGTAATAAATGTAGCAATTTTAAGGGGAAAAATCAATGTTACTTAAGACGAGATTTTAAACGCCTGCGCCTTAGACCCCAAAATAGGGAGGTCTGCCTGCTTCGGTTTTATATCCTACCGCATTTAGACATTTAAAAACCTTACCGTAGCCCTATCCGTTGGGACATATAATTTCTTACTTAAGCGTGGCTTTTAATTTGGCGATTTTTCCATTAATCGCCTTTTTCAATTGTACTGGATTAAGA
>Ga0208373_1003580_pt1 | contig 15060 bp, 13 predicted proteins | sample RifOxyC2_FD_184036 | JGI IMG/M metagenome (GOLD analysis project Ga0208373, IMG submission 184036) | Soil microbial communities from Rifle, Colorado - Rifle Oxygen_injection C2 (SPAdes) | ecosystem: Environmental > Terrestrial > Deep subsurface > Rock core/Sediment | place: Rifle, Colorado...
CACTTTGCTTCTGTATTCATCGCAAAAACCAAATCCCAAATAATGGAAAGAATTGCCGGCATTATTCAGATATTCAGTATCCGGATACAGAATCAACGAAGACTGAGCCATGGCAATATTTTTGTCTTCCTCCATAACTTTGATTACCGGCTCAAATATATTCATCGCCGCAAACCCGTCCATATTATGGAGATAAACATAATCAAAACCATTATCAATCGCCCACTTTATACCAACATTATTTCCGCCGGCAAAACCGGTATTTTCAGTTTGCGCCAATAAAGTCGTATGAGGCAATTCATTGCCGGATAACGGCATAATCGTTTCTTCTATCATTCTGACCGACGATCCGAATTCAGGATGCGGATTATCAACAATCACCAGCTCCAACCTGTCTTTCGGATAACTGATTTTTTTTAATGACGAAACCACATCGCCGATATACGGCTCGCAATGAAATGACAAATATATAATCGCAATTTTGGGAAACTTATCCATAAAATCTATGCCGACTTATAATATTTAAATTTACCCCGCCATTTAAAAATATATTTCACCCAGCTCGCCAAATGAATGCGGGCCAATTTATTTTTAATCAGAGCTTTAAAAATCCCGGGGATTTCCGCCGAACCTCTGGCATATCTGTGTTGTATTACTATATCATGAACATAATATACCGGCCAACCATGTTCCCACATCGTCCGACACCAATCACAGTCTTCCAAATACATAAAATATCTATCATCAAACCAGCCAATGGCATCAACCACTTCTTTTCTTACCACCATCGCGGCGCCAAGCACCCAATCAACCGGCCTGGTTTCACTGTGATTAAAATCTTTCATTAATAATCTGTTTGCGTATTTTTTCACCCAATTATATTTTCTGTCAAAATTAATTTGTTTAAACGGCTTGATGGCGATTGATTTTAAATCAAAGCGATAACACGTGTCCTGAAGAGTTTGGTCGATGTTAACCAACTTTGTCCCAATACATCCGATTTTAGGATGTTCATCCATAAATTTTATGATTCTTTCAATAGTGTTTGAATTCGGAAAAATAATCGTATCTCTGTTCAGCGCGAAATAATAGCGCGCCTGTGTTGCCTGAAAGCCAATATTATTTCCTCTTCCAAAACCGACATTAACGCCGGTATTGATATACTTTATATTAATAAACTTTTCCAGAAGCTTATCTCTGACGCCGTCTTTGTTATTTGAATTATCAACTATCGTAATTTGAACGCTATATGGACAGCCAAGAATATCGGCTGATAAGCTTTCAACCGCTTTTAATATGTCATCCCCCATCAAATAATTTACAAATACTACATTTATATCCTTCATAAAAATGTTCTAAATGTTCTATGTGTTATAATTGTTCTAAATGCTCTATGTGTCCTAATGAACATTTTGAACAAGCGAAGCGATATAACATTTATAACCACTTACGCATTTCCCTCCAGCCAATTTTTCTCTTATTCTTTATTTCGCGTCTTCTGTTTCTCAATTCTTTTCTTAATTTCCAGATATCTTTCCAACCCTTCAAAACACCCCTGTCAAAAATTAAAAACCACGCGAATTTACCTGTTTCATAACATAAAATCCGCAAAAAGTCAATTATAAAATTCTGCCAGTACTCATTTTTATAGATTGTCATTATATGATTGCGATAGCTGTTGTATTTTATACGCATCGGCTGTCTTTTTTTATTATCTATCGCTGACATCCCTATATTGCTGGCCCTGTCATGATAAGCGCAAGTATCCAAAATCACATAGGCTTTATTACCGGCCGACCGCAGACGGAATGCCAAATCCACATCTTCTTTATAAGAACCGTAATCCGGGTCAAAAATAAATTTGCCATTATACAAAATATTGTCCGCGCTTTTTCTTCTTAACAACAACACTGTCCCGGAAACTCCAAAAACTTCCACCGTCTGACCACCCGACCACTTGGCCACCCGACTACTTTCTTCTTTCCAGTTTTTCCCGGCCATCCAATCAACTACCCGCCTATTTTTATACGCTTTCAAACCCAGCGAATCCACATAATCGGAAAAAAAATCATCCAGCGAATTAAAATTCCATTTCATAAGCCGAGGAGAAACGACGGCAGTCTCGGGATTTTTATCCATAAACGAAATCATTTTCTCAAAACAATCCGGCTCCAAATACAAATCCTGATTTAGAAAAACCGCATATTCAGTATCGGCCTGGTCATAAATATAATTATGCCCGCCGGCAAAACCTAAATTATCTTTGCCTTCTTCAAAATGGCAAGCTCTATTAAAATTTTTCAATTCTTGTTTAATCACTGAAACCGTGCCATCGATTGAACCATTATCCAATATATATATCTGCCAATCTTGATAAGTTTGTTTGCGCAAAGATTCAAAAAGATGGGGAATATACTTTTCCCCGTTCCAGGTCAATAATTGAACGGTCAACTTCATAATTGCTTGTAATACGAATGATGCGAATTTTAATGCGAATTATGCCAATTATGCGAATAATCTAAACAGATATAAACATTGATAAATTCGCGATATTCGCAACATTCGCATTTAATTTGTAATTCGTATCATAATTTAACTCCCCACTTTGTAAAATACTTAGCCATACTCGTGATATACTGCTTTTGTTTCCACCAAGTGCCACGCTTTTTGAAACTGTCGCCGGCATAATCCACGCAAACCGCAATCGGGGTATACATAACTTTATAGCCGTTCTTTTTCGCTTCCCGGCATAAATCAACATCTTCAAACCAAATAAAATAGCGCGGATCAAACGCCCAACCGAGTTTATCAATCAATTCTCTTCTCACAATCATAAAAGAACCCTGAACCGAATCAACTTCCTGTTCTTTGTCCGGGTCAAAATCCCTGAATAAATATCTGTCTAAAATACGCGGAAAAAAATGATGAATTTTCAAAATGATTATCAATTGTTCCCAAATTTTTGGAAACCGCCTCGGGGTCGTCGCCAAATTGACTGTCCCGTCTTCGTTTATCAGTTTACAGCCGGCGATTCCCACATCCGGATTTTGCGCCAAATAATTTACCATTCTATCAAGGGTATTCATTTCCGCTTTCATATCCGGATTAAGAAACAAAATAAAACGGCCATCGGCAATCTCTACGCCTTGATTATTAGCGACGCCAAATCCCCTATTCTCTTTATTTTCAACCAGTTTTACATTACTGAATTTTTTAATCAGCTCAACCGTATTGTCAGACGAATTATTATCAATCACAATCTGCTCGCAGGTAATATTCCTGTATCCCATCGCCACCGATAAAATCTGCTTTTCAATCTTTTCGGCCGAGTTCCAAGTAACGGTTATAACGCTTAAATCCATAATTAAAATCTATATTTTATATAGACACTTTATAATATTTTAGGCAAAAAAACAAGAAAGCCCCATAATATTAATTCGGGGCTGTCTGTGTGAAGAAAAATTAAAGAAAAAATCTGTAAACATAGAACTTAAGCGTCCGCGCCGTGTTCTTGATCGCTTCCGATGTCTTTGACACCGCGACTTGGAACGGAGTGCCGATAATCGGCCTCTTGTAAACTTGCGCTTTGGCAATCTTCAACTGGTTTTTCTTATAACGGCCGATATCGGTATTCAAGAAATCGGCATTTTCATACTTAACATCCTTGAAAGATGTCCGCAATATCTTGGCCCCGCTGAAATCAGCGCCCTGGCAATTGGAAAAATCAAAATTCGCGTCGCTCAGGTTAGCCCGATGCAAGGTGGTATTTTTGTCAAAATAACCGCCTCGACAATCGGACTCGCTCAAATTAGCGTCATTCAAGTTAGTACCGCGAAAATCGCAGTTGTACAACTTAAGACCGCTCAAATCCCGGCCGGACAAATTAAGATTGCATAAATCCCAATAAATCCTGTTAAACCGGTCTTCGGTCAAACCGGGCACTCCCAAAGACAAAAGATATTCCTTTGTTTTTTTCTTCGTCACAATTCCCTCCTATAAAGTATAAAAGAACAGATTAAAAATTATTTTTTTAATTTCGCGTATTTTTCCATCGTATCGCGGATAGCTTCATTTATCGGCCGCATTCTGATTCCAATCTTGACAAGATTCTCTGACTGCAAAAAATTATTTGACCGGCCTTTCACTGCCAATCCCTGTTTTACCAGATCACCATTTTCAATCCATTCATTAGTATGGTTCAGGTCAACCAATTCTTCATATAATTTGATAATTTCACGATGTTTTAAAGTGCCCGGATTTGTCACGTGAAAAATTCCTTCCGCCCTTTTTTCAAGCAGTTGATGAAAAACATCAATCATATCTTCAATAACCGTCACGGAATTCTCCACATCAATAACTTTTTCAAAAGAAGCCAGTTTATCTATCAAATTGCCCGGGGACGAAATATAATCAATCGGCATTCTGATTCTGGCGATGCCAACATTAGGCAAAGTTGAGAGCGCCAAATCCGCCGCGTATTTGGCTTTTGAATAAACCGCCTTAGGATTGCCAAAATCAGATTCTTTCCAGCCTTTCGGGTCCGGAGACGCGCCATAATAAATACAACCCGAACCGATATGCAAAAAATATATTTTCTTTTCTTGACAAGCCTGCGCGATAAAAATCGGCAACACGGTATTGCCCAAAATAGTTTCCTCCTGATTGGTTTCACACCAATCCACATTCGGCCTGCCGCGCACTCCGGCCGCGTTCAAAACCACATCCGGATTATATTTTTCCAGCAAATCCAAAGCATCCTGTTTTGATTCAATTATTTTATCGCTGACAATCGCCTCATCTTTCCAGACTTCAGCGCAACGCATGCCGATAAAACCGTTTCCAATAATTAATATCTTCATAAAACATTTATATATAAACATAACACGAATACGCGAATTATATGCGAATTACGCGAATCATGCGAATATATTTTTACGCAAATTTGCGTGATTTGCGTATTAGCGTAAATTAGCGTATTCGTGTTGCACTTATTTATATTGCCTTTGATAATACTCCATATAGCTGCCATCTTTCAATTTCTTCCACCACCATTCATTGGCCGTATACCACTCCACGGTTTTCTTCAGGCCTTCTTTAAAATCCACTTTCGCTTCCCAGCCCAATTCTTTTTTTATTTTGCTCGCGTCAATCGCGTAGCGTCTGTCATGTCCGGGACGGTCTTTCACATATTCAATCATCTCTTCCCCCACTCCCAAATATTCCAAAATCAATTTCGTGATTTCAATATTCTCAATCTCATTGCCCGAACCGATATTATACACACTGCCCGGCTCGGCTTTATGCAACACCGTGTCTATCGCGTCGCAATGATCATCCACATAAATCCATTCACGCACATTTTTTCCGTCCCCATAGACCGGCACTTTTTTGCCCTCCAGCAAATTGGTGACGAAAAGCGGAATTAATTTTTCCGGATACTGATTTGGCCCGTAAAAATTACAGCTATGCGTCACCACCACCGGTGTTTGGTAAGTCGTCCAATATGAATGGCAAAGCAAATCCCCTCCGGCTTTGGCGGCTGAATAAGGACTGCTAGGCGCAAACGGCGATGATTCGGAAAACAAACCGTCTTCCACACTGCCAAAAACTTCATCAGTTGAAATCTGAATCATTTTTTTCAGATTGAATTTTTTGACCGCCTCCAGTAAATTGTATGTTCCAAAAATATTGGTTTTTAAAAACGCGATCGGATCCATCACCGAACGGTCCACATGCGTTTCCGCCGCGTAATTTATAATCACATCTATTTCATTTTCTTTTACCGCTTTATCCACCGCGTCCACGTCGCAAATATCGCCTTTGACAAATTTATATTTCGGATTATCAACGATTTCTTTCAGATTATCCAAATTGCCGGCGTAAGTAAGTTTATCAAAATTGACCACGGTATAATCCGGGTATTTATTCAAAATATATTTTACGAAATGCGAGCCCATGAAACCGGCTCCGCCGCAAATTAGTAAGTTCATATATATTAAAAAAATTCAATTAATATACGATTTAAAAACATTTTCAACGTTTAAACAAAAGTAACTCGTAATCCGTAATCCGTAATCCGTACTTGCGCGCCTTTAACACACAAATTACGGTTTACGAGTTACGAGTTACGGATTACTGTTTACACATTTAATCAGTATTTAAACAGTTTGCTTATACTTTCTACAGTTTCCTTTCCTGGTTGATTAATTATTGAATGCATACTGCCTCCGCCGTCATTTTCCCATCGGGGCATAATATGAATATGCAAATGCGGGACAACCTGTCCGGCTGATTTACCGTCATTCCAACCGATATTATACCCGTCCGGATGTAAAACATCATCAATCTTTTTAGTTATTTTTTTAATCACCGGCAATAACGCGCCAGCGCTATTGGCATCAAGTTCTTCTATCCTCTCTATATGTTTTTTAGGAATAACCACCGTATGCCCTTTAGCGTGAGGAAAAATATCCAAAAAAGCCAAAACATCACCATCTTCATAAACCGTGTGATTTGGCACTTCCCCTTTTATAATTTTACAAAAAATACATTCGTCAGACATAAGACTTAAGGTGTAAGAATTAAGATATAAGATATGGAGTATCTTAGCTCAAAATTCTATTTCTTTCAAGCCCTCGAAAAATTAAAAACCCCCGCGGCAAAACGCCTGCGGGGGTTGGAAAAGAGCTGACAACGAGTTATTACTTCAAGAAGCGGAAGCTACGCAAGAACGCCGGAATGGTCCTAAGCCGGAAATGGGTTACCGACGTGGAAACCACTTTACCCGTATCAAGCCTGGTAAGGATACCCTGACAGGTAGTGTGAGACCAAGGCAGATTCCAAGGCTTTATGTTGGTCTTTTGACCAACATATTTATACAGCATGTCGTATGTCTGAAAGTAAAACGTGTACCTGATTGACGCTTCAGTGAAGTAAAGCAGTTCCAGCGAACCGCTACAAGGGGAATTATCACAAAGCCCCTCTATGGTCACAACACCTCTTAATTCATTGAACATGAAACAATCGTTGGAAGGATCAAGCCATGCCTTCAAGTCGCGTGTTCCCCAGTCAACCACAAACTCCATAAAGCGCTCACCTTCAGGTCCTTGTCCATGCGCAAACTTATGTTGTCCAGTCATCACTTCGGTCATCCTAAATCCTGGCATCGGTTTGTCCTTTCTGTGTCGTTGTCTTTTTGTTTTAAAAATACCTAAACAAAGTTAAACACATCCAAAAATGAAAGTCAACAGCCCCACTAGACAAAAATGTTTAAATGTTTGTATGTTTAAATGTTTATATACCACCAGATGTCTCAATATTCATTTCTTCCCAAACAACAAATTCACCGACCAAGTCGCCATTATCATTAAACTCATCCGCGATGAATTCTTCCATATCCAAATTAACCTCATTTTTCGGCAAAACCACAAAGCATTTGGTTTTGCCTGAAAGCGTATGCGCCGTTTGCGCGAAATTTTCCGCTTTTTTCTCCCGTATCTCATTATACAATTTTACCCTTTCTTCCTGCCCGAACTGGCTGTCAATCGGAAAACCGCCACCCACGATTTTTTGCGAACTCAAAGCTTCCAAAATCAATAAAGTCCAAGTATCGGCGATAACGCAAACATTTTCCGTCTCACTATTAATATTATCCCATAGCCAAACCGCTGTTTCGTATTCTGATTTGCCCGCCGAACGCATATCCGGACCGCTCGCGTAAGCCGTGGCTGTCGCCCAGGAAAAAACCGCCACCAAAACCAAAATAAAAATCTTTTGCAAATTAACTGATTGTACCTTTTTAAATAAAACAAATATGCCCAACAGAGAAAATATAATCAGACAATACGCCAGCGTTGCGTCCAAACGCCTAACCAGCGAGTGATCCCCTTCCATAAAAAACCAAGAAATAAAATATCCGAACGCGACCGACAAAAATAAATACCGGCTGATTTTTAAACCAACGGAATTTTTCTTCTTACCGCTAAAAAACAATCCCACAAACATAGCCATATATAAAAACAAAACAAAGGCAACTGTCGGCCATCTAAAATTCATAAATATATTGGATACAAAAGCGTAATCGGGCGTATGATTGAAAATTATATTGCCCGTCAGAATATCATGCGGACGGATGGCGCCGGCAAAATACCAACCGCTGAATTGCCCCGCTATTTGAGTTAATTTTGAGAATACGGCCGGGCTTTTTAAAAAATAAGAAGAACCCATCAGATATTCAACCAACGGAAAAAACAACGCCAAAATAATAATGCCAACGGAAATCATCGGCATCCGCAAAAATTTATTTTGAAATAAATTTTTCGCCGGCAAATTATTCTTGGACAAATACTGAATTAAAAGACTAACCGCTATCACCAGCCAAATCAATATAAAATGAAGCGAATAGCCAAACAGCATCAACCAAGCAAATAAGAAAACCAAATTCCTCTGAATAATTTTTCCGTCTTTCAAATATTGAAGCCATAACATCAAAACAAAAAAGAATGTCAGATAACCAAGACTAACCGGCAGAGTCAAACCGCCCAAAGCCTGAAACGGAAACAACAGACTTACAAACAAAGCCAGTAACAATCCACTCCGCCAGGAACCGAAAAGTAATCTTCCGATTCTAAACATAATAACCGGAATCATAATCCCCCACAAAAGCGGAATCAGCCAGATGTTCACAAATAGCAAATCTAATTTCAAAACCGATGCTATCAAGACCGAACCGCCCCACAACTGCCCATAAAAATATTTATTTGGAATAAGTAAAGCTTCCGGCAAATCAATACCTGCCACTTCCCGCCATTTAGCTTCCGGCCCGAACAAAACAGGCAGATGCGCCTCGCCTTGAATCAGTTTATTCTCAATCGCCAGATGACGCCACACATCCCCGCCCCACGGCAACTCATGAGACGCCGGCAAATACATATGCGCCAATACCGAATGCAAAATAAGAAAAAATATCGCCAATTTAACTTTATGCTTTGAAAGACAGATTAAAAAAAGAACCACAGTCAAAGAGAAAAATACAATAATATAGTATTTATCTATAATTTGCCACGGGCTGTTCACGATTCCACTACCGGCGTTTCCGCTGAGCAGAAAAATTCCGGCCAGCCACAAAGAGACAAACAAAATGACATAAAGAACATGCTTTTTAACAGCCACGCTCTCCGGCAAAGAATATTTATAACCGTGCGATTCAAGAATAAAATTTCTGTTATCTTCCGACCGCTTAACAAAAAATTTTACCGCTTCACCGATTATCTGAACAATCAGAAAAACCAGCCAAATTATCATCGGCGTTATCTTGTGCCAGACAACAAATACCGAGCTTATTAAACTTAACAATAAAAATACGGCAAACCAAGCATATAACCCAACTATAAAATCACCATGCCTCATCTTAAACACTTTTCCGAAAATTTTTTTCCACAAAATCCCGTTCAGGGCGAAGAATAATAAAAATAAAAAAATACCCAACCACTTTCTATCCCAAAGCGTTAAATTAAAATAAAGCAGTGTAAAAACCGCAAGCGAAGCCAGATGAAAAATAAATTTTTTCAAATATTTCATAAACTAATCCGTCAAATCCCATGGGCAAACAAACTAACAACCGCGAAACCGATGGCCAAACCGAATATCCAAGCCGCCAGATTTAACAATTCAGGCGAACTCAAAAATATCGCCAAAAGCGTAACACAGACCGCCGTGACCTGCAACAACATTTTTATTTTCCCCCACACATTTGCCATCCTGATTGTCTTAAATGTATACGACGAGACAAATCCTATTAAAATAAAGGCTATCTCCAAACTTAAAATCATCAGACCTAAAAACGGATTAAAATATTCAAAAACCAACAGCAAAACCATTGTGCCGATAAGCAATTTATCCGCCAGCGGGTCAAACATCATACCAAACTTTGTTACCATATTTTTGGTGCGCGCCAACGACCCGTCAAGCGCGTCGGTAAAAGCGACCGCTAAAAACACAAATCCGCCCATTTTATAATTTCCATTTAAAATAAGAAAAAAAACCAGAGGCGTCGCCAAAACTCTAAATAAGGTAATCTGGTTGGGGGTAACTGACTTGGGAATCAATCGCAAAAAAGTCCTGGCCATCAAATAATCGTGAGGGTGGACTTCTTTGGCTTCCATATAATCAAAAAGATCCGGATGTTTCTTCTTGAAAGATTGGATTATATCCATAGATTTGCTACAATATAACTTATAGCGTTTTTTTACTCTGTCATTGCGAGGAGTCTCAAGACGACGTCGCAATCCTGTTCTGTCATCCCCAACTTGATTGGGGATCCAGATAAACAATTCAATAAACAACGAGATTATCCCGATTTTGTATTAACAAAATCGAGGATCCTCGATTTCGCTGAGGCGAAATCGGGACTACACTCCAACCTAGTTGGGACTCGTAATGACAGGCTTAAATAAGGTTTGTTTTTTATCTAAATTTAGTTAAAAATTTACATAAACTCGCTATGAGTTAATAACCATATCAATTATACTATTTCCCGCAAAATAATGCTAGCTTATGCAAAAAATTGATAAACCCAGCACCACTCAGCTACACAGCCGAGTGGTGCTGGGTAAAAAACATTCTCTTGTCTTATATACCATTTTAGGAGCTGTTTTATTGACGCTAAACCTAACATTGGCCAATTCCATAATTTTAGGAGTCATCGGATTATTCGCGTATATCATCCCTCTCGCCTTATGGTATGCCAATTTAATAAAAGACAGAAATTTATTTTTCAGTTTTATTCTGCTTTTGGCGGTTTTTATGCTTTTAAACACCGCCTCATATTATCTGTACGGAATAACAAAATTAATTTCTCTGCTGATAATTATTCTGCCGATGCTGGCTTTTTTTATTCCGCCAAAAAAACCGGAAGAAGCCAAAGATTTTAATCCCGTGGAAAAAGTATCTTTCAAGTTAAGCCGATTCACAGCCGTTTTTTTATTTCTGGCAATAGATATATTTTTGATTTTCCATTTGACCGCGAACCGAACCTTTGGCTTAATGCCATCACCATGGCAAGCGGTGGAATATTGGTTTTTTATTTTTTACGCGATTGCCACCGGATTATTATTTTTCCTTATTTATACCCGAAATTCAACTTCCGAAAAAATTATACTGACCGGTTTGCATATTTTTACGACTTTCGCGATAACGGCGATTCTCTACCCGCTTGGCTACGGATTTGACGCTTTTGTGCACCGCGCCACCGAGGTTTGGATACTAAACAATGGCTTTATAAGCCCAAAACAGCCCTATTACATCGGTCAATACGGTTTTGTGGTCTGGTTGGCTCAAATAACCAAAATACCCCTATTTTATATAGATATTTACCTGGTACCGATATTAGCTTCTTTAACCCTGCCCGCCGGAATATTCTATTCTCTAAAACATTCCTTCCCCACCATGAAAAAATACGCTGTCTATGGCGTATGGTTAATTCCTTTTATTCCTTTCTTGTCTCTCCATTTGACCACCCCGCACAACATCGCGCTTTTATTCAGCATACTAATCGTCTTTTTCAGTTTTGCTTTTTTACACGACAAATTGGATTTAAAAATTTTATTATTATTGGCGCTGGCGGCCATATGCGCGCATCCACTGGTCGGCGCGCCGATATTAATTTTTGTTTTGGCGGTAATCCTCGCGAAAAAATGTTCGCCAAAAAAATTATTCGCTTTGCTGCCGGTTTTATTTTTAATTCTTTCCGTTTCTCTGCCGGCGATGTTCATCATGAATAACATCAGAATGGGCGCCGGCTGGCCCGAATTTACCAATCCTCTGCTCGGCATAAATAAATTCTTTGAATTATTCGCCCGCCCGTATTGGTACGCGACTAACACGCCCTTAATTTACGAGCTGTTGTATTCCTGGCAAAGACTAATTGTTCCGGTGGTGATAATCGCGGGCATAGCCGGTTTCATTCAATACCAAAGAAAAAATAAAAATATATTGTTATATGTATTTCCCGTGTCCGCCGTCGGTTTTGTCGCTTCAGCTTGGTTGTTGCGAAGCTGGGTTGTTTTTCCTGATGTCGTTTCTTACGAACAAGGCGACTTCCCTCTCCGACTAGTTAAAGCAAGTGTGCTGTTCTTGCTTCCGTTTGTTTCTTATCTCTTATCTCTTATTCTACAAAAAATAGAAGTATTAAAAAAACGCAAAATTTATTTAGGCCTGATTCTAATCACAAGCTCAATATTTTTAATGTTCTCTCTCTACTTGAGTTATCCACAAAGAAATATAAAAGCGAGATTTCCCGGGCTTAATGTGACGACAACCGATTTTAAAACGGTTGAATGGATTCATAATCAACACAATGACTATGATTATATTGTATTGGCCAACCAGCTGGTCTCCGCCGCCGCTCTGACCGATTACAGTTTTGCCAAATATTTTCAGACTCCGAACGACGAAATATTTTACTATTCCGTGCCTACAGGCGGATTATTATACAAACAATACGGCAAGATGCTGTATGAAGGACAAAAACGAGAATATATGGAAGAAGCGATGGATTTGACCGGCGTAAAAAAATCATATTTTGTAATAAATTCCTACTGGGCGAATTCGGATAAAATAATTGACGGCGCCAAAAAAACCGCTGACGCTTGGCAAATTATGGACGAGGGGAAAACCTGGATTTTTATATACACGCGCGATTGACTTTTTAGCAAAATTATGCTTAAATAACCGCAGGTCAAAAACAAAAGGAGCGGACATGCACAAGCATACAAAGGAAAATATTATCGCATTGTTGGCTGTTGGAGCCGTAATCGGCTCAACCGCGGCGCTAATTCATACCGCCCATTCTCAACTGGTTTACCTAATATTTCCTTTCCTCGCGATTTTTACTATCTTCGGAGTTCTTGCTCGAACTTTCAAAGAGACTTTGTTTGCGAGCTTTATCATTACTTCTATTGTCAGTATAGTTCTGGGAACAATCTACCTTGTTTCCGGATCGTCTGCTTCGGTTGAGGTTTTGAGGATGTTCGCGTCTTGTCCGATTTACGCGCTAGGTCTTGGCGGCGGTTTGATTGTCGCCTATCTCCTGCTTGGACTCATAGTGCGGATGTTTTCAGCCAGATAGCGGTTTGACCGCAAAAAAGCCCACCCCGTTGTACAGCGGGGAGGGCTTTTATATTGAACTCATAGCGAGTTTTTACTCTGTCATTGCGAGGAGTCTCAAGACGACGTCGCAATCCCGTTGGTTTAAGCTTAAATTTACGAGATTATCCCGATTTTGTATCGACAAAATCGAGGATCCTCGATTTCGCTGAGGCGAAATCGGGACTACACGCCAACCTAATCGGGACTCGTAATGACAGGCATAAATAAAGTTTATTTTTTAGCTAAATTTAGTTAAGAATTTATATAAACTCGCTACGATTTAATTACTAATTACTCGCCAACAAATACTTAATACCTAATACTAAATACCAATATTATACAATCTGTTCAATTCCCTGATGTAATCATCTTGAGAAAGCCCGGCCAACGGTTTAATCGTCTTCCCGCTCATCTCTTCCAATTTTTCTTTATTATCCAAACACCACATAATTCTTTGTTTTAACGACTCCTTATCTCCGGTTTGAAAAGTCAGGCCATTATCCCCTTCCCTTATCAATTCAACAATTCCTTCCACCCGGCTGGCCAGCACCGGCGCGCCAAAAGATAAGCTTTCAAAAATAACCGTCGGAGAATTTTCATAGCATAATGACGGCACAATCGTCATATCAGCTTCTTTAAACAACTTCGGCAATTCCGTTCTATCCACTTTCCCGTGCATTATTATATTCCCATACCCTTGGGACATTTTTTTTATATTTTCAAATTCCGAACCGTCACCGGCGATATGCAATTCGGCTCTGATATTTTTTTCTTGGCACAACTCAATAAAACTCTCAATTAAAAAATTAATTCCCTTATGTTTTTCAATCTGCCCCAAATAAAGAAAACTTATTTGGCCGCGCGGATAGCGTCCGCTGTCCGTTTGGTCAGTAGTCACAGGATTGCGAAGCATTACTTTTTTTGACTTTTCAAAAAACCCCCTGTCCGAATAAAAATCAAGCAAAAATTGCGACGGGGAAATCACCACATCCGGCGAGCCGATCAGTTTTTTCATCAGCCAAGTGTATATTTTGGTTGGCAAGCCATTATAGCGCCAATCCTTTTCTTTTAACTTCAAAATAATTCCGCTCGGTTCAACCAGTTGGACATCATGCACCGTATGCAGATGTTTGATTTTCATTTTTCTTATCACCGCCGGAATTAAGAAACCGATGCCCATAAGATTATGCGTGTGAACCACATCCGGTTTGGCTTTTTGCAATATCCTCTTTATGTATCTTGCCGACCCAAAATGGAACATATCCGCGATATGCCATAAAAATCTCATAAACGCGCTATGTTTATGCGCTTGCGTGTAAAAAAAGAAATTCCTCGGTTTAAAACGATAAACAGATATATTTCCGAAGATTTCATCGCTTTCCCCATCCGGCGAAGTGGTAATGACAACGACTTTATGGCCGTTTTCCGCCATTCCTTTGACTGTCTTGAATACCACATATTCCGCCCCGCCCCGGGAATACGGTGGATAAAGGTTTGTAATTAGGCAAATTTTCATCTTAAAAGGCTTACAATGCTTAAAAGGCCGGAAAAGCTTAAAAAGCTAACATACTGAATAAAATAATTATATGGTAATATTAACAATTTTACAACCGTCCACACCTACTCCACAGCCTATCCCCTAAAACAGTTGTATTAAAACAGCAAATCTTATATCATTGTAAATAGTTTACAGTTCATAGATAATAGCCAATAGCCAATAGATAACAATTCAAAGGTATTAATACAAAGGAACTCATAAAATACAAGCCTATTAACTCCGAACTGTGAACTAAGAACTATTACTATGCCCAACATAACGGAAATAGAAAAAATCCCGCCACAAAACATAGAGGCCGAAAAATCCCTTCTCGGCGCTGTTTTGGTTGATAAAGACGCGATGATAAAAATAGCGGA
>Ga0208373_1003581_pt1 | contig 15059 bp, 17 predicted proteins | sample RifOxyC2_FD_184036 | JGI IMG/M metagenome (GOLD analysis project Ga0208373, IMG submission 184036) | Soil microbial communities from Rifle, Colorado - Rifle Oxygen_injection C2 (SPAdes) | ecosystem: Environmental > Terrestrial > Deep subsurface > Rock core/Sediment | place: Rifle, Colorado...
AACGCTCCTTGACCCGACGTACATCTATGTCGGTCTCGTCGAGGATTGTCTCGACGCCGGGGTGAACATTCACTATGCGGTCAATGTCACCGGGCACGGCTGGCGCAAATTGATGAGGGCGCCACAGTCATTCCACTACGTCATCACATCGGTACCGGAACCCCAGCCAGTGTTCCGCTTCATCAAGGAACACGGGCGTGTCCAGACCGGGGAGATGTACGGCTACTTCAACATGGGAGCCGGCTTCGCCGTCTATGTCTCGCCTGACGATGTCGCATCCGTGCTGGTCGTCGCCAGCGAGAACAATCTGACGGCGTTGAACGCAGGAACGATCATCGAGGCCGAAGACAAGAAGGTGATCATTCACCCCGTCGGCCTGCAATATGATGGTGAGACACTCGCTGTCCGATAGCCACCACCTGCAACATCTGACTCGCACCTGAGCTCTCGGGATTTCCCGGGGGCTCTTTTTTTAATCAAAAAAACGGCTTTTAAAAACCGTTTCTTTTTTTGTAGATTTTTGAGGCTAAACCGAACATTTCTCGCACTTACCGCGAACCGGTCGCCCAGAACGAAATAAGTTGGTACCGCCAGCGGGAGTCGAACCCGCGATCTTCGGGATGAAAACCCGATATCCTAGGCCACTAGACGATGGCGGCAAAGTCGTTTAAGAAAATAACCAAGATACAAGTAACAAGATACAAACAAACCTCAAATACCGATGCTCAATATCCAATAGTAATTAGCGTATGATCGATATTTGATGACTGAATATTGCTTGGTTATTGTTTCTTGTTGATTGTAATTTGCCAATCTCCGATTGGCTGGTGGACCGCCTGGGACTCGAACCCAGAACCAATGGCTTAAGAGGCCACTGCTCTACCATTGAGCTAACGGTCCAGGCAATTTGATATATATTGGTACCCCCGGCAGGACTCGAACCTGCAACCTTCTGATCCGAAGTCAGACGCTCGATCCAATTGAGCTACGGGGGCATGGGGCGATCAACGGGAATTGAACCCGTGATTGCAGTGCCACAGACTGCCGTGATAACCACTTCACTATGATCGCCATAAACTTTCCAGCTTTTAACTTTCTACTTTTGACTTGTGTTGGTACCCGCGAAAGGAATCGAACCTTTGACCCACTGCTTAGAAGGCAGTTGCTCTATCCACTGAGCTACGCGGGCATGGAGCGGGTAGTGGGAATCGGACCCACATCTTCTGCTTGGAAAGCAGACATAATAGCCACTATACTATACCCGCCTTCGCTAAAGCTACGGCGGGCAGGCCCGCTTCTGCAATAGCATTGATTATGGTCGGGGTGGTCGGACTCGAACCGACGACCCCCGCGTCCCAAACGCGGTGCTCTAGCCAACTGAGCCACACCCCGAAATTAAATCAAAATTCAAAATTCAGAAATCAAATACGAATTATCTATCACTCGTCGATGCTTGTCCCTCGAAGTCCGCGGTAGGCGAGACGAAGTGGGAAGCCACACCCCCATACAGCAAAAATGCCCCTGCAGTACCAGAATATCATATATGAAATGTGGCTCATAGTCAATCAGGACAGACAATTGACTTTTTGCGATAATTAACATAAACTAATAGTAGTAATCAAATAAATTAATAAATCGACATCACGGTAAAAATTGAAATGAAATCAGCTACGAGTTATCTTTTCTATATGGTTAGATCGTCTTGGGGGAGAAGAATCTAGTTTTTGCTGTGATCTCAAAGGATTGAAATGATTGTGACTATTTTAATTGCCATCGCCGCCCTGATCTGCGGAGGAGTTTTGGGTTTTATCGCTTGGCAGATCACGGTCGGGAAACGGATGGCATCAGCCAAAGGAAAGGCGGAGAAGATTGTAGAGGATGCAAAAGTCGAGGAGAAAGAGATTTTGCTAAAAGCAAAGGATGAAGCGTTTAAATTCAAAACAGATGCCGAGGCGGAGGTAAGATCGAAGTCGGTCAATTTGGACGATGCGCAACGAGAGTTGCGTAAACGCGAGATGAGCCTTGAGAGTCGTTTCGATAATTTGGAGCGTAGCCGCAAAGAGGTTGAGACTAGCAAGGAAGAGATTACAAATATTAAATCATCCCTGCAGCAGCTACGGCAGAAACAGGAAGAGAGCTTGGCGAAAATTGCAAAGATGACGAAAGATGAGGCAAAAGATATTCTTCTTAAAGTTGTGGAAAAAGAGGGCAAGGAGGAGTTGATCAAAAAAATGAAAGAGGTTGATCTCTATGTAAAGGACAATGTTGACGAAAAAGCGCGTGAGATCATAGTAACAGCGATGCAGAGAATTTCGGCGGAAACAGCGGCGGAAACGACCGTTTCCACTGTACCGCTTCCGACGGATGAGATGAAGGGTAGAATAATAGGGCGCGAGGGCAGAAATATTCAAGCATTCGAAAAAGTGACCGGAGTTGATCTGGTTATCGATGACACACCGGAAGCAGTGGTGATTTCGTCCTTTGATCCGATCAGAAGACAGGTTGCCAAGGTTACGCTCGGGATGCTAGTCGCCGATGGCCGGATTCATCCGACCCGAATCGAAGAGGCTTACGAGAAAGCGAAGAAGATCGTTGCGGATGATATCAAAAAATCGGGAGAGGAAGCGGTTGTCGAAGTCGGGGTAACCGGACTTCCGCCGGAGGTGATAAGGATATTGGGAAGATTGAAATTTAGGACATCGTACGGACAAAATCAGCTTCAACACGCCATTGAAGTGGCGAGACTCTCGGCAGTACTGGCGGAGGAAATTGGCGCCGATGCCACACTATCGAAAAAAGCCGGACTTTTGCACGACCTTGGCAAAGCCGTCGACCACGAAGTTCCCGGTTCGCACGCGGTTATATCCGCCGACATAATGCGTAAATACAAATTGCCGGAGAATGTTATCCATGCCGTGGAAGCTCACCATGAGGATGTGGAGATCAAAACAGCCGAGGCGGCGATAGTACAAATCGCCGATGCGATTTCATCTGCAAGACCGGGGGCAAGGCGGGAATCTTTGCAGTCGTACATCAAACGGCTCGAAGAGCTGGAAAAAGTTGCAAATGCTTTCGAGGGGGTCGAGAAAGCATTTGCGATCCAAGCCGGCCGTGAGGTGAGAGTTATCGTCCGTCCGGAAGATATCGACGATTTGTCAGCGGAAAAACTTTCGAAAGAAATCGCAAGAAAGATTGAAGAAGAAGTTCAATACCCCGGACAAGTCAAAGTACAGGTGATCAGAGAAGTAAGAGCGGTGGAGTATGCAAAATAGCGGAGCTATTTTGCAAATCCGAAGCACGAAATCCGAAATCCGAAACAAATTCTAAATCTGAATGATCGAATGTTTTAAACATTAGAATTTAGAGAATTATTATTTGTTTCGAGCTTCGATATTCGAATTTCGAAATTGAGAAAATTTTATGCTTAAAATTTTATTCATTGGTGACATTGTCGGCAAGCCAGGAAGGGCTGCGGCGAAAAAAATGATTTCCGAACTTAGGGAGTCGGAGGGTCTTGATTTTGTTTTTGCCAATGGGGAAAATTTAGCGGCCGGGCACGGGATGACTTACGAGAAGTATCAGGAAATGGTAGAAGCAGGTATCGACTATTTCACTTCCGGAAACCACATCTGGAACAATAAGGATTTTATTCATTCTCTGGACGACAAAAGCGTGAAAGTCCTGCGCCCGGCGAATTATCCGGAGAATGTTCCCGGAAGGGGAGTGGCTCTGATTGGCGACGACATTGCTCTTGCTAACCTGCAGGGCAGAGTTTTTATGTACGATGATGTAGAAGACCCATTTAAAACCGCAGACAAAATCATCAAAGAAAACGAGGGTAAAATCATTATCATCGATTTTCACGCCGAAGCCACCAGTGAAAAAGTTGCTCTGGGATTTTATCTCGACGGAAAGGTGGCGGCGCTTTTGGGGACTCACACTCACATTCAAACATCTGACGAAAGAATTCTGGGAGGGGGTACGGCCTATATCACCGATTTGGGCATGACAGGACCAAGAGATTCCGTTTTGGGAGTAAAAAAAGAGATAATTATTGAGGGGTTCTTGACACAACTTCCGCAATCACATAAAGTGGCAGTAGGAGAGCAAATATTTGGGGGTGTTGTAATTGAAATTGATACTAAAACAAAAAGAGCCCTAAAAATAAAAAGGATCAACAAAGTAGTACCCGTCGAGGCGGGAAAAGGAGCTCTATGAACAAAAGCGAACTAATTAACGAAGTTGCAAGGAAGACTGGTCTATCTCGTCGTGAGGCCGAGGCTGGCGTCCAAGCGATGCTGGATCTAATCGCCAAGGAGTTAGCCAAGGGCGGGAAAGTGACCCTAACCGGATTCGGAACATTTGATGTCGGTAAGAGGAAAGCTCGTTCGGGTGTGAATCCTAGAACTGGGAGCGCTATCAAAATCCCCGCTTCCAAGATGCCTCGCTTCAAGCCGAGTAGAACGGTCAGGAACAAGGTGCGGTAGATATATCGTTAATCGTTTATCGGTTACGATGCCAGTTACGTTTAACGTCAAACGTCTTACGACACGGGCTTCGTTACCGTGAGACGGCTACCGTTGCTGGAGGAAATGAGCGGTGATAACATCAATGCTCATTTTTATGATCATTCAGAGATATGTGAAAGATTTGATTTTTGAATTTTGAGGGATATTATCCCTGATTATTTAAATCGTCTCAAACAATTTAGGGAACTCTTCTGGATAAGTTCGATATTCTGGATTTTTTTCGTAAATAACGTTTTTATAATCCTCTAATTTCATCCACTTGACATCAGCCACCTCACTCGCTTGGATTTTGATATCTTCGATTGAAGTGTCATTATAAATTATGTAAACGGTATTTATTCCATTTTCAATCCAACCATCCTGAAATTCAATTCTTCCTCGCGGGTAGCTGAACGTTACAGACAGATCATTTTTATTGATTTTGATGTTGAGTTCTTCTTGAATTTCTTCAACGACTGTTTCCTTAAGAGTTTTCCTCGAAGATACATGACCCTCAGCAGACATCGCCCACATATTCGGATACGTTTTCTTGCTGGCCGCACGTTTTTGAAGGAGTACTTCGTTTTCTGAATTTATGATCCAAGCGTGAATATGACGATGTAATAATCCTTTTTTATGAACAACCTCGCGGCTCTCTATTTCGCCAGTTGGTCGCCCAGATTTATCAACAATATCGATATATTCCATAGAATATGCTTTCAATAAATATGATGCTCGAACATTTCTCGCACTTACCGCCTTCTCTTCGAGTCTGAGCCTGAAAGCTCACCCCTCAAAGTCGAAGACCGGTCGCACAGAACGACATGTGTTGGTACCCCCGACAGGAATCGAACCTGTATCTAGGGCTTAGGAGTCCCTTGTTCTATCCATTGAACTACGAGGGCAGGTACCAGCAATCTGTTCTTTCAACGAGTGAAAAAGTTTAAGCAGATTTCCTCCGTTTCTAACTCGAATCCTACACATTCCGTATTTTAGTTTACCATGTTTTTTACCAGTAAGCACATTTATTTTTGTTTCTCTCCCGAGTTTTTTCCCGGTGATTTTCGACCAATATTTGAGGCAATCACTGATGATTAAATCATCGTATACTCTAATTGAGACAAAAATATCATCACTTTTTACTCCATATGTCTTCATGAGCGATGAAATAAATATTTTAACCAGATCACCATCCGTGTTGGCAAATGAAAAATCCTTTTTAGACCCTTCGGCCCAATAGAGTGATGCTCCGATTAAGTACAATTCTCTGTCTGTTAAGTCCTTGACCATTGTCGATGCCCTAATACTGGCATCATCCCATCTTTTCATGCAGAGGATTTGTGCGGTTCTTTTACGATCAAGCCATCTCCGCATGTGCTCTCGAGCTATAGGAGTATCTTTAATGTGCCTAAGAACTGACGATTTAGCTGTTTGTGTAATTCTGCTTATTTCTGGTACGCTGTGCCCGCTAGTTCGAAGTTCTTTCATATAGCTGATTACTCCAGGTTTTATTCGTTTCATAAATTCAAGTATAAATGATTATATCTATGCTGACAAGTACGCTTAGCTATATCCAAATGATACGACAATTGGATTCGGATGGATTTAATGGTAATATCGGTTTAAGAGCGGGGATTAGCGCAGTCCGGTAGCGCGCATCGTTCGGGACGATGAGGCCGGCGGTTCAAATCCGCCATCCCCGACCAAAAAAAATCATTAATCCCTATCAAAATTCAAGTATGAGCTATGCATTGTTGGTCATAATATTTTCGCTGATACTGCTTGTCGGCGTTGCCGGCACAATATTCCCCGCGCTTCCCGGCATACCCTTAATGTTCGCTGTGACTTTAATCTTTTTATTTTTTGATAGATTCGCACATCTGACGGTCTTAAACTTAATAATATTCATTATCATCACGCTCGCATCAATCACAGTTGATTATACTTCCGGCATCATCGGAGCAAAGTACGGCGGTGCGGGAAGAAGCTCTATCATTATCGGACTTTTAGGTTTAATAATTGGAATATTTATCTACCCGCCCTTTGGTGGAATCGCAGGATTGTTTGTGGGGATACTGGTCTCGGAGATAATTCAATTCAAAGATCACAATAAAGCGATAAAAGCAGCCACAGGAGGAGTTCTGGGAGTTATCTCGGGCACAGTAGCCAATTTGATATTAGCACTGTTATTTTTAGTACTGTTCATAATTTTTTCCGTTAAATGACCTCGTTCCTGTTGCCGAGCTTAATTAGTATTTCAATTATCGCAACTATTCGTTTATTGTACGTACGTACAATAAACGAATAACAGATATTGTCGGTTAAGAATTCACCGGGTTATTCATCGACGCATAAGCGTTTAATTGGTGTAAAAATTGATGTGATTTAATTTGATTATGTGCGCGAAGAGAGGTATATTTGAAGTTATGAAAAATGTTTTTCTCACATCAAGTTTACAGAGTGTCGCGAAAGATCTGGCCGAACATCTTGATCCGAACATCAAGAGGTTTCTTTTCGTCATCACTGCGTCGGAATTAGAAAAGGGGAATAGGTGGTGGTTAATAGCGGACAGAAAATCAATGACGGAGTTGGGCTTTGAACTTGAAAATTACACTCTAACCGATAAAACAAAAGAACAAGTCAAAGATGCGTTGTCAAAAGTTGATGGAATTATTATGGCCGGTGGAAACACTTTTTATCTTCTTTGGAAAATTCAGCAATCGGATAGTGCGGGTCTCATTAAACAATTTGTAAAAGATGGCAGAATATATATCGGTTCATCAGCCGGTTCAATGGTTGCCAGTTCGGATATTTACGCCTCTCGCGAGAAGAAGGAGATAGATGCAGTTCCGGATATCAAAGATTTCAATGGACTTGGCATCACCGACATTATGGTCCAGCCGCATTGGGGCTCAAAGAGTTTCAAAGAATCATATTTGAATGAAATAATGAAGCACTCGTATGTCACAGGTTTCAAACAGATCCTCCTTACTGACGAACAGTATGTGATTGATGATGGCGATAATATCACGTTTGTAGATATTAAAGCTATCAGCTAATTAAGAAAAGGAGTCCTATGCCAGAACAAATTCAGCTACCGGTTGATCCAAAATCGCCGGAGGCAAAAATCGAACCGGAACGTCACATTGTGCAATCATTTGCGGAGTTGATGGTTAGAGCCAGAGACAGCCATGATAAAAGAATTCGGATTTGGGACATGGGGAGGGAGGAAAGATTTCACGAACCGACAAAAAGGAAATTCTTTCAAGAAGTTCCAATGCCGGGGGCGTATCTCGATGCCGTGATTTTTCAGATAAAATGGCCATATAGTTTATCATTTAATGCTTACGGCCCAAACCTCAATAACCCCGATGAGAGGAATGAGAGGTTCTGGGGCGGGCGCATCGGTAGAGACAATTTTGAGACAGAATGGGCTGGGAAAGTTGATATTGGCCCCGATCTCTCCGGCCACAGCCAAGAGTGGTACGAAGGGATGTACGAAGCAGAACGAGCGAAAGGCGAAGCAGAGCAAGAACGACGCAACCGAAGAAACCGGTATTAATTATTAGTGCAATCAATTAATTCAATATGGGAGCGCAATGTACTATCTAATTCTTTTTTACTTGGCCGGAGTATTGCAAGACTTTCTTTTAACCCTCAATTGGCGATTTATCGCAAAAGAGCGCACTGCTTATGCGGTATTATTCTCATTTCTGACAACCGTAATATCCATGTTGGTAATCTACAATATTATTACTCGATTGGATAGTGACAGAAGCATCATCGCAATATTAATCTATGCCCTGGGCATTGCTACCGGCACACTAATTGCAATGAAAGTAAAAATCGGAGAGAAATGAAAATTAATAATTCGCGAAAAGCTAGTGAAAATGCTAGAATAATGTATCTAATCCAGCAAGCTGGGACATTGATGATGACGAATCGCAGCCATGTTCGTAATCTTGGCAACGTCACTTTCGATACCTTGGCCTCTCATAGCTTTCACGTTGCGGTTATCGCTTATTGCATCACGAGAATGGAGAAATGTTCTCACCAAGAGGGAATGAAGGCCCTGACCATGGGAATATTTCACGACTTGGCGGAGGCTCGCACTGGTGACAACGATTTTGTGACAAAAAACTATACCACCGCAAACGAGGAACAAGCGGTAGCCGATCAATTCGCAGGCTTCTCTTTCGGTGAAGACCTTAAAGAAGAGATCGAGGAGTACGAGAAAAGATCATCAAAAGTTTCCAAATGTGTAAAAGACGCCGATTGCATTGCCCAGATGTTTATGGAGTGGTCGCTCTCCTGGCAGGGGAACAAACTAGCCGATAAATGGTTCAAAGCAGACCTTAAGAATCGTGTTCCGTATTTGAAAACCAAATCGGCGAAGAAGTTAATAAACCTCATAAAAACCTCCGACCCCCAGGACTGGTGGTGGCAGGAGTTTGTAACTAAATCCGGCCCGAACCTGAAACACTTAAATGGATGAATTATATTTATGAATGGCTCAGCCATTGAGGCGTTCATATATCCGATTAACCTCTATCCGCCACCTCGTAGGTGGCGGATGGGTGGGTACGCAATTAATGTTTATGAAGGCTCATCTTATAAAAATCTATTGCTCCAAATGTAATGTGCATCTTTATGATTATAAAAAGGATAAGCTGGGGCATTTGCTAAAATGCTACAAAGATATGATTGCGCGTGATTATACGGACGGAGATCTGAAATGCCCCCAATGTGGCCATCAGTTTGCGCGAGGCGCTGTGATACACAACCGCCCTGCAAATAAAATCATCCAGGGTTCAGTATATTGCAAGGGTTAAATTTGGAAGAAATTCATCTGCTGATATAATAACAACGTGACGCAGCAAAGAAAAGAAAAATTAGAGAATGGTGAAATTTATCACATCTTCACAAGAAGCATCGCAAAGTTTGTCGTGTTTAACAACGATGAAGAATATCTAAGGATGAAAAATATTTTGAACTGCTATCGCTACGCAAACTTTAACTACAAGTATTCTCATTTTGCCGAACTGGACGAATCATCGCAAGAAGTAATTTTATACCAGTTGAAAATTGAAGATAATTGTTTAGTACGAATTATCGCATATTGCATAATGCCAACACATATTCATATTATTCTTCAACAATTGGAAGAAGGTGGAATCTCCAAATACATGTCACGTGTGCTAAACAGCTATTCTAGGTATTTTAATACCAAGCACAAAAGAGTCGGGCCGCTTTGGTCGGGAAGGTTCAAAAGCGTGTTGGTATCAGAAGATGAACAGTTGTTGCACCTTACGCGCTATGTACATTTAAACCCGACCTCGGCTGATCTTACGAAAATACCCGAGCAGTGGGAGTTTTCATCTTATGGTGAATATTTACAGGAGAATAGTAATGGCGGAAGAGTATGTAACTTCGATAATCTATTTGATCTATCGCCGAAAGAGTACAAGAAATTCGTTGATGATAGAAAACAAGACCAGAGAAATATTTCGATTATCAAATTCCTCACGATGGATAATTACGCCGGCTGATTAACCTTCATCCGCCACCTACGAGGTGGCGGTTAGACGGTGATCAGATGCGGGTAGCGGCAGAGTAACGATAGATGGGCATATAACAATATGAAAGCACCGGACATTGTAGCCAGAAAGATTACTGAAAAAATTGCCTCGTCGGCATTTAAGCTTTTTCGAGACAAAAAATTCCGACGATTGGTTGAACTTGAAAAATTCGACCAGACAGAACAAGACAGAATTTTCAATGAAATTGTTATATCCGGAATTGCTCTCGGGTATTTGTTTTTTGATACGCTATCCGAAAGGCCGGAATATGAAAACGATGTCTACTTTCCGGAGATAAAAATCGAGCTTCTTTCATCATATGGAAATTTACTTAAAGAGATCGGTTCGAAAGATGAGGATGCGAGTTTATTTAAAACAGTTATCAAAATGCGTATTGATGAATGCCAGAAAGAATATCGGAAAAATAAAAAAACTTACCACTACAGAAAGAGGTCGTTTGGCCGTTTGTGGTGGCTATCGTCGGCTACGATCATATTAAACGCGGAAAAGGTAAGCCCGAAGACCCTCTGTTCGATATGTTTTTGAAATGGACAAAAGATACCTTTAAAATGATTCTTAAAACGCGTTAATGGTTAACCCTCGACTTGCACCTACGAGGTGGCGGTACGATGGTAAACATCTACCACTTCTATACTGCCCATTCGATAAACTCAGGGTAAAATCCGTGTAGAAGTGCTGATACAGCCGGATCAACTATACATATAAAACGAGTGCGACGGCCCTGCTAGGGCCGCCGCACGGTGCGGTGCGCGTGTGCACGAGCTAGGAAGTTGCTCCCCGTCTTCGGAGGCGTAACACGAAGCGACCCAGTAGTCGCTTCAGGCGGTAGCCTGGAGGAGAGCCGCCGATGTTGAACTTCGGTGGCCACCAGACGATGTCATACCCGCGATCGGTTGTGATCCCCCAGACGTACTCACCGCGACCCCTGTCCTTGAAAGCGAAGCGCCAGATCGGGCCTGCGCCCTCGTAGCGTACATCGTGGGTGTCGCTTAACCCGAATGACCACTGACGCTTCCCTCTGTAGGCGGCGACACCGTTGTCACGGACGATCCTATGCCGCCAGCAGATCCCAAGGCGGTGCGCTCGACACCAGCAGTAGCTGATACCGAGCTTACCTATGTCCACGTCCCAGTTCATGAAGAAGTCGCGCCACGACGCGGTTCGTAGCGTCAACATGAAGACGGTGCCGATTGCGATGAAGATGGTCATGACCGTCGCCTCCGTAGGGTGGGTGTTGTTGGTATGTAATATTATTCAAACTCATTGTCGAACTATTGTCAAATTTATAAGGGTTTACACTGTTTCTGGTATAATTTACCTGAACAACCATGATTCACATTACTTATTAGATTAGCAATAAAGTAATAATGTATTGTATAATCAAACGCTGAAAGAATTCAAATGATTAATATTGAAACAAACAGACTAAGTAGTAGCGACTTTCAGTTGTAGAAGTAATTTGGAGGACATATGGTTCAGGGAGAACATTTTATCGATACAGAAGCTTCGCGAGAGAGGGTTCCCAATTGGAGTTTTGAACTACATCGTGTTGAGAAAACAGGGCTTTGTGCGGATTATTATAATGCATGGACGGGGGTCGGTTTTGATGTTGGAGAGGGGAAGCTTGGTCCATTTATGAAAACGTTGCCTCGTTACGAGGAGTATCTGCGGGACAATATGGGCACTCAAGATACGGCAATCGCCGAGAGAATCATTCAAGAGAGCGACCCCGAAAAAGTTAGGGAAATTGACGGTTTAGTCGATGAATTTAATGCTGATTTGGCGCGAATGATAAAAGAGCAGGATATTGAAACCGCAGGTAAATTCTTCAAAAGAGCCGATAAATTGATTAGAGGAATGCTTGAAGCTATCTCATAAATACCTTATCTACTGCAATTTGCCAGAATCGGCTGCAAAGAATTAATTGTTCGTCATCGTATCAACCGATACGCTTCCTCACACTTACTCCTTTTCGCTCGATTCTATCTAAATTTCGTTACGAAAAGCATTTATGAGATAGCTTCTAAACTGATTTTGATGATATGTGGCACTCGATAGGGGAGAAACAATCTATTTCATTATCGGTGTTGTCGGCATGCACAAGATGGCTAATTAATCTGAAATGCATACAAGTTTTCCCAAAGGTACGACGATTTGGATAAAGTTCAAAACCGGCGAAACAACAATCGGTAAATTTTCAGATCATAAAAGTGGCAAGGTTTTGCTTGAAGATGGTAGGGTGATAGTTCTCAAAGAAGTCAAATCTATGTCGATCCGAAAATTGAAATAGATAACAAAAAGGAGGGGTATGACAGTAAATGACGATAGTGTGAAAAAATTGGAGAAAGTTGAAGCACCCGGGGTGATTGGGGTGCCGGAAGCGACATCTGCCAAAAAACCGAAAGAGGGCTGTTTTGGCGACTGTTGCGCTACTGTTGCGGGTTTGATCGTTTTTTCTGTGGTCGCATCTTTTGGCATATATTTTCTAGTTCAGTATTTTGAGAAACAAGACTCGAAGAGCTCAAAAGAGCCGAAGACAGTTTATTTTCTTAGCACACAAATTCCAAATTATGAGATAACTGAAAATGAGAGAGCCCTGTTTGATCAGAAAATTAAAGGCAAGTTTTCCGATGAAGATTCCAAAAAAATGATAGGTATTGCTCAAAAAGCCAAGGATATTTATCCTGAAGGATATTTCGTTATTATCAAGTCTACTCTTAAATACAATGATAGTTTGAATATTTGGCCACTGTTCATTAATTTGTATTCGGACAATGTACAAATCGACGTGGCAGTTCATGAACTTTCGCACATTACATTATTGTTGGATAGCAGTTATTGGATAGAGGATAAATCACTTACCATACCCGGTTATGGCGAACTTGACAGCAAATTGTTTGATGGTTTGCCGTTGCTTAAATATATCGAATCACCGACTTCCTTTGACGAAAAATATTTGAAAGAAAGTAAGCAAAGATTTACTCTTACTCTGGATGAGATAAATTCTTATACAAAAAGCGTGAAAATCGCGCGAATCCAAAATGAATATAATTCAAACTCGGAGAATCTGGCAAGGCAATTGTATATATTAACCTTGCATCTGAAACACGCGAAAGAGGTCGAAACAGATGACTGGAAACTTCTGACTAATAACAAATCTCTCGCTTTTACGGTGATGCGTTTGGTTACCATGGCTGAAGTTGAGCTTGAGAATGCGAAATCAAGCGGGATCGAGGGATCGGGCACTGCTGCTAATTTGAAGTTGTTCGAGGAAAATAGACATTATTTTGATGAATATTTGCAAGCAAGCGGAGTAAAGGATCTCAATTCTGAAAATCTTACATTGTCCGATTTGCAAAAATTAGGAGTAGATCTAAATTTTAAGAAGTTCTAATATTTGATATTTCAAATAGGAGATGGGTCGATCCGAAGCGTAGTTAGCGCTGAACTGGACCGACCCCCGGTTCGTCAGGAGCTTGGGAGCCCCCGCATAAGACCCCTCTTGCGACCGATGTTGCGGTAGCTCATGTTCACCAACAGCTTTCGCCAGACATTGCCGCGCCCGACGAGGAAGACGCGTCTTATGACCGAGGGGAGGGAGTAAAAGTTCCCGTAAGCCCCATCTCTCCCTTGTTGGAGTTGCTCCGGGGTCATCTGCATCGGCTTGAACACTACACGACTCATGGTGAAGTGGGACCAGTCGAAGTCGATGATGCGTCCCTCGCTCTTGAGTTGCTCGTACATCGCCGTTCCAGGATAGGGTGTCGGCACGGAGAACTGTACTGCGACCAGCCCCGCTTGCTTGGCGAACTGTACTGTCTCGGCGAAAACGGTGAGAGAGTCTCCGTCCAGCCCCAGTACGAAGGAGCCGACGATCTCGATTCCGGCCGCGTGGATCTTCCCGATGGCGGAAGCCATATCCGTACCCACATTCGGCCTCTTGCCAGTTGCGACAAGGTTCTCCGCGGATAGCGACTCAAGCCCCACGAAGATTGCCACACAACCGCTTAGGGCGGCGAGACGAAGAAGTTCGGGGTCCTCTGCGATACTTAGATCCGCTTGTCCAACCCACTGGATCTTGAGCGGAATCAGCGCCTCGAAAAGTTCCTTGGCCCGCTTGTGGCTTCCGACGATGTTGTCATCGACGAAAGCGATCCAACCTGAAAGCTGTCGCACCTCTTCTACGACTTCCTCCACGGGCCGGAAGCGGTACTTTTTGCCGGTGACAGTGCTGACCGAACAGAAGGTGCAGGCGTGGGGGCAACCTCGTGCAGTTTGAACCTGGTTCCTCGTCAGGTAGCGGTCAGACCGGAGCAGATCGCGCCGAGGCAGTGGCAGGTTCTTCAGGTTGTGGTAGTGGCCGGGAGATGCTTGGTATCTGGGTTTGAGCCTTCCTGCTTTGAAGTCTTCGAGCAGTTCTGGCCAAACCAGTTCTGCCTCGCCGATAGCGATCGCGTCGGCGTGCGGGCTTGACTCATCGGGGCAGACGGTAGTGTGAATACCGCCCATAACGACCGGTACGCCGCGACTCCTGAACGTGTCGGCGATGGCGTAGGCGCGTGGAGCCGCCGCCGTCATGAAGCTAAGCGCAACCAGGTCGTAAGAAGCTCCCGGATCGATCTTCTCGACATGTTCATCGACGAGTTGGACTTCAGTGTCATTGTCGAGATAGCTGGCCAAGACAGGTAGGGCTAACGGGGGCGCAAGCACTTCGCCGCCGCCCCACCATTTTGAGTTGTACGCCGGAGCGGCGATGAGAAGCTTCATTGGCTCGGCCACCCTTCAGAGATTTTTGCGAAGCTACCGCTATTATATTATCATAAATTAACGCGTGATGTGCAATTATTCTCGAGTAAAAATAGAATAAAATTGTCATTTCGAGCCATCCCGCGAAGCGATTAGCCGAAGTGGGAGGCGAGAAATCTACCATTTAGTATATGATGAATTACAA
>Ga0208373_1003583_pt1 | contig 15055 bp, 11 predicted proteins | sample RifOxyC2_FD_184036 | JGI IMG/M metagenome (GOLD analysis project Ga0208373, IMG submission 184036) | Soil microbial communities from Rifle, Colorado - Rifle Oxygen_injection C2 (SPAdes) | ecosystem: Environmental > Terrestrial > Deep subsurface > Rock core/Sediment | place: Rifle, Colorado...
CAAGCCACTAAATAGTCAGGCTCGCGTTTTTCCGCTTCCCAATGCTGGGCCCGCGCCTCCCGGCCAATTATGGCTTGGAAATCGCGGACCATCATGGGATAGGGATGCGGGCCGACACAAGAGCCAAGACAATAAAATGTATCATCAGGATGGGCCATCCAATCACGCAAAGCTTCGTTTGTGGCATCTTTTAGCGTCTTGGTCCCCGAGGTAACCGGCACAACTTCGGCACCCAACAATTTCATCCGCAGGACATTTGGCGCCTGCCGGCGAATGTCTTCGGCTCCCATGTAAACATGGCATTTCAGGCCAAAGAGAGCACAGGCTGTGGCCGTTGCCACGCCGTGCTGTCCCGCCCCGGTTTCGGCGATGATGCGGAATTTTTGCATCCGCCTGGCCAGCAATATCTGCCCCAAAACATTATTTATCTTATGGGCCCCGGTATGGCAAAGGTCTTCCCGTTTTAGGTAAATTTTGGGTCCCTGGAAATACTCGCTTAACCTGGCCGCGAAATAAAGCGGGGTCGGCCGGCCGGCAAAGTTTTTTAAATAATAAGCCAATTCATCAAGGAAACCCCGATCCTGCCTGGCAGATAAATATGCCCGGGTTAACTCTTCCAACGGACGCATCAAGGTTTCGGGGACAAATCGCCCGCCAAAACGGCCAAAATATCCTTCTTTATTTGGTAAATTAGCAAAGTCAGCCATGCCCCGATTATATCATGATATAATTCGCCAGTGGATAGAAAGAAATTTGTATTATTATCAACAATCATTTGTATTTTGACATATCTCATTTGTCATTACGCGCTAGCGTTAACTCCCGAACAGATTGTCCAGAAAGTTGAAGCCAATTATCAGAAAATGAAAACTGCCGAGTGCGACATTACACTCGACGCCGGATTAACGGTTTTTGGCTGCGGGGGAATTAACCAATGGCAAGGCAAACTCTATTACAAGTACCCAAAAAAGATGAAGTTTACCCTTAATGGTGAGACCTATTTTGTTAAAGGGAACGATATCCGCAAAATTGATCATAAAGGGAAAAAATATTATGTCACCCTAGTGCACGCCCCAGATTTTAGCAGCGGCTACCATCCGCAACTTATGGCAACTAACTTCTTTTTGACGATAGCCAAGGAAACGACGGCAGAAGTTATCCTTGAAGGGATCCCTAAGCCCGGGGTCCTCAAAAACGCCCGTAAAGTCTATTTCACGATTGACAAGGATCTCTGGCTCCTGCGCCAAATATATGTCACTTTCGACAACAAAAACCTCTCCGGAGCCATGACCATCGATTACAATAAAATCAACAACCTTTGGGTCCCCGTTGCCTTAAGGGGGAAAAGCGCCGTTGAGATTGGCGGCAGCAACCTGGTCGGTTTAAGATTAAATTTGCGGGGGGAAAAAGTTACCGTCAATCATGTTCTGCCGGACCAGCTCTTTGAGGCCGGATTCTAACTTGACATCCGGCAGATAAATAATACAATTACGGCTGTGAAAGTTTTCGACGGTTTTATCATCGGGCTGCTGTGTTTGTCATTATTTGGCCTCGCTTTTTTTTCCAACAGCTGTGGTGAGGTGGTCGAAGATGAAACGACCACCACAACCAGTGCCACGACCACCACCAATCCCGATGCCCGATCAGTTTCCGGGACCGTCAATTTTTCCACTGCCTCGATCGGTATCCTGGGCGGGGCAACCATTACCTGCACCAAAGAAGGCTTGAGCACGGTCACAACAGCTGATGCCGCGACTGGGGCATATGAAATCACCGGCTTAACGGCCGGAACATATATTTTGTCCGCCAGCAAAACTAATTGGACCATTCCCGGATTTTCTGTTAACCTCACAACCACCAGCTCCACAGCGGCAAATTTTAGCGCCGCCCCCACCAGCTGGGAGGTCCATTTTCTTGCAGGAGGACAAACACTGGCCGGGATCGGCAGCATGGAGGGACATTTTTATCTGGGTGAAAACCGGGCCTCCCCAAAAGTCATTAAAAGCAGCTCCCTGTCGCCAACTACAACTTGGTCAGATTTCAGCGCCGGCACAACAGAAGCCATAGTTGAATTAGTCGCCTATGACGGCATCGCCATCTACACTTCACACCAATCCGGATCACTTTATAGCACGACGAATGAAAGCTCCTGGTCGCTAACTCCCAAAGCAGACGTTTTGGGTACCGGTAAATACGTCAAGAATCTGACTTTTTATTCCGCCCACAGATCAACCTCTATCCTGGTTGTCCTGGCTATCGGCAGCGACGGACAGCTATACCGGGAAATTATCGGCTCCGGACCTACGCAACTAGAAGTTGTGTCCAGCGCGGGCACAGGACTTAATGCCGCTGTTGGCTGGATCGATCCGGAATCCGGGGCCAGCGTGGAAGCTGTTTGCGGGGACAATGGGGTAGCTAAGTATAAAATGGTCAATGGCTCAACCTGGACTAGCGTCAGCATCCCAGAGGTCACCGATAATCTGCTCGATTTCTCGGTCGGGTCGCACGCGGGAGATATTTACTTCATGGTTATCTCTGCAAATAACATATATATGAGAAATAATGCCGGCGATATCATTGAAAGCGTCGCAGGCATCCCTTATAGTCTCACCAGCGGTTATTCGGGGATATCAGCCGCCGGTGAAGGGCGCCGGTCGGTGGTCGCGGGCGAACATGGCTTGATCATGATCCACAAATAATTGAACTCTGTAATTTTATCGTTTATAATCAGTCATCATGCTCTGCCAAAAATGCAAAATCAGGCCGGTTTCGGTACACATTACCAAAATCGTTAATGGCAAAAAAGTCGAACGCCATTTATGTTCCCAATGCGCGGCTGAAGAGGGTTTTATGCCTGGCGCCGGCAACTTTGACGTTTTAGGTTTCCCCAACCTGCCGGAATTTTTTGAATTTCCCGATCTATTTGCTTCGCTGCTCAAACGCCGCCCTTCAGAAGGGTTTTATGAATATTTTGCCAGTTCAGCCAACCGGGTATTACAATTAGCGACCGAAGAGGCTGGCCGGCTGGGACATGACCATGTCCGGACCGAACACCTCTTGCTTGGTTTGATTAAAGCCGAAGGGGCGGCTGCCAAAGTTTTACAGCAGCTCGGCGTTGACCTGGTCAATCTTTTTTCCGACCTGGAATCAATGATCGGCCATGGCGAAGGCTCGCCTAAAAAAATCACCCTCTCCCCACGGGCTAAAAAGGCCCTGGAGCTGGCCTATCAGGCGGCACGGGAACTGGGCTTTAATTATGTCGGCGAAGAACACCTTTTGCTGGGCATTATCCGCGAGGGCGAAAGCTTGGCCGCCCAGGCGCTGCATAAGAGAAAAGTGAATTTTGACAAAGTGGCCAAGGAAATTATCCAGGAGGCCGAAAAATCCCTTGGCGGCAGCCCGGGGCCGGAAGATGCTGGGGAGGCATTCCCTGAAGGTGAAGAGTTTGAAGCCGGTTTACCTGGTGGCGGCGGACCGGAAGAGATGTTCGGTTTCCCTGGCCTGGGGATTGGGGCCCCGCCCAGGCCAAACAAGCCGGCCTTGCAGTCGTATGGCCGCGACCTGACCAATATGGCCAAGAAAGGGGAGCTCGATCCGGTTATCGGCCGGGAAAAAGAAATTGACCGGATAATCCGCATCCTCTCCCGCCGGACCAAAAACAACCCGGCCCTGCTCGGAGATCCTGGGGTGGGGAAAACAGCCATTGTCGAAGGTTTGGCAGAACGGATTATCAGCGGGGACGTCCCGGAAATTCTCAAAAATAAAAGTTTGATCGCCCTTGACCTTGGCGGCATGGTTGCCGGGACTAAATATCGCGGCGAATTTGAGTCCCGGGTCAAAAAAGTCCTGGATGAAATTCTCTCCAAAAAACGGCAGATCATCCTCTTTATCGATGAGCTGCATACTCTGGTTGGCGCCGGTGGCGCTGAAGGGGCTATTGACGCCGGGAATATGCTCAAGCCTGCTTTGGCCAGGGGAGAATTACAGGTCATCGGGGCAACCACACTTGACGAGTACCGCAAAAATATCGAAAAAGACCCGGCCCTAGAACGACGCTTCCAACCGGTGTTGGTTAGTGAACCGACCGTTGACCAAACCATTGAAATCCTCAAAGGGATCCGGGACCGTTATGAAGCGCACCACCGGGTAAAAATTCCCGATGCCGCCATCGTTGCCGCCACTACCCTGGCCGACCGATATATTTCCGACCGCTTTCTGCCGGATAAGGCCATCGACGTCATGGACGAGGCGGCGGCCAAGGTCCGGTTAAGGACCATCTCACCGCCTCCGGAAATCAAACAATTGCACAAAGAGCTTTCGGCCGCCAAGCGGGAAAAAGAGGCCGCCCTTTCGGGGCAAAAATACGAGCAGGCCGCCTCATTCCGCGACAAGCTGGCCGAGGTTGATAAAAAAGTTAAAGAGGCTGAAGAAAAGTGGCAGCTGGAACGCGGGACTGGTGAGCCAACCGTAACCGAGGACGACATCGCCTCTATTGTTTCCGATTGGACCGGTATCCCGGTTATCAAATTGACGGCAGCTGAAACAGAAAAATTAATCCACATGGAAGGCGAACTTCACAAGCGGGTCATTGGCCAGGATGAGGCCATCACCGCTATCTCACAAGCAATTCGTCGCGGCCGGGCCGGACTCAAACCGCCGCAGCGGCCGGTCGGCTCCTTTATTTTTGCCGGCCCAACCGGAGTAGGTAAGACAGAGGTCGCCCGTCGTCTGGCCGAGTTTTTGTTTGGCACCCAGGATGCGCTAGTCCGGGTGGATATGTCGGAATACATGGAAAAGCATACTGTCTCCCGCCTGGTTGGCGCCCCTCCCGGCTACGTTGGATATGAGGAAGGGGGGACATTAACCGAAGCGGTAAGAAGAAAACCTTATTCAGTCATCTTGTTTGATGAAATCGAAAAAGCCCACCCGGATGTGTTCAATATATTATTGCAGGTCCTCGATGACGGACGGTTGACTGATAGCAAAGGCCATGTCGTTGATTTTAAAAATACGGTCATCATCATGACCACCAACGTTGGCCAGAGGGAAATTGTCCAGCAAGGGGCGATCGGCTTTATGGCCCGCGAAGATCGCGAAGCGACCTACGAAAAGATCAAAGACACAGTTTTGACCGACCTCAAAAAAGAGTTCCGGCCAGAATTCCTCAACCGGATTGATGAAATTATCGTCTTCCATCCCTTAACCGAAGATGAATTAAGGCACATTGCCCGCCTGTTGATTGTTGACCTGCAAAAACAGGTGGCCAACCGGGGCTTGAAGCTCGAGGTCACAGATGAAGTGATCAACAAGATCATCAAAGAAGGCTTTGAACCCAAATATGGCGCCCGCCCCTTGCGTCGGGCAGTCCAACATTTATTAGAAAATCTCCTTTCCAACGAAATTATTGCCGGCAAGTTCAAAGAAGGGGATATTGTCAACGCGACGCTGGTCAATGAAAAAATTGATTTTGAAAAAACCGGTTCTATCGTCCCTGCCAAGCCATCAACCACTGAACCGGCGCCAGAAAAGCCGGCTGAACCAAAAAAGAAGGGACCAAAGAAGAAGGCCTAAGTTTTATGCCGTTCCCCTGGCATAAGCACGCTTTATCGGATCGTAATCATATCTCAGCCCAGCAACTTCTAAGCTTGTAAAATCATGATTCCAGACAAAGGGGAAATTAACTGTCTGGCCCGGCAGCCTCAAAGAGAAACCAGTAATTTCGGCTGGATTGATGACAAAAGGGACAAGCCATTCATTTTCTGCCAACGACTGATAATTACCCACAACCGGAAAAGCCCTGGTTGACCTGACTTCAATAAATAAATTGCCCCTGACCTTAATTACCGGTAAGATCCCGGGCTGGGTGGTCACAGAAATAAATGGACGATCGGATGTTGACCAATTCTCTCCCGCCCAGGAAAGGTAGGTTTGATAACCTTCATCAGAAAAAAAATCAGTTTGGTAATTTAGCCTTCGGACCAGGGCATAAAGTGATTCATTGGGGTTCTCCCTCAAGGCCCAGCACATTTCCCCGCCAGCCAATAAATAATCAACGGCAGCCCCCACCTCGTGAAAATAAGCCCAGCATTGCCGATGAAAAGTCATTTGATCAGCCGTCGATCGTTTAAGATTGCGGAAGCGGCTGTCACAAATCACGCCCGGCCTTTGCAATCGGAGTGATTGGCGCATCGCCGGCTCACGCACTTTTAGCGCATCGCCGGCATCAGTTTTTAGCTCCCGGCCCAGCATTATGTGCTGTTTAATCGTCGAAGGACGGGCGATTGGCAATAATTCAGGACGCTCCTGGAATAATTTTAAATAATATGGCAGCCCGCGGCGATAAAGCGCGCCAAAAGGATCTTCCAGCAGATATTTGACCTGTCCCGGAAGCCATTTTTCCAGTTTGTCCAACGGACAGGAATCAATTTTGCAGTCGTCACGCAAATATTCAACAACGGTTATGAGCCCGGCTCCTTCCTTTAGCACATCAAGCGGCAAAACGTCGTGTTCGACCAAAAGTTGAAAAAGCGCGGGGTGTCTTTTGGTCGCCCAGGAGATTTGCTCCGCCAGCGGCCCAGGAATTCTACCAGCAAAACATCGGCGGTAATATTCTCTAACCTCGAAAAGGCTTGTTACAGGCCGGCGTTCTGCCCCCAAGGCCAATTGCCTGGCTGCCATCCGGCCAACTTTTCTTGAAGTCATTGCCGCCGGGAGCGGATGTTCCTGAAATATTCGTACTACCATAATTTCTCAATTTTTATCGAGATTTTTCGTGCATTATTTCAGGGATTTTAGTAGAATGGTAAAGTAATGACTGATTATTTGCCAAACCAACTCGAACCTAAATGGCAAGCCGACTGGGCTAAGCAGCAACTATTTCTCACTCCTGATCCCCTGATCTCCCGATCCTCTGATCACCGCAAATTCTATGATTTGGCCATGTTCCCCTACCCTTCAGGCAACCTGCACATGGGCCATGTCAGGAATTACGCTATCGGCGACGTGCTGGCCCGTTACAAGAGAATGCAAGGCTTTGCCGTCCTCCACCCGATCGGCTGGGACGCGTTTGGCATGCCGGCGGAGAACGCGGCCATCAAAAACCAGACCCACCCTGAACCTTGGACCGATAAATGTATCGCCCGAATGAAGCAGCAGCTCAAACGATTGGGCATCTCCTATGATTGGGAGAGAGAGGTCAATACCAGCAAACCAGACTATTACAAATGGACACAATGGATGTTTCTCTTGATGTACGAACGGGGACTGGCCTACCGTAAAAAAGCTCAAGTCAACTGGTGCCCCAAATGCGCTACCGTCCTGGCCAATGAGCAAGTAGTCAAGGACAACCAATGTTGGCGCTGCGATTCTCCCGTCGAGGAGAAAGAGCTGGAACAATGGTTTTTGAAAATCACGGATTATGCTGAAAAGCTGCTCGCAGATATCGAAAAATTAACCGGCTGGCCGGAACCGGTCAAGATCATGCAGCGGAACTGGATCGGCAAATCACAGGGAGTGGTAATTAATTTCAAACTTCAAACTTCAAACTTCAAAACGAAATCACAACTCTCAAACACCAGTTTAACGATTTTTACGACCAGGCCGGATACATTATATGGGGTTACCTATATGGTCTTGGCGCCGGAGCATCCGCTGGCGCTGGAACTGTCACAGGGGACCTCGCAGGAACAATCCGTCAAGGAATATATCCAAAAAGTCGGGCAAAAAAGCACCCATGAACGGGCTATTTCCGCTTCCAAAGAGGGGGTTTTTACCGGTGCTTACGCCATCAACCCGGCCAATGGGGAAACCGTTCCGATCTGGGTGGCCGAATATGTCTTGATGGGTTACGGCACCGGCGCCGTCATGGCGGTCCCGGCCCATGACGAAAGAGACATGGCTTTTGCCGCGCAAAACAATCTGCCGATAAAAAATATCCCGCCCGAACCGGACCTAAAAGCCACGGGCGATAAATTCGGCCACTGGCAAACTAATTTTAAATTAAGAGACTGGCTGGTTTCTCGACAAAGATACTGGGGGGCCCCCATTCCAATTGTCTATTGTGACAAATGCGGGACAGTCCCAGTCCCGGTGAAAGATTTACCGGTCAAATTACCGATGGATATTAAGTTCACTGGAGAAGGCGCCTCACCATTAACCCAATCGAAAGATTTTCTGCAGACCGAATGCCCAAAATGCGGCGGCGCGGCCAGACGAGAAACCGATACACTGGACACCTTCAACTGTTCGTCATGGTACTACCTGCGCTATTCCGATCCGCACAATAACCAGGAACCATTTTTCAAAGAAAAGGTTAACAGCTGGCTCCCGGTTGACCAATATATCGGCGGGATTGAGCACGCCATCCTCCACCTCCTCTACTCCCGTTTTTTCACCAAGGTGCTGCATGATGCCGGTTGGACCAATTTTGACGAACCATTTACCAACCTGCTGACCCAAGGCATGGTCGTCAAAGACGGCGCCAAAATGAGCAAATCAAAAGGCAATGTCGTTGACCCAGATTACATTGTCGAAAAATACGGGGCCGACACCGCTCGCCTGTTCATCCTCTTTGCCGCCCCGCCGGAGAAAGAATTGGAATGGAGCGATCAGGGGGTCGAAGGCTCTTATCGTTTTTTGGGGAGAGTGTGGAGGTTGGTCAATCAATTAACCAATTACCAATTACCAATTACCAATGAAGGAGCGCCTGCGGCGCAAGATTTAAAATTAAAACAAAAAACCCATCAAACAATCCAGTCCGTTACCTTGGACATTGAACGGTTCTCCTTTAATACTGCCATCGCCAAACTGATGGAATTAACCAATGTCTTTTATGAATATTTGAATAATAACTCCGCAATTGGAAATTGGAAATTAGAAATTGGAAATTTACTCAAAATGCTCTCTCCTTTTGCTCCCCATATTTCTGAAGAATTGTGGCATCAATTAGGACATAAAAACTCTATCTGCCAGGAAAAATGGCCAGAGTATGACCCTGAATTGGTTAAAGAGACAGAAATAACCATTGCCATCCAGGTCAATGGTAAATTACGCGAGACTATTGCGGTTGCCGCTGATTTGGCGGAAGAAGAGGTAAAAGCTCAAGCCCTAGCCGCGGAAAAGATAAAAACATTCATCGCCGGCAAGCAGATCGTCAAAACCATCGTTATCCCGAAAAAACTGATTAATATTGTCATTAAATAGTTGGTAATTTATTAGTTTGGATACAAATCCCTAGCGATAATTGCCCGTCGGCTTTTTGCCGGTCCTATTAATACCTTGACCAATGCCCCGCCATCGGCGCGGTTAGTCAAAATAATGTCGGCGTTAAATGATTGACATAATTCGGCGACCTCATCCAACCCCAATCCAGAAGAAAATGACTTGTGAAAACCGGAAATTGTGTTCAAAAAAGCTAAATCCATCAATTCGCCGGTTGTTAAGGTTCGAATAATAAAGGGATTTGTCTGCCAAGCCATAATTTTCTTCACTACCGGATGGTCAGCATAAACATGCCGCCATTCCGGATTACCAAGTGCTTCTTGAACCTTACGGATTAATTCCTGCAATTGAAAGCCTATTCCGTTATCGGCCACCTCAATGGCTACAACATCAGAAAAATCACCATCCCTGGCGGCCCGTAAAGAAATCCATTTGTGGCGTAAAGCTTCCCTCTCACCTTCGGGCGTCTCAATAAGTGCCTTGCCGGAGTTTTTCTGCAAATTGTATAAAATTAATTCCAACGCCTGGCTCACTGTCATGTCATTTAAGTCATCAGCTAAGAAATAGCTAATATATCCTTCGCCCGGATGAGAAGAATATTCAACCGGCAAATGCAAACGATAGGCGGCCGCGTAAACCGCCGCCTCGGCTAATGCGCCAATTGACAACTGCTCAAAGTTGGCTTCTTCGCTCAATCGCCAACGGCAAACCTGCAAAACACTTTTTAAATGAGCTAAATGTTTATCCAATTGCTTATAAGCGTATAAAAAGACGGGCAAGCCTTTTTCACTTATTTCAAAGGAACAGTTCGCAGTTAACAACTCTGTCGCAAAATTATGATGAATATCATGAACTAATAATGCTTGGGCACGGCCCAATTTAACATGCAAATCCCATACTTCCCCTCCTAACGACTTTGCATCTTGATGAAGAGGAAAAAGGGCATAAAAGGCTTCTATGTCCAAAGGATTGCTCCCTATTCGGGCATTCACTTCATTGACGACCTCCCCGACTTCTGCTTTCAAAGAACTCCTCAGCTGGTCTAAGGAAGTCGCTCCTTGGTATTCTAAAAGTTCACCGGCCGGACAGATTCCATTTGCTAATTGGCGCAAAATTTCTGGTTCTTCCAGCTGAGCATAGGTTAGCGGCGCAAATGATTCAACTGGATGTAGACCGGCATTATAAGCACGATAAATATATCGGGGCAGCAATCCCGAATGACACATATTTACCAATCTCTCATGATCTAATCTTCCAACGGGCAAAAGTGCGGCGTATTGCGTTGCCAACCGCTGGATACTCGCAGCCCTCTCTTGAATAACTGGGCTGGAGAGAAGCTCAATTATTTGATCCAGTCGCCTGATGACATTGAAACGTACCGCCTGGAGAGTCGCCATTGTCCCCGCAATTTGAGGAGTCCCTGCCTGCAATACAGTTTTTGGGCGGACTATTGTTGGATATGTTGGCCACCCTGGCCTATATCGATTTGTTGCTAGTGTCATAACAATTCAGATATTTATCGTAAAATCCAGGGTAATATTTCAGGTTAAATAGCGATCTCTTCCCCCACCCTCGGCACCACAAACCTCTGGCTCGGCCGTGGGAAGGTCCGGACAAACCTGGCAATGTCAGCTGCCGTACCATGAATTAAAACTGCCGTCCCCGGCTGCTGGTTGCGTATAGTCCAGCGCAAAGCCACTTCACTGATATGATTGCCAAAATCAAATTGCCTAATCTGGTCGACTACCGCCTCCCCGCCATTGTCCCAGCTTGTCCTGCGAGCTATCAGGTCAAGTGAATAACGATCTTCGGCAAACAAGAGCCCGCCGGCCCGCAAAATATCTTGGACAACCGTTTTTGGGAAATTATCATTAAGATTCCCCGGACCAACCAAATAGCAATAAGGGAGGCCATTTTCTATAACTGGCGGACGGGCTGACTGGGCCAGTGTAAATAAATAATGATCCTGACCAGGCTGCTGTTCTAATCCTCGGTAATAATGGCGATAAGTCAGGAAAGACTCCCACAGATTGGGGTCAATTGCATAGGTAAACTCGGGGAGCAATCCCTTGGCTTGCAAGGGCGGAAGGAGCATGGCCGCTTCCTGAAGTACTCCCAAGGGATCAGTCGCGATAACGATCGGTTTGTGTTGTTCTGCCGCCCGGCCAATTTTTTCGACCAAACGTCGGAAAGAACGACGGAAGGCAGTGGCCTCCATACCAACAAAGCTTGTTTCCGAAATCACTGCGCGAAAATCACAATCGGGTGATATGAATTGAGGAATAACCCCTCTAGGTTCATTGGAATAATCCCCCGTCAATAAAAAGTTCCCCTCTGGCGAGGTGACAACAATTGAGGCCGAACCTAAAATATGTCCAGCGGGAATAAAATGGAATCTGATCCCCCGGCCCACCTCCATTTCCCGGCGATAAACAAGTGATTGTATCTTATCTTCTAAGTATCGTATTTCGTGTTCCGATAAACTTGTCTTCCGCCTGACCATCTGCAGACAGAGTGCTTTTGTCTCTGGCGTAGCATAAACACGAGCATTTGGATAACGCTTGATAGCGGCAGGGAGTGCGCCGACATGATCAAGGTGGGCATGGGTCAGAAGCATGACATCAACATTACCCCCATGTCGACCCCCATTGAAATTGATTTTCTCTCCAGATGAAAGGCCGGGATCAACCAGAAGATGATGGCTGCCTAAACGCAATACCAGGGAATGCCGCCCAACTTTATGGTTGCCAGCCAAGGCCACAAAAGAGACTGGACGTCCAGCCCGCACTGTTTCGGGGCCTCTCAATACTGATGTAGGGCGCATACTGATATCTTTTCCGTCAAAAAGCAATTTAATTTCAGCCAATCAGCCTGAAGCTGAATTGATGATATAATTAATGAATGGTAAATTTCCCCCCAGAAATCATGAAGCCGGCTCGCTATGTCGGCAACGAACTCCACTCTATCCATAAGGATTGGGATAAGTGCTCGCTGCGAGTCGCCCTCGCCTATCCCGACCTCTACGAAGTCGGCATGTCCAACCTGGGAGTACAAATCCTCTATCACATCATTAATGAGCAACCCGACAGCCTGGCCGAGAGAGTTTTCGCTCCCTGGCCCGATATGGAAAATCAACTTACGACTAACGGCTCACAACTAACAACCCTGGAATCAAATAAACCCCTCAAAGATTTTGACCTCGTCGGCTTCAGCTTGGGCCACGAACTTACATATACTAATATCGTGACCATGCTCAAGCTGGCCAATATTCCCGTCTTTCGCACCGAGAGAAAAGAGGATGACCCGATCATCCTGGCCGGCGGCCCCTGTACCTTTAACCCTGAACCGATCCGGGAATTATTTGATGCTTTTGTTGTTGGCGAAGGGGAAGAGGTCATACTCGAACTCCTAAATATCCTCAAACCTTTTCGCCAAGAACCCCGCGCCATCAGGCTGCAAGCCCTGGCCAAGATCTCTGGCATCTTTGTCCCCGGCATCAGCCAGCAGGTGAAGAAAAGGTTTGTCGCCGATTTCAGCCATGCCCCCGTACCAACCAGGCCGATTGTCCCATTTATCGAAACCATCCACGACCGGGCGGCAGTCGAGGTCATGCGCGGCTGCAAATGGGGCTGTAAATTTTGTCAGGCCGGCTGGACCACTCTGCCGGTCCGCCAGCGTGACCAGGAAAGGATTTTGCAAATTGCTGATGAGTTGATCAAGAATACCGGACATGAAGAGTTGTCGTTATTATCCCTCTCCAGCTCTGACCACAGCCAGATCGCCGAAATTGCCAAAATTCTGGCCAAGAAATACGAAAAACAACGGGTCAACATCGCCCTCCCCTCTATGCGGACAAACAGTTTTTCGGTCAAATTAGCTAAAGAGATATCCCGGGTCCGCTCCTCATCAATCACCCTTGCCCCCGAAGCCGGGACCCAGCGCCTGCGCGATGTAATTGGTAAAAATATGACAGAAGCCGACATTGAGGCCGGTGTCCGGGCGGTTTTTGACGAGGGGATTGAAGCCATCAAGCTCTATTTTATGATCGGCCTGCCAACCGAAACCGATGAAGATTTGCTCGGCATCTGCCAGCTGGGAGAAAAAATCTTGAGGCTGGGTAAAGAAAAAACCAGGCGGGCCCGCGTCACAATCAACCTGTCCACATTCATACCCAAACCCCACACTCCTTTGCAATGGGAGCGTCAAATTTCCATTGAAGAAACATTAATAAAGCAGAAACTTATTAAACAACACGCTGATCGCCGCCTTGATATCCGCTGGCACGATGCCAAAACCAGTTTTTTGGAAGGGGTATTTTCCCGCGGTGACGCCAAATTAAATCAAGTTATCGTTAAAGCCTGGGAGCTGGGCGCGCGCTTTGACGCCTGGAGTGAACATTTTCAACTTGACCGCTGGTTGCAGGCGTTCAAGGAGCTGGCCCTTGACCCCAACCAATACTTGCAAGAGCGCCCACTCGAGGAAAAACTCCCCTGGGACTACGTTGACACCGGAGTTAATAAAGAGGTCTTACTAAAATGCCGAAGGTAAAAGTTGTTTATTCCAAAGGAGAAGAGGTCAAATACATCGGCCATCGCGACCTGATGAGAACCTTCCAGCGCGCTATCCGCCGCTCCGGCTTACCGATCGCCTATTCACAAGGCTTCAATCCCCATATGAAAATTTCCTGGGGACAAGCCCTCAAGGTCGGGACAGCAGCCAGCAGCCAGGAAGCAATTCTGGAATTGGCCGATTGGGTCAACCCCGACCTTATCACCCAACGCCTCAACTCCCAACTCCCAATTGGTCTTGCCGTAACTGACGCCTCTATGATATAATTAATCATTATGACTTACGCAATTATTGAAACCGGCGGTAAACAACAAAAGGTCCTCAAGGGAGACATTCTCGACGTTGAACTCCTTCCCAATAAAGGACAGGTTACTTTTGACAAAGTCCTGCTGCTTTCTGACGAAGGCAAAGTCGCTATTGGCACGCCGTTTGTCAAAGAGGCTAAAGTTAAAGCCAAAGTTATCGGCCTGTTCAAAGACGATAAAGTCACGACCTTCAAATACAAAAACAAGATCAATTATCACCGGACCATCGGGCATCGCCAACGCTATACCCGGGTCCAGATAGAGGAGATCAGTCATGGCGCATAAAAAAGGGGGCGGCACCTCCCGTAACGGCCGAGATTCCAACGCTCAACGCCTGGGAGTCAAGGTTTTTGGTGGCCAACAGATCAATGCCGGCGGGATCATTCTCCGCCAGCGCGGTACCCGCTATTATCCTGGCAAAAACGCCGGCCTCGGCTCAGATCACACAATTTTTGCCAAGGTCAGCGGAACGGTTGTTTTTGAAACCGGGAAAAAGATCAGCGTCCAGCCGGCTTAATGCCTCATGGGCAAAAAATCATATCAAACAATCGTCGTTAAAATCGGCTCCAGCACCCTGACCACTCCGCAGGGGGAGATTGATCACGCCAACCTGGAACGGATCGCCGCCGAAGCCGCCCAACTTGTCCAACAAGGCAAAAAAGTTATCCTGGTCACTTCTGGCGCTATTGCCACCGGCGCTAGCCAGCTAAAGCTGGGCCAGCCAACCACCATCCCTGAAAAGCAAGCCGCCGCCGCCGTCGGCCAATCGCGGCTGATGCGCCAATATGAAAAAGCTTTTGAAAAGCACAACCTGATCGTCGCCCAAATCCTGTTGACCCGCGATGTCATCACCACCCCGGCCCGGTCTGTCAACGCCAAACACTGTTTGCTGACCCTGTTGCGCGAAGGGGTTGTCCCGGTTGTCAACGAAAACGACACCGTCGCCATCGATGAAATCAAGA
>Ga0208373_1003584_pt1 | contig 15050 bp, 13 predicted proteins | sample RifOxyC2_FD_184036 | JGI IMG/M metagenome (GOLD analysis project Ga0208373, IMG submission 184036) | Soil microbial communities from Rifle, Colorado - Rifle Oxygen_injection C2 (SPAdes) | ecosystem: Environmental > Terrestrial > Deep subsurface > Rock core/Sediment | place: Rifle, Colorado...
GGCGAGTGACTTCGGGATTCCGGGGCTGCCGGGAATGCCGAGCGTCGCCACCCCGGAGCCTGCCTTTACCAGCAGGGAGTCGGCATGTCCATGATAACAGCCGGTAAATTTAACGATTTTGTCCCTTCCTGTCCAGCCACGCGCCAGACGGATGGCGGTCATTGTCGCCTCTGTTCCCGAGCTGACCATCCGGACGGCCTCAATGGAGGGGAAAGCGGCAACGATCCTTTCGGCCATCTCTATCTCCAGTTCGGTCGGCGCGCCAAAACTTGTACCTCTGCCGGCCGCCTCGCGAATGGCCGAGACAACCTCGGCGTGGCCATGGCCCAGGATCATCGGCCCCCAGGAACAGACGTAATCAATATAATCGTTGCCTTCGGTGTCCCGTATCCTTGCGCCGGAGGCCTCGCTGATGAACAGCGGCGTTCCGCCTACAGCCCGAAAGGCGCGTACCGGGCTGTTTACACCCCCGGGGATGACCTTACAGGCTCTCGAAAAAAGATCGCTATTTCCCATGTTAAAAATGCTCCTTCCGCCTATTGTCCAGTTTTTACTTCCTAAAGTGACGCGGGCATACTTGATAGATAAGCCGGCAAAAGTCAACTCAAAAATTCAGGAATTGCATTTTGTGATAGAAGCAGGGTATAAATGACCCCAAATCTGGAGGAAGCTGGCGATGGAGCAATTTAAGAAAATTTTGATCCTGGAGAATGAACTGGAAGCCCAGCTTCTCGACTCTATCCTTAACGAGCGAGACATTCCCCATCGACTGCGGAGCTATCACGATTCAGCATATGACGGACTCTATCAAGCCCAAAAAGGTTGGGGTGTAGTTATGGCGCCCCTGACTTTTAAGGAAGAGATCACCTCCATCTATCAAGATTTACCCCTGCAAAAAGGGGGGGAATGATCAGAAATACCGCGGGCGGCTATGCCTTGTACGTGTGATGCAAGCCATGATCCTGGCTTGCCTGCATCGCGTCGGCCATCTCGCTAACCATGGGGACACCGTGCCGGTATTGGAACGGCCACATACTCCGGTGATCGAAAAAAGCCACGCGGTCGCCGTCGCATAAGACGTGACTCAGGTCCGGCTGCAGACCGGGCATGGCGCTCAACTGACCGTTGATGAACGTAATCCCGCGCGCCACGGTTGGCATGTTCAGATAGGCCATTAAATCGTTCACCGTGTGTCCGGCTTGCAAGCGCACCTGCAAGTTGGCGTGACTGCCTTTGTCCGCTTGGCCTCCGTAATGCGCTAACTCTCCATAGAGCCACGTATCTATGGTAATATCCGACACTCTACCCCCCTCCAATCAGTGGGAAAATACCGATTTCATCACCAGATTCCAGAGGCCAATCAACAGGCCGGGCGCGGGCATTGACGTAGATCATCGCCGCTTCTTCTGCAGGTAAGTTTAGCTGATGGATCAAATCCGCTACGGCAGCTCCCTCAAGCAAGTCCATTTCAAAAGGTCGTCCGATCGACGCGCTGGGAGCGTAGTGACGCAAGGTGGCAAAGAGTTTCACTTGAACACGCATATTCGCCTCATGAACATCGGACAATGTCTTGCGCCCGCAGGCAGTCGGCGCAGGATGGATTCCATCCCCAACGCCCTTCGTTTCGCTGGCGCAGGTTGCAACTTTCGCACAAGTTGCAACCTGCGCAACAGGGAAAATGAGTTCGCCTTCGCGCTCGTCCAGCCAGTATTCAAGGCTGGCTGCCCGGCAGGCGTCGACGTTTGCTGCTACAGCTCTGCGAAGACCGAATCCAATGCGCTGTCTGGCACATCGAAGACCTGGTTGTGCGGGGGCAGCGGCTCCAATTTCATGAACTCGGGCACGCGGTCGGCGGCCTTGCCAATGCCGGCAGCTTCGTTGAACGCACGCTCTTTCTTCAAGATGGATCCGCCCAGTGCGAGGACGTCAGCCGCGCTCCAGTTGGTGCCCAAAACGCCGTTGGTCTCTTCGACCATGCCTTCATAGCCGCTGGCGATGTCGAGAATGGCGAAGGCGATGAACAAGCAGTGGCCGCTGGAATCAATGAAGGCGGTGGTCGCCTGGAACGCGCGGCTCAGGCCGGCCTTGCCTTCGGGGCTGAGCGGATCCTGCTTGCCCATGACGCCCAGGATTTCGGGGGCAATGGTGTAGCCGGCGGTGTGGTCAGCGCCCATGGTGGTGGTGGCATAGGTAATGCCGATGCCCTTGACGGCGCGGGGCTCATAGGCGGGCATGCTCTGCCCTTTGACCGTGGGCACGTGGATCACGCCGAACGCCTTGCCGGTGAGCTCGGTGCCGCCGCCCAGGATACGGCCCATCGGCGTCCCTTTGCCCATTTCCCGGACCAGGTTGATTGCACCCTTGCCATCGCCAAACTTGATCACGCCGGCTTCCATCGCGACGGCGATGGCGGTGCCGGTCTCGATGGTGTCTACACCGTAGTCATTGCACAGGCTAATCATCTCCGCCACATCGTCCAGGTTGTCAATGCCGCAGTTGGCTCCCAGGGCCCAGGCTGACTCGTACTCCACGCAGGAGGTATGCACCGTGCCATCGGGCTTGTACCAGGTGTTCGAGCAGTGGATGATGCAGCCGGGGCTGCAGGCATGATTGTACGTTTCCTTGCCGGTGCGCTGCTTGACCCCGTCAAAGATGGCCTCACCGGCGATGCTGCCGGCGCCTTCAAAACGGCCGCTGGAAAAGTTGCGGGTCGGAAGTCCGCCGGCCTCGTTGAGAATATTGATCAAAGCCGCCGTACCATAACTGTTCAGCGTGCCTTTGGGCTTGGTGATGTCGTGGGTCAACAGGGCGTTCACCATCTTCTTGCGGCCCTGATCAAACAGGGCCTTGTCGGCAATCTGCACGCCGGGCGCGCCATCATTGGTGATGATTATGAACTTGAGTCCCTTGCTGGCCATGACGGAGCCCAGGCCACCGCGCCCGGAAAAGCGGCTGGGACGTCTGAACTCGTCGTTGTATGCGATGCCCGAATTGGCATAGCCATATTCGCCCGCCACACCGCATCCGGCGATCGCAATCGTGTTCCCGAACCGTTCGTACAACTTCGGGAATACCTCGTACAGGCTTTTGCCTGTATATTCGGTCGCGTCAAAGAACTCGACTTTGGGCTTGCCGGCCGCGGCGTCCCAAGCGAGAAGGACGCCCCAGAACTTGCCTTTTGCCTTGGGCTGGCCTTCGAACACCATCGCCTTGACCTGCATCACCGCCAAGTCGCGGGCCCACGAGGTGCCGGCGTTGGACTCCTTGATACCGCCGGTCAAAGGCGACTTGGCCCCGGCCGAGATCCGGGCCGATGTCGGCGCGGCAGTGCCCGTCAGCATGCCGGGCGAAAAAACGAGTTTGTTGTTGGGGCCGAGTGGATGGCACAGCGGCGGAACCTCGTCGGAGACAATAGACGACGTCATCCCTCGTCCGCCCAGATGCTTGTAAGCTTCCGGGACGTCCTCCCCGCGATAGGTCAGATCGGTCATGTTGATGCGCAAGATACAAGTGGCCATGATGATACTCCTTTCTTTGATCGTTTTTTGATGTTCGAGTTAAATAGACCGGTTTCTTCCGATTGGACGTCACAAACACAAAACCCCGCACTCTTTTCGAGACACGGGGTCTGAGATCTCATCCGTCCACCATAGTACCCTCACGTTTTCGGGTTAGGTTCAAATGACGATCGATAAATTATATAGCTGTTGGGTTACCTAAACATAAAAAAACCTGGATGTCAATATCATCGACAGACGAACATAAGATAACGTTTCCCCTCTGAAGTATAGCACTACGGTGCCGGGACGATTTAATCTCTCTGGGTCAAATTCCCCGTCGCTTGCGGCGGCGAGATTCATTTTCTGCTGTATTCATTGCAGCAATCAAGGCATACCTTCCTGCCGTTATCCAGCCTGATGTAAGGTTCAGCAGTGCTTTCTCCGCAGATCTCACAATTGACCAAATCGAACAGCCTGGCCTCTTCAGGCAGCGCATACTTCGGTTTGCCCGCAAGGAAGATTTCAGCAAAGGGCGCTTCAAGAATATACTTCTGCCTGGCTTCCCTGTTCTCTTGCTTATGAAGCTCCTTCAGTATAAGCCTTACGCTCTGACCGTTTTTTCTGTTAAAGAATGAATATGCATGCTTTCCTCTCATCCTGAAAATCAAATTACCCTTTCCTGCTGTACAGCCCAAGATTACCTGAATTCCATCAACACCGCAGGCATCATTTTCAGTAATGCATACAATCTCTTCATCGTCAGAAAAATCAATTCCCAGAAGACTCCTCGCTTCAACCGCAGCTCTGACACCTATTGCCAGGCCAGGACACTTGTGCCCATGAAATTCAACACTCTTTTCATATAATTCATAAATATCCACAACTAATCCTCCGCAAAAATCTATCTTCTCAGCCTGTCGCATAGGTCTTTGTTCTTGTCCCGCAGTTTTATTGACTTAAAGCCCTTGTCAGATGAAGAAAGGGGCTAACGATAACTCGCTAACCCCTTGATTTTATGGTGCGCCCAGTAGGATTCGAACCTACGACATCCAGATTCGTAGTCTGGCGCTCTATCCAGCTGAGCCATGGGCGCGTTTTCTTGTTTTACGAATTATGTGTATTAAGCTCATCAAAATCAAACGTCGGGGGGATTCTACTCATTTTGCGGAATATGTCAACAGTATTATCCTGGTGACTGTCAGTATTATCCTGACAAGGAAAAATTTGCTTTTTATGATGCCAACGGCCGGTCTGGAATGCACTGGTGTTTCTCCAAAGAGAAGCCGTTGGTCGCGTTCCCGGCGATTTTTCCGGGTGCGGAGACAAACCAAAACAGACAGCGATTCCATTGTAAATTTGTGGTATCATCCGGCCATGGAGCAGATAGCGAATCATGAATACCTGCGGGCGATGGCCATTGCCCGCAAGATCGCTGCCGAGGTGGGTGAACCGCTATTCTGCAGCGAACGAAAGCGGGCGATAGCTCTCTCCGAGGAGTTTTTCTATGACGGTCCCCTGGTGCAGGATATTTTGCACATTATTGAAACCCGTGGGGATTATCTCGGACACGGTCTGATTCACGTCCGCAAAGTAGCCATTGATGCCGGGGCCTTGATAATTACGGAAAGCGGCGAAGTAATTTCTGATGCGGCAGTCAGAAGAATGGTCTTGCTGGGGCACATTGCAGGACTTCTTCACGACATTAGCCGTGCGGAAAAAAACCACGCGGACAGAGGCGCCGCAGAAGCGATTAAAATTCTGACCGACTTTCCGCTCAGTACTCAGGAGCGCCTTTCCATAGCCGGCGCCATACAAAATCATGAAGCCTTTCGCCCCATTATAACAAGCATCTCCCCTGAAGCACAGCTTCTTTCCGACTCCCTTTACGATGCGGACAAATTCCGTTGGGGGCCTGACAATTTCACCGAAACCATCTGGGCGATGACGGCGCCGCGTGCGATCCCCCTTAGTAAACTTTTGTCCAGGTTCTCCGTCGGCATGCAGGGGATTGAGAGGATCAAGGAAAGCTTCCGCACTGTGACTGGTCGCAGATATGGTCCTGATTTTATTGAGCGCGGCCTTGAGATCGGCAGCAGGCTTCATGCAATTTTGACCAGCGACGGTTGAGCGGCAAAAATCTCAAGGATTGTCAAGGGAATCGGTCGCGGCGAAGATCCGGGCCATCTCGGCGTGAATGTGGCCGTTGGTGGCGAGGATGTGCGGAGAATGGAGATTGTATGCGCCACCGGCAAGATCGGTAACAACGCCTCCGGCCTCTTCAACGATCAACCAGCCGGCGGCTGTGTCCCACGGAGCAAGTTTCAGCTCCCAGAAGCCGTCGAACCGCCCCGCCGCGATACACGCCAGATCAAACGCCGCCGAACCTGCCCGACGGATTGCCTGGGCGTTGAGCGCCATTGACTTAAAGTAATTGATATTATTGTTTCTGTTGGTTCTTATGTCGTAGGGAAAGCCGGTCGCCAGCAGGGAACGGGAAAGCGATTCGGTAGATGATACATTCAGTGGCCGGCCGTTCAGATACGAACCGGCATTCTTCTCCGCCACAAAAAATTCGTCAGCCATGGGATTATAAACGGCGCCCAGGGTAATAATCCCCTTAACCTCCAGGGCGATGGAAACCGCAAAAACCGGGTAGCCATGGGCATAATTGGTGGTTCCGTCCAGGGGGTCAATTATCCAGCGAGATTCCGACCCATTTATTTTTTCCGGCGATTCTTCGGTCAGGATGCCATGCCGCGGGAACCGGCGGGTGATCCTCTCCACGATCAGTTCCTCGGAAAGGCGGTCCGCCTCGGTAACGATATTTATCTCCCCTTTGTACTGCACATCATGCCGGTCATAAAGCCTGCCGCGAAGGAGCGCCCCTGCCTCGCGAGCCGTCTTCTCAATAAAATCCCTCAACCCATTGTTATTTTGCATGCAGCTCATCCTTCTCGGCGATCCACATACCGCGGATCAATTGATTAACGACATGCCCGTTCCTGGCATCGTAATTTTAATCTCACCACAAAGCTGAACAAATATCCAGAACAAAATATTTTCAATCGCTCTTGTGTCTGCTCCGCTGTTCATATTTATTTTATTGCATTTATCTGTTTAATGATGCTAATCATTATACGTACATTGAACTGCCTGCAACACCGATATGAAAATGGACAAGACTACCGTCCTTGGTCCGGAATTTACGAGCACTATCGGATATAACTGAGAAGTTTATATATTATCGGCAGGGGCACAGAAAAATGAATGACATTAAGAACATTCCCCAAACAAATACAGGATCGGCGCCGGCAGAGACCGGTGAGGATCTGAAGGCGCTGCGGGAGGTTCGCGGGCTATCCCTGAATAATATTTTCGACACGACGCGGATCAGTATCTTTAACCTCAAGGCCCTGGAAGATGGTGACTTTGAAAGCCTCCCGCCGCCGATTTACACTAAAAGCTTTATCAGCAAATACGCCAAGATGATTGGAATTGACGAGAAACCGCTTCTCGATCGATATGAAGGGTATCTTGCAACCACAAGCAAGCCCGTAGAAACCAAAGAGGTCAGGAAGCCCTGGCCTGAAAACAGCCGGCGTTACCTGCTCCTTTATGGAAGCCTCGCCGTTGTAATTGTCGTCGGCATTATTGTCCTGACGGTTTTTCTCTATCACGGAGAGAAGCCACCGCCGCCCGCGTCACCCGGTGAAAAACCTGTCGTGGAAAATGCTGCCCCACCTGCCGCAAATAGCGCGGCGCCAACGGCAAACCTCCCGCAAAAAACGGCGGCAGTCAGCTCAGCACCAGAAAAAAATGTTTCGCCGTCCCCTGACCAGATTCCAAAGGACAAGTACCACCTGATTATTGTGGCGCGTGAGCTGACATGGATAAGAATAGTTACAGACAAAAAAAGCAGCAGGGAAGTACTCTTGAAACCGGGCGAGAAAATCGACCAGAGGGCATCGGAAAGTTTTCAACTGAAAATAGGCAACGCCGGGGGAGTAGATCTTTTTTTCCAGGAAAAGCCCCTGGGACCACCGGGTAAGCGGGGCGAGGTTGTCGTTATGAGTCTTCCGGCGGCAGAACAGGAACGAAACGATAATTGAAAACGATCGGTTACTGTTACAAATGGTTATTGTTTGACAATGGCTTTATGATCGGTTAGGATCACACCGGTAAATTTAGAGAAAGAGGGTGGAAAATTATGTTTGGAATAGGCATGCCTGAATTGCTGGTAATCCTGGTTATCATTTTGATTATTTTCGGCGCCGGCAAACTCCCCGAAATCGGCAGCGCTCTGGGGAAAACCATCAGAAACTTCAAGAAATCGAGCAATGAACCGAATGAGATAGACGTCACTCCCAAAAAAGACGATACAAAATCCGACGACAAAAAACCGTCTTAACTCCAGTAGAGTCAAAAACTGGCGTTAACCTCTGGTTTTCCCGTTTATAAACGCCATCTTCCGCCCTTAGGCGAAAAGACCGGTCCTTGCAAACTCCTCTATCTCTGACTCCTGATAGCCAAGATCGTAAAGCACCTCTCTGGTATGTGTCCCCGCGGGAGAGCCGGCAGAGCCGTATTCGGGAGGCGTCGCCGAGTAGTGGATCGGATGGCCGATCTGTTTTATCGCTTTCCCGCCGGGAAGGGGCGTCTCGATTACCATGCCCCGTTCCCTTGTCTGGGGATCGCCCAAAGCCTCTTCGAGCGACAGGACCGGCTCGACGCAGGCATCCGTCTTCGCGAAGAGGGCGCACCATTCATCCCTGCTCTTGGTTTTGATAATCGTCCGCACCTCCTCTTTAATTTTCGACAGTTCCGGGGGGGCCACCCCGCCGGAAATTAAATCGGGGCGACCGATTACTTCGCAGAAAGCACGGAAGAACTGTGGTTCCAGTCCTCCAAAAGAAAGATGTTTTTCGTCTCTGGTTTCGTAAAAATCGTAAAGGGAGCCGCCGTTGAGCAGTTCCGTCTCGCAGCCCGGCTCTTGTCCACCGGCAAGAAAAGCAGTCCCGGCAAAGGTGTTGAAGGCGACGACGCCGTCGGTCATCGAGACGTCTAAATGCTGCCCCTCGCCGGTGCGCTCGCGGTGAATAACCGCGGCAAGAATGCCGATAATCGCGTTGTTAGAGCCGGAAGCGACATCCGCTATCTGCATCCCCGTCAGCGTCGGACCTGTTTTTTTTCTGCCCGAATAAGACATGACGCCGGCGCGGGACAGGTAGTTGATGTCATGCCCCGCCCGGTTTTTCATCGGCCCCGTCTGGCCGTATCCGGTGAGTGAACAGTATATCAAGGCGGGATTTGTCCGGCAAAGAGTTTTGTGGTCAAGCCCCAGCCGTTCCATTACGCCGGGACGAAACTGCTCAATAACTATATCGTATTCGGCAATAAGCTTTTTTACAATCGCAGCCGCCCTCTTATCCTTCAGATTCAGTGTCAGGGAGCGCTTACCCCGGCCGAGCATCGCCGCCGCGGCGGAGAGTTTTGTCCCTGGAATAAAAGGCGGCCAGAGGGCGGTAAGATCCGGCCTTGAGCCGGAGGCGACCTGCAGAACATCCGCGCCGAGATCGGCCAGGGTCATCGTCGCGAACGGCCCCGGCAGTAGCGTTGTGAAATCGAGAATTTTCAAGCCTTTCAATGGTCCTGCCATTTTTTTCTCCTTGGAAATTTGCTACAGCCCCATAAATCGGGCGGCGATAACCTTCATGATCTCGTTCGTTCCCGCGAATATCCGCGTTACCCGGATATCGCGCCAGGCGCGGGCGATCGGGTATTCTTCGCAGTAGCCGTAGCCCCCGAAGAGCTGTACACAGCGGTCGGCAACCCGTGAGGCCATCTCCGTTGTCCAGTACTTGGCCATCGAGACATCAACCACGATTTCCTTCCCCTCTATATGGTCGGCGATCAGCTTGTCGATGAAGGTACGTCCCAGTTTCACCTCTGTCGCCATCTCGACGATCTCAAACTGGGTGTTCTGGAACTTGGAGAGGGGTTTCCCGAAAGCGGTACGCTCCTTGCAGTATTTGATAGTAAGATCGAGCATGTATTCCGCCCCCGCGACGGCGCCGAGCGCGCAGACAAGACGCTCCTGCTGGAGCTTCAACATCAGCTTCAAAAAGCCGGAACCCTTTGCGCCGAGCCTGTTTTCCTTCGGTATCCGGCAGTCATTGAAAAAGAGCTCCCCGGTATCCTGGCTGTGCCAGCCGATCTTTTTTATCTGCCTGCCCTTCTCAAAACCGGGGGCGCCCGCTTCGACAAGGTAGAGATCAACCGCCTTGTGCGGATCTTCTGAGGAAGGATCGCGGGCGGCAAGAACCACCAGATCGCAGTTGATTGCATTGCTGATAAAGGTCTTCTGGCCATTGAGGATTATCTCATCACCCTTTTCGACCGCCGTCGTTTTCATCCCGGCAAGGTCGGTGCCCGCATTCGGCTCGGTCATCGCGACGGCGGTGATGATGTCGCCGGATACGCAGCCGGGGAGATATTTGTGCTTCTGCTCCTCGGAGGCGAAGGACTGGATGTAGGGGACAATAATGTCGCTGTGCAGCGACGCGGCGAGCCCCGTATGGTTCGTCCGCGCCATCTCCTCGGCAACAATCACGGAATAGAGGAAATCCGCCCCCAGCCCTCCATACTCTTCGGAAACCCCCATCGCCAGGAAACCCTGCTCGCCCATCTGCTTCCAGGCCTCCTTGGGGACAATCCCCGCTTCCTCCCACTCCTCGACGTGGGGGGTAATCTCCCGCTCCAGGAACCTCCGGAGAGAATCCCGGAATATTCTGTGTTCTTCTGTATAGTTAAGTATATCCATTTACTCTTCTCCTATTTTTCGTAGCGGCCGAGAATCGAGACGGCGCAGACATTCTGGAAAGGAAAGCCGCCGAGATTGTGCGTCAGGCCATAGCGCGGGTCTTTGAGCTGCCTCTCCCCGGCGCGGCCGAGGAGCTGCAGGTACATCTCGTAGAGCATCCGCAAGCCGGAGGCCCCGATCGGATGGCCGAAGCATTTGAGTCCGCCGTCGACCTGGGCGGGAACCTCCCCGTCGCGGTCGTAAAGGCCGTTGAGAGAGTCCCTCCAGGCATGACCACGTTCGGAAATATGGAGGTCTTCGTAGGTCACCATTTCGGTGATCGAAAAACAGTCATGCAGTTCCATCATGCTGATTTCCTCGCGGGGACTTTTGATCCCCGCCTCCTCATACGCCCTGGTGCTGCACTTGCTGGTTGTCACAAAATGTTCCCCGTCCCATTCATTGAAGCTGCTTTCGGAGCCGTTGGAGACGGCAAGCTGAATTGCCTTTACGGAAACGATATCGGCTTTGCCCAGTGATTTGGCTATTTCCGGAGTTGTCACAATTGCGCAGGCCGAACCGTCGCTGACCCCGCAGCAGTCGAACAGTCCCAGCGGAGAAGCGATGATCGGTGCGGCACAGATCTGCTCTATCGAGACCGCCTTGCGCAAATGGGCCTTTGGGTTAAGAACTCCGTTGGCGTGGCTTTTCATCGAGACATGGGCCATTGCCCGCTTCATGTCCTCGTCGGAAACGCGGTATTTTGCCGCGTACGCTGTCGCCAACTGGGCGAAGCTGCCCGGCGCGGTAAGGTTGGGCCACCACTGCCAGCTGAGGGAGCCAAAACCGGAACCGGGGTTCGGCAGGCCTCCGTAGCCGGCGTCCTTCAATTTTTCCACCCCGAGGGCAAGGCAGATATCGTAGGCCCCGGAAGCGACTGCATATACGGCCCCTCGAAAGGCCTCCGTGGCGGTGGCGCAGTAGTTTTCCGTCCGCGTTACCGGAATGTTCGGCAACCTCAGGGTCACCCCGAGGGGTATTGCCGATTTGCCGACGCCGATCTCTTCCATACAGGTTCCGAACCAGGCCGCCTGTATCTGGTTTTTTTCGATCCCCGAATCGGCGAGGCACTCCTGAAAGGATTCAACCATCAACTCCTCGGCCCCAACATCCCAGCGCTCCCCAAAACGGCTGCACCCCATTCCGAGGATTGCCACCTTGTCTTTTATTCCAGAAGCCATTGTTTCTCCTCCTTGTTTGGAAAAGCGAAGATTAATATTCATCAAGCGTCAGTTTTTTAATTTGAAGAGCTTGCCGATCAACTGGGATTTCATCAGATCCCCTTCCACCTTCAGTTTCCCGGAGGTGTAGGCCGCCATCCCTTCGAGTTCTCCCGTGATCAGTTTGACAAAATCCTCATCGGCCATGATGATCGTCGTCGTCGGTTTTTCAGCCTTGCCTGTTTCAATACGGCAGGTTCCATCCTTGACGGCAACGATCCAGTCGCCCCCTCCGCTCCCGGAGATGGAAAACTGAAAGACGACATCCTTTCCGACTGCCGCAGCGGGATCAAAAGCCTGCGGCATCTTCGCGAAGATTCCTTTCACATCAGCCGTTTTTGCCGCGCTTTCTCCGTTTTTTGCCTCCGGCGACGGAGGGAGCAGAAACGAGGTGATCGCCGAGGCCGCGTCCGTTATCTCCCGCGCATTCTCAAGGCTGTTGATTTGCACCCAATTGTCACGGATATCCTCGGGTGCAGGGATTGTCTGCCCATCGCCCAGCGTTGCCCCCGCACCGGTCATGATTGCGGCCCGGCTGTAGTAACCGGCCCCGGCATTGAAAATATCGCCGCTTTCGTTACAGTTCTCCGAGCAAAGGTAGAGAACCATTCCGGAGACGTAATCGGGCTGCATCCGCTGGGCCATCTCCGGCGGCATTAAATCATCCGTCAGACGCGACACCGCCATGGGGGCGATTGTGTTGACTTTGATATTGTACTTTGCCCCCTCTATCTTTATCGTGTTCATCAAGCCGACCAGGCCCAGCTTGGCCGCGCTATAATTGGTTTGGCCGAAGTTGCCGTACAGGCCTGCCGCCGAGGTGGTCATTATGATCCGGCCATAACCACGTTCGCGCATTACGGAAAAAGCCGGGCGGGTGACGTTGTAGGCGCCGTTCAGATGAACGGCAATCACGGCCTGCCAGTTTTCCGGTTCCATGTTAAGAAAACTCTTGTCCCGGATTATGCCCGCGTTATTGATCAGGATATCAACACCCCCAAAGTATTCGAGCGCCATTTTGACGATCCGCTCGCCTCCTTCCGGCGTTGCCACGTTGTCGTAATTGGCGATCGCCTCGCCTTTCAGAGAGCGGATCTCTTCGACAACCCGGTCGGCGGCGGTTCCGGAGCCCTCGCCTGCCCCATCCCGGGCGCCGCCGAAATCGTTGACGACAACCCTCGCCCCTCTTCGGGCAAGCTCAAGGGCGTACCTTCTGCCCAAGCCGCCTCCGGCACCGGTGACGATTGCCACCCGCTTGTCAAAACGGATCTCGGGAAGCGCCACCTGGCCGCCGATCTCCGGAATTGCCTTCCAGAAATAACCGGAAAAACCCCTTTCCTCATCGGTAAATCTCCGGCGAAAGACCATGCGGACGGGAAGCCCCACCTTGAGATCGGCAAGCTCACAGTCGGTGAAATCGGCCATAAAGCGGCCGCCGTCATCGAACTGAACCATCCCGTAGATCGCCGGCGGGTCAACGGAAACGGCCAGCAAATCGCCGGTAAAACTTTTAACACGGGCGGGACGGTCGGCGAATTCATAATCGTCCTGGGTGTCTATATGCCCGCACTCGGGATTAACGCAGATGTTCAGCTTCGGGTACTGGGGCGTTTGGCAGTCCCGGCATTTGCCCCCGACAAGGCCGGTGATCATCTTGCGGTTCCGCCAGAGCGTCGTCATGGCCGTCTGGGTCGGGGCTTCCCCCCTGATACCCATTTCCGGCTGGATCAGGTTTCTGAATTTAAGAAATTTCAGATAATTGTCGATTGTTTTTTTGTTTTCCAGCGAGCCTCTTACGCCGGAACGGGGCTTCATTTTCAGAATTTCCTCTGTAACCTTGAAGTAGAGGGCGTCGCATCCCTGGCCGAAACCGGCAACGAGAATTCCGTCGCCGGCTTTGGTCGATTCGAGGGCGGAGATCATCATCAACAGGGGGTGTGCGACCCCTGTCTCTCCGCAGACATCGTGCATCTGATCGACTATTTTTCCCGGACCGGCGCCCATTTTCCTGGCGAGTGCAATATGTTCAGCCTTAAAAATGCAGGGAAAGACGAGCTTCTGGACGTCATCCATCGTGATGTTCAGTTTCTTGAAAAGACCGTTTACCGCCTCGGGGATGAATTTGGAGTAGCCCTCCTCCCGCAGCCAGCGTTCCTCCCAGGTATAGTCAAACTCCCTTTTCGCTCCCCGGTAGTGGTCGACGAAATCATAGGAAACCGTGTAAGAGCCGATGAATTCGGCAATTACGTTCTGATCCCCGACCAGAAGCGCCGCCGCGCCGTCTCCGAACCACATCTCATAGAAGGAGGCAGGCTTTGTCTCCCTTTTGTCGGCGGCGGCGACAAGAATGTTTTTGCGGCTCCCCCCTTGCGCCACCTCAAGGGCGGTCAGCAAACCCGTAGTTCCCGCGCGCTGCGAGGAGGTGAAATCGGCGGTTATCATCTCCGCCCGCAGATTCAGCGCTGTCGCCAGTATGCCCGAGTTCTGCCGGTCGGCGAAGGGAAGCGTCGTCGAGCACAGATAGAGACCATCCACGGTTTTTTTGTCTTTTCCGATCAGGCAGTCCCGGGCGGCGGCAACCGCCATTGTCAGGGAGTCTTCATCGTGATTGCAGAGGGAGCGCTCTCCCTGAGCGACCATAATGGTTGCCGGCGCGAACCAGCCCATCGCCTGAAAAACAGACATGCGGTTTAGTCGCAGACGGGGAATATGGGCGCCGTAGGAAGTGATTCCAATCATATTTCGTTCCTCCTGAATGTTTTGTCGCCAAGCGAGTTTGGCAGCATCTCGCCGGTTATTTGGTGCAAGTTATCAAATTCCTTTGCATTATTAATGTCTCTGATCTTCTTCAGGACGGCGGAGATCTCTTCCGGCGAGGGGATTTTCCCCCCGTCGCCAATGACCGTCCCAGCTCCCGTCATAACGGCGGCGCGATTGTAAACGCCGACGCCGGCGTTGTAGATCCGGCCGGAGACAGGACATTTTTCCGAGGTCAGAAAGAGGACAAGCGGCGCGACAAACTCGGGTTTCATCTTCTCGAGCATGTCCGGAGGAATAACCTCGGCCATCAGCCGTGAGGCGGCAATCGGGGCAACTGTATTCACCTTGATGTTGTATTTTTCCCCTTCCAGTTTCAGCGTATTCATGAAACCGACGAGGGCGAGCTTCGCGGCGCTGTAGTTGGCCTGACCGAAGTTGCCGTAGAGCCCCGCAGCGGAGGTCGTCATGATGATTCGGCCGTAGCCCTTTTCCTTCATCAGGGCAAACGCGGGTTTTGTAACATTATACGCCCCGTACAGGTGGACATCGAGGACCGCCTGCCAGGTCTCAGGCTCCATTTTCAGGAGGGTTCTGTCCCGCAGGATTCCGGCGTTGTTGATCAGGATATCGACCGTGCCGAAGGCCTTGACCGCGGACTTGATTATATTTTCACCGCCCTCGGGGGTGGCGACGTTGTCGTAGTTGGCAATG